>JGI24023J19991_10003115_pt1 | contig 11794 bp, 8 predicted proteins | sample Cruoilmetagenom1_FD_19991 | JGI IMG/M metagenome (IMG submission 19991)
AGCACCATCATCTTCACCGGGGCGATGCCGCTCGCGGAGTTCAAGCATGAGCACAAGCTGGAGTATGAACGTCTGAAAGCGAGCGGAGAGCTGGAGAAGCACCTGGTGGGCAAACCTTCGAAAGGGTTGCAAACCGGTTCCAACATCCTCGGTGCTTTTCTGATCTTTGTCGGCATAGCGCTGCTGACGCTGGTGATATCCGGCTTTGTCAGCTCGTTCATGCACATGGAGGAGCCCTCTCTTCCAAATAGAGAGGCTGAGGGAAGCGTTCTCACCGGGGAGAAAGAGTCCCTCTTTCAGGATGATCATGAAACAAATTCAGGATCGGATAATCTTATCAATTCTAATCAGGAGAATAATGCGATGAATCCTCTAAAAGCCATCTCCCTGTCAACCACGATCGCCATGTCGGCGGGTCTCGATTCTGCAATTGCGGCCGATGATGCCGCCCCGGCCGGCGCCACGCTGTATCAAACAAAAGTCTGTTTGTCCTGCCACGGCGCTGACGCACGCACCCCTATCCAGCCCATCTATCCAAAGATCGCGGGGCAAAATGCAGACTACACCTATAACCAGTTGAGAGACATCAAGAGCGGCGCAAGGAGCGGCGGTCAGGCAGTCGTCATGAAAGGCATCATGGCTGCGGTTAGCGAGGATGAGATGCGGGCGATTGCCGACTGGCTTGCCACCCAATAGGCACCCTACTCCCCTTGATCTGACAGAATCAGGAAGCTCCTGCAGCGGCTCGACCGTTGCTGGCCACGACGCCGTTTTCAGCAAGATGATATTTATTGATAAGACGGTATACATGGCGCTCGCTGATGCCCATCACCTGTGCCACGGTAGAGCGATGCCCTGCATGCTTGGTTAACAGCATCTTCAAATAGGAGACTTCGAGCTCCTCCATCGTAGGCTCCACGTCCTGAGGAATATCCAGCTGGAAGCCCGTCTTCTGCTTTTCACAGGAGCTGAACGTGAGGTGTTGATCACGGATGGTTTTCTTGCTGCGGGAGAGAATAATCGCCCGCTCCACAACGTTCTTCAATTCACGTACATTTCCGGGCCAGTCATAAGCAATGAGCTTGCGCATCGCCTCCTTGGTGACAGTTTTCTGCACACGCCTGGAAAAATTGTGGTTGCGGATAAAATGCTCCACCAGATAGGGAATATCCTCGCGTCGTTCACGCAGCGGCGGCGTATAGATGGTAAAAGCCTCCAGCCGGTAAAAAAGATCTGCACGAAAACCACCACTTTCAGACATCCTCTTCAGGTTTCGGTTGGTTGCAGCCACGATCCTCACATCCGAAGTGAGATCGCGGGTTCCTCCCACACGCCTGAATATACCGGTCTCCAGAACCCGCAGCAGTTTCGCCTGGATGGCAGCTGGAATTTCGCCGATCTCATCGAGGAACAGTGTGCCCCCCGCAGCCCCTTCGATAAGACCCTGCTTTTTCTGGTGCGCGCCGGTGAAGGCCCCTTTCTCATGACCGAACAGCTCGGATTCAAAAAGGCTCTCCTGCAGGGTGCAGCAATCCACTGCCACGAAGTTGCGTTTGGCGCGTTCACTATGTTCGTGAATGGCGCGCGCCACCAGCTCCTTGCCTGAGCCGCTCTCACCCAACACCAGCACCGTCATATCGCTGGAGGCTACTGCATCGATATGCTCCTTGACCCGCTCCAGCGTCTGACTGTGTCCGATCATAAAGGATTGGGAGCCAGCCTGCGCCTGTAGACGCGCCTTGCAGAACTGGTGATCGGCTTTAAGAGCCGCTGTCTCCAGAACCCGCTGAACCGTGAGGGAGAGTTCATCGGGGCTCACTGGTTTGGTGAGGTAGTCGGCAGCACCCGCCTGAATAGCATCAACTGCATTCTTTACCGTGCCGTAAGCGGTCAATATAATAACCGAACAGGAGTCACACAGATTCGGTAATTCAGTCAGGCACTCACCGTCGGGCAGGCGCATATCAGAGATAATCAGGTCAGGTTCATACTTTCCCAAATACTCCCTGGCCTCACGCATGCTGACTACGCCGGTAACGTTGTGCCCCATGTTTTCCAGCTGATGCACAAGCATCCTGTTCAGTAAATGATCGTCTTCAATTGCTAATATTTTCGCGCTCATGATGATGTCAACCTCTCAACAGTGGCCTCAGGAAACCTGACAATAAAGCAGCTTCCCTTATTCAACTCGCTCTCAACTTCCAGAGTACCGTCGAAGCTCTCCACGATAGTCCGGCAGATTGGCAGCCCCAGGCCGGTGCCTTCAACGCCATCGGCCCTGCGGCTGAAGAACGGCATAAAAAGCCTCGGCAAATTTTCATCGGAAATCCCTATGCCGTTATCGCAGAAGCGCACCACCACCTCGTCATCCTCGACAGCGCCTGTGATGCGCAGCTCGCCTCCGGAAGGCATGGCGTGAAAAGCATTCTGCACCAAATTCAGAACCAGCATGCGTATCTCGCCATCATTGGCGATTATCCGCAGCAACGACTGCGGAAATGTCTCAACAATTTCGATGGAGGCCTCTTGCGCATCCCATTTTAGCAGGGTGAGTGTTTCCTCCACCGCATGCTGAATATCCACCAGCTGCGGTTGGCCCGCCGGAGTGGCGCTCAGGTGCAACAGGCGATCGGTAATCAGGATGCACTGATCCATCTGCCGTTCCACAATAGACAGATAGTCTCTGATCTCATCCGGCTTTTCCTGCTCGACGAGCATTGCCGCCAGCGAGTGCAGCGCCAGCTTCATGGAACTGAGTGGATTGTAGATTTCGTGCGCCACGCCTGCAGCGAGTCGACCCAGTTCGGACAAACGCTGCTCATGGGTAAAACGCACCTCCTGAGTGAGATCGCGAATAGACTCGACCAGCAGGGTCTCCTCTTTTCCATCCCTGACGATAGTCATGGGTGCAGCGTAGATCTCCACATCCAGGGTATCACCATCGCACCTGGTATGGTGGTGGATAACCTTCAGTTTTTTCTTCTCCCCGCGAATCTCTTCAAGCGGGCAGGTCACCAATTCGGCTGGACAGGGCGCATCCAGATTATGGGTCACATAGCACTTTTGTCCTACCCAGGACTTGTCGGAACACCCAGTCTGCTCGCGAAATGTGCGGTTAACCAGCAGCATATTGTAGTCATCGTCAATAATGCGAACACCATCGGGAATCGCATCAACCATACTCTGAAGAAAGGCCTCTCCCTCCTCCGTTTGACGCATACTGGATTGAAGATTCGCGGCCATCAGATTGAAAGTCTCACCTAGACCCGACAACTCATCTTTGCCCGGCAGTGTGACACGAGCATCGAGCTGACCATGTGCAAGGGAGTGGCTGGCTGTGTTCAGAGACTCCACTGGTTTCAATATAAAGCGGCGAATGAACCACCAACCGCCCAGTAGATTGATGATAACGATCAGCGCACCCGCGCCCATAAGCATGAGTGTCGTCTTACGCGCCTTGTTGCGAATCGGAGCAGCGTCATAATCCACCACCAGAAGGCCATTTACGGGGCTTTGCTCCACCGGACCATGGCACTCCTTACACTGTGGTTTGTTATGTACGGGGTTGATGCTGCGCAGCACCTCTGCACCTTGCTCATCCTGCATGAAATGCGTTTGCGGGGTGGAGTGTTGAATCAATGTTTTGTCAAGTATCAGACCCATGGATTCTGCATGACTGGAAAAACGCACCTGGCCAAAGGGTTCGGCAATCATCACTCTTCTGATATTCGGCTGTTTGCCCAGGCGCTCCACAATGAAGATCAGCCCCTCGAGATCACGCTTGAGCATGGCGTTCTCCAGCGACGACTGCAGCAGTCGATTGACATCACGCGCAGCCTGCGCCCGCTCCTGTTGCAACTCGCTCTGGTAGAAAGCGAGGAACAATCCCAGAAAAACCAGCGAGCTGAGCAAAAAACCGACGACTGTTGCCAGCGTAAATTTTTGATTCAGGCTTTTTCCAAACCAGCTCATTTCAGCTATCACTCCTTATTTCAGACTTTTCATTCTACTGATGAGTAGCAGTCAAGTCTCTGACAATTTGTCAGGTAAAGCAAATCTATTTTGCTGCAATCCTCATTTGCTCAGATGTCACAATTTTATTTAATAAGTACTTGTAAAACTTCATTATGCAGGCAAGCTGTTAGTCGGAACCCATCGATCTTGACCAGTAAGTGATTGATTCTATGTACACCGGCCTGTGACGGAATGACGCATTCTTGACATATGAAAGCTCCTCCAATACTTGTCAATATTTAATCTCGATATGGCTGGCATGACTTTTGCTGATTGTTTTAGTTGTCAGCACACCACCTGTTTGCACTCATTTTCGGGAGAAAAGACTATGCCAAAACTATTTCACATCTTGTTGCCAGGAGTGTTGATGATCACATTCAACTCCACTGCAGGTGCGGATGGCCGCACACCCGCTACTATTGAAGAGGCGCTGCAGGAGAGAGGCTGGACTGTAACCCGCACTTTTGCAGGAGATCTCTATCTCTTCGCACCATCGGAAAACGGCGCCGCTACAGCAGAAATAANACCCGCTCCCACAGCAAAAGAATCATCGGCAGAAGAGATCGACCTGCAGACGCTGGGGAAAAAACTGGAGGCTGCCGGATGGAAGGTAGAACGCAAGAGTGACGGCGCTCTGGAACTCCGCCCGCAAGAAACAACAGAGACAATTACCCGTAAAGAAGAGCCCGCTCCATCACCGGCTGACAAGCAATGGAAGCAGATACAGAAACAACTCAATGCTGCAGGCTGGAATGCAACACGTGAATCTGATGGCTCCCTGGTATTGATTCCACCAGACAAACCCGTGCAGGCAACAGCGCCTGAAGTGAAAGCAACAGAACCAGAGAAACAAGCCGATTCCATGCAGACCATGCAGGAAAAACTCAGGGGAACCGGTTGGCAGGTTACAGAAAACAGCGACGGTAGTATTCTATTCTATCCACCGAAGCAGTCGCATGGCGAGAAAGGTACGATCCAGCCCGTACGAGGCCATGCTCCGCCTGCTGACTTCAAGGCGCCGGTCAACACTTGGTTGCAAGCCCGCACACTCACTCTGAAGTGGTTAAAACAGCAATCAGGCAATTACTCTGTTGGAAAGATTCGTGAGATTTACGACGTCTATCTGGTGAGCATCTTAAGTAAATCCAGATCCAACAAACTCAAGCACCAGATCGCTATTCGCAGGAGTGATGGTCACATTATCGTACTCAATTGAGAATCACCTTACTTACCTCCCTCTCCCTGAAGGAGAGGGCGTTTTCTTCTTCGCTCCCATGAATCTATGGATAACGGGAATCGTACTTGCTCGTGCCCCTGACTCCTCTTCACCCCTCCCCTGACAATTTGTCACTCCCACCTGATAATGATATGAGTATTCTGAAGAATTTACTGCATCTCTCTGTTTTTTAGTGATATCTCCCGCTCTTTTCCTCCCTCCACTGTGAAGGCCCATGATGACTGCTCCCACCATACACCAACACCCCTGACACAATGTCAGGAGATATATATTTCATCCTCTCGACGAACAGACCAAACCGCCTTCATGGATTTTTTTTTATCTTTATAAAACATATTGTTATGAACGCACCGACATATCTGGCATAGACATTGCTAGTGATAAATTAAAAGATCGAAGCAGCAAATCAATTTTTCAAGGAGCAATCAAAGCCATGCGGATCAGCACCTTCATAATCACAGCAGCACTTCCATTTTTCATGATCTCATCAGTCAGTGCAGAATCAGAGTACCCCGTCGCAGGAAGCCAACCCTCTCAAAGACCACAAGGAGCGCCTGTCATCGAATGGGTGAAACACGAAAAACGCTGGTATGAAGAGGCTCTCACCGGGATCAATCAGCCCTACCCTCGTAGCCTGTGGTTCCTCGATAACCAGGGAAACTGGTATACGCCGTTCACCAGGCCTGGAATGCCAGCTCCATATGATCTGCGAGGATGGCATGAATAGAATAGAGAGCAAACGCCTATAGATTCTAAAAATTCAGAGAAAGGCTTTTTCACTTCTGATAATGCCTCTTTTTTGATGTTCCGGCTGGGCAGAACCCAGCCAACTTTATCCCTAAGGAGAAAACCATATGAAATTTCGAATGTGTAAAATTACAAAGCAACTCAAAACAGTACTCGGCGCTGTAGCCATAGCTGGAGCCGTTGCCGCAGCACCTGTTAGCGCCAGCATGTACGGTATGCAAGGCATGCAAGGTATGTCAGGCATGGGCGGAATGTCCGGTATGGGTGGCATGAACGGTATGTCAGGCATGGGCGGAATGTCCGGTATGGGTGGCATGAACGGTATGTCAGGCATGGGCGGAATGGGCGGCTGGAGATAATCTGAACCAGCTTTCACGATGCTAACGGCGCAGGGACGCGCTATCAAACCAACCCGGTTCAGTTTCCGGCGTTATTTCAGCGCTGGTTATTGATCCGGTAGTCTGAGGTCAAACCAAAATGAAAAAATATACTCTGCTCCCGGCACTGCTTTTACTGTCGACCGGCGCAATGACTCTCTCAGCAGCTGAAAAATCAAATTCTACGGATTACCACGATGCCATGTGGGATCCCATCCACTTTTCACCGGCAATAGATACGGCTACCGATGAGCAATGCCTGGAATGTCACCAGGAGATCCTGGAGCGCAAAGTGCTTCCCGTCTCTCCGGCCGGTGTGACAGCAGATTCTGCGCGGGCGTGGTATCAGACACTCACGACCTACGAAGGGCCGCAGGAGTCCTTTCATCGACGTCACCTGGTGACACCACTCGCTGAACAACTCATGGATATGAAATGCACCACCTGTCACCAGGGCAACGACCCCCGAGAGGAGGCTCCAAATCCACCGGATTTGCAGAAAACCAGCTTTACACTGCGCAAGCAGGTCAATCCAAAGATCTGCCTGATGTGTCACGGTGACAGCCCCTATAAAATCATGGGACTTCCCAAACCCTGGGAAGAGTCCCGCGATATGTTCCAGAACAACTGCCTGCTGTGTCATGTCGGCATACGCACCACGCGTCACCAGGTCAACTATCTTAAGGCCGACGCCATCGAAGCTGCCGGCAAGGAGGACTCGGATACCTGCTTTGGCTGCCACGGCGGACGCCAGTGGTATCGCATCGCCTATCCCTATCCGCGTCATGCATGGAAAGGCATTGCAAAAGATATTCCGGAGTGGGCGAAAGATCGTCCGACAGAGTCCGAACCGAGATTCCGTATCCAGCAACAGAGCGCTGCCAAATAATCGCGAACCAAACATCGAACCCGGCAATCCCGGCGTAAATGGAGAATAACAAGATGAGCAACAAACAAAGCTTCGATAATTTTCAGCAGCGCCTGAACCTCTCCAGGCGCTCATTTCTAAAAACATCGGCTGCCGGCGCAGGTGTCGCTGCAGCCGGCGGGCTGATGGAGATAAAAGCAGGCAAGGAGGCAAAGGCATTTGCCTACGAGCCTTATCCGCGTGATGACCAGCTTGAAACAGTCGTCACCAGCTGTGCCCATAACTGCGGCTCTCGCCACATGCTGGTCGCCCACAAGTGGAAGGATGTCATCGTACGGCTTTCCACCGATGATGGCCGCTACCAGAAAAACGGCTATTTCGGCAAGGATACCAACGAAGAGCCGCAACTGCGCGCCTGTTTGCGCGGCCGCTCCTATCGTCAGCGTCTCTACTCCGCCGAACGGCTGCTCTATCCTATGATGCGTGTAGGCGAGCGAGGCGAAGGCAAGTTCAAGCGTGTCTCATGGGACGAGGCGCTGGATTTTGTTGCCAAGAAGATGGTGCACATCAAAGATACCTACGGACCCACTGCGCTGCTGGACCAGAGTTATGCCGGAGCATCCTATGGCGTGCTGCACAAGTCTGATCAGATCGAAGGACTGCTGGGCCGCTTTATGGGCATGTTCGGCTGCCGTACCAACTCCTGGTCGGTGCCCTCCTACCAGGCTACGACTACCAGCTCACAGTGGACCTTCGGCACAATCGAGGATGGGAACGAGGATGATACATTCGCCGAATCCAAACTGATGATCATGTGGGGCTGGAACCCGGCCTACACCTTCCACGGCGGCAACACCTTCATGTATATGCGCATGGCGAAGCAGCGTGGCTGCAAGTTCGTGCTGATCGATCCCCAGTACACGGATTCTGCCGCCGCCTATGACGCCTGGTGGATACCGATCAGACCGAACACCGATGCTGCCATGATGGCCGGTATGGCGCACTACATCTTTGACAACAACCTGCAGGATCAGGACTTCATCGACAAATTTTGCATGGGAATGGATGCGGGCACCATGCCCGAGTGGTGGCCTCAATCCGTAAACGGCAAAGAGAACTTCAAGGACTATATTCTCGGTAAATCTGATGGTGAACCCAAGACACCTGAGTGGGCCTCAAAAATTTGTGGCGTACCTGCCAAAGACATCATCAAACTGGCCGACATGTACGCCACCACCAAACCTGCAGCACTCAAAGCCTCCTGGGCTGCCGGGCGCAACGCCTACGGTGAACAATACAGCCGCATGGCGGCGGCCCTGCAGGCCATGACCGGCAATATCGGCAAACTTGGCGGCTGTGCCGAAGGCGTTGGCAAGGCCTGGCATGCAGAGGCAGTGGCCTACCCCTATGATGAGTACGCCAACATCTGGTTCCAGGCTATCAAGTCGGATCGCTGGGCCCACTGCGTACTCAACTACCCCGATGTCAAGCGTGAGGAGATCGGCTTATGGCCCCGCCAGGATGCCACCGACGGTCAGATTCCCAATATCAAGGGAATCTTCTGGCAGGGCTCCGACTGGTTCAACCAGCTCACCAACATCAATAAAGAGATCAAGGCCATCAAGAAGCTCGAACTGGTGGTGTGCATGGACTCCACCATCACACCTTCAGGGCTGTGGTCGGACATCCTGCTACCGATCGCCACCCACTTCGAGCGCCACGATACCGCCCTCCCCTGGTATAAGGGTCACTACTATATCCACCGTCCCAAGGTGATCGAACCGATGGGTGAGTCCAAGACCGACTTCCAGGTCTTTACCGAGCTGGCGTACCGTATCGGTGGTGATGTCTTCGGCAAGGCCTACAATCCCAAGGCCAACCGCGACTACTTCAATGTCAACGACAATGTCGACGAGGCCTACCTGCGCGAGTGGTGGGAGGGCAAGGTGATGCCTCACCATATCGATATGTCCTGGGACGAGTTCAAGATGCGGGGCGTTTACAAGGTCAAGCTGGATCGTCCTCACGTGGCATTCCAGGATCAGATCGAAAAGGGAATTCCTTTCAAGACTCCAACGGGCAAGATAGAAATCCTAAGTTCCGAACTGGCCAACATCGAGGACTGGACCAAAACCAAGTATGGCTACCACATTCCATCGATTCCAAAGTGGATCGAACCCTGGGAGTCTCTCAACTCCCCCAAAACGGAGAAGTGGCCATTCCACCTCATTTCACCACACCCGCGCTGGCGCACGCACTCGATCTTCAACAACTGCTCCTGGTTGCGTGAAACCTACGAACAGGAGGTCACCATCAACGCCTCGGATGCCAAACGTATGGACATCAAGGCGGGTGACACCGTCGAGCTGTGGAACGACCGCGGTAAGGTGGTGGTGCCGGTCTATATCACCGAGCGCTGCATGCCCGGAGTACTGGTGCTCTACGAAGGGGTATGGATGGATCTGGATGAAAACGGCGTAGATCGCGCAGGAAATCCAGATTTTCTGACCCTGGACGAACCCAGTCCGGCAGGCGCCTTCGCCTACAATACTGTTTTGTGTGACATGAAGAAAACAGACCTTGAACATCGCCCCGGATGGGACAAGCTTGCCACTTCCCGCGCACATGTGTTCCGGCGCGAACTCTAACCGCTTGAGAGGATATTCATAATGGAAACTGCAAAAAAAGACAAGAAGAAAATCCGGGAAGCGGTCAAGCGTACCAAACGCATTACCTACACTCCGGTCAAACCGGATATGCAACTGGGTTTCATCCACAACAACGTGGATTGCATCGGTTGCCGCGCCTGTGAGATCGCCTGCAAGGACAAGAACGGTCTTGCCCCCGGGCCGCGCTTCCGCCGGGTACAGTACATCGAGGGCGGAACATATCCAAATGTCTTCGCCTACAAGGTGAATATGTCCTGCAATCACTGCGCGGAACCTGCCTGTCTCCCCACCTGCCCTACCGGAGCGCTCTTTAAGCGCAAAAAGGATGGCATCGTGGATATCGACTCAACGCTGTGCATCGGCTGCCGCCGCTGTGAGGCTGCCTGCCCGTTTGGTGCTCCACAATTTGACCCGCTCGAAAAAATCGTCAAGAAGTGCAACATGTGCGTCGATGAAATCGATGCCGGTCGCAAACCCTACTGCGTCATGGCATGCATGATGCGGGTGCTCGACATAGGGCCTATCGAAAAGATCTGGGACGGCAGCCTTGAGACTGTCGCCATGGGCGGCAAAGATACCGTTTCGCGCCAGGTCAAGAACATGGCCGACATCAAACTCACCAAGCCATCGATCGGCTTCGTCGCCCACAGCAAAGGTGAAGTCAAATGAGCAGCGACGCATCCCTGCAAATATCCGAAACCCCGGAGGATCTGCTGAACAGCTTCCGGGAACATGTGGCTGAAGACCTCGAGGTGCTGGCCACTCTCCACGACAGAGAACCTGACGAAACGCTGCTTCACGAGCTATCGGAGGTTGATTTCCCCGCCTCACTGACCTTGATTCCGGAGACTAAGCCGGGCATCGAGGCCATGACGCTGGCGCAGCAGGCGCTGTCATCTCTTACCGGGGATCTGAACGAAGGCGTCCTGGATGAACTGGCTGCAGACTACGCCAGCATCTATCTGAATCACAACATCAGCGCTTCGCCTGAAGAGTCCGTGTGGCTGGATGAGGACAGTCTAATGTGCCAGCAGAGCATGTTCCAGGTGCGCACCTGGTACGAATCCCACGGCCTGGAGATTCCTGACTGGCGCATACGCCCGGACGATCACCTGGTGTATGAACTGCAGTTCATCGCCTTTTTGCTCGGAAATGATGAGCAAATAGAGACTCTCGAGAAGGCTGCAACCTTCATGGATGAGCATCTGTTGCGCTGGCTGGGCAACTTTGGTGAGCGTGTTCTGCAACGCTGCGACACTCCCTGGTTTGCAGGAGTCGCCGCACTAACCGCAGCCTACTGCGAAGAACTACGTGACATCCTGGCGGAAGTGCTGCAACAGCCTCGTCCAAGCAGAGAAGAGATCGATGATCGCATGAAGCCGAAACAGCCTGAACCAGAACCCGTAGCTGTCTCATTTACTCCGGGCATGGGACCGGTTGTTTGATCCGGCAAGCAGGACCGGGAGGTTATTATTGGACAACAGCCCAGAAAATAGGATGCAACGAATGCAATGCATTGCACCTTTCCATACGGCGCAACACCCATCGGTTATTGCGCCCTGCAGATTGTATTAACCAGGCAAATGCAAGGAGCCACAAATCATCTCAAGAATATGATCTCGCAGGAGTTGCGCCTTCCCGAGATAGACGCGGACAACTGTGTTTACGCCATCTATGAACAGGCTGACTGTTGCGCCTGTGTCAGTAGCTGTCCAACCGGGGCATGGGTACTTGACGACGAATCTCTGGGCCTGGACACGGAAGCCTGCGACGGCTGCGGCCTCTGCATTCCAGCCTGTCCCGGCGGCGCACTGCACATCCAGTTTCCCTGGGTCATTCGCCCGTTCGCCGGACGCACGATAGCGCTTTTCGCCTGCGATCA
>JGI24023J19991_10003117_pt1 | contig 11792 bp, 8 predicted proteins | sample Cruoilmetagenom1_FD_19991 | JGI IMG/M metagenome (IMG submission 19991)
GATCTGCCCGGCAAAAAACAGACCCGCCATCGGCTTGGTCTCGAGGGACGTCTTCAATCCCCTGGGATCGAAAAAATCGTATTCGATGGCATAACCGGGCCGGGTGATATGCGCCCCCTCGAACCCCCGCATCGAACGCACAAAGGCGCACTGTGCATCGAAGGGAAGACTGGTGGAAATCCCATTCGGATAGACTTCATGGGTATCCAGCCCTTCCGGCTCGACAAATATCTGATGTGAATCCCGGTCGCTGAAACGGACGATCTTATCCTCGATCGAAGGGCAATAGCGCGGGCCAACGCCCTCGATCACTCCGGTGAACAGCGGCGACCGGTCCATCGACGCACGGATGAGCTCGTGCGTTCGGGCGTTGGTTCGGGCAATATGACAAGGCACCTGCCCAGGATGGTGGTCCGCGCACCCCAGAAAAGAAAACACCGGCACCGGACAATCGCCCGGCTGCTCGGCCAGCAGGCTGTAGTCGATGCTGCGCCCATCGATGCGCGGCGGCGTTCCGGTCTTCAACCGATCGACCCGAAAAGGCAGCTCACGCAACCGCATCGCCAATGCATTCGACGGCGGATCGCCTGCACGTCCTCCAGCATAAGCCGACAGCCCAATATGGATGATACCACCCAGGAACGTTCCCACCGTCAACACGACACAGCGCGCCCGGAACCGGAGCCCCATCCGGGTGACGACACCAACCGCCCGCTCCCCCTCGACAACCAGGTCCGACACAGATTGTTGAAACAGCACCAAATTGTTCTGATTTTCCAATACCCGACGGACAGCTCGCTTGTACAGCGTCCTGTCAGCTTGCGCGCGCGTCGCGCGAACGGCAGGCCCTTTGCGGGCATTGAGCACGCGGAACTGGATTCCCGCGAGATCGGCGGCCTGCGCCATTACGCCCCCGAGCGCATCGATCTCCTTGACCAAATGACCCTTGCCGATCCCGCCGATTGCGGGGTTGCAGCTCATCTGCCCAAGCGTTTCGATGTTCTGCGTCAACAGCAGCGTATCGGCGCCGGTACGAGCCGAGGCCAGCGCAGCTTCGGTCCCGGCATGGCCGCCGCCGACCACGATGACATCAAATTCCCTCGTCACAGCAATACGCTTTCAAAAGCGTCATGTTTATTTGTTCATTGGCCAAACAGAAGGCAACATGATCGGTTGAGTTAGGCGCGAACCCGCATCCCATCAACCTTCCGCCGATCATTCCGAGCACCGAAACCCAACAAAGTGGCTACAATAAAATAAGCAAATCACTTCTCGTTATTGAAAATCTGCGATAAGATAACACAATAAAGCAACAACCGATCGCATGTTGGCAACATTCCAATCCACTCACAGCAATCCTTCTTCTGGGGAACTGAATACGATGGTTCAGACAAAAAATTCACGGCATACCGAGCGGGACGATGACTGCTCTCAAGTTCGCCGCCGTTTTCTCATTGGGGTCACCGGAGCACTGGCCGGGACGTTGGTGCTGCCGCCGGCCCACGCGCTGGCAAAGAAGATGGATTATCGCGCCCTATCCTTCCAGAACACCCATACCAATGAAACACTCGATGTAGTTTACTACAAACGAGGGTATTATAGCTCAACCGCCCTGCAGCAGATCAACCATCACCTTCGGGACCACCGCACCGAAGAAGTGCACGAGATCGATCGCGGATTGCTCGATATCCTCTATCTGGTGACTGTCATGACCGGCAGCGAACACCCCTATCAAGTGATCTCCGGCTACCGATCGCCGAAAACCAACGCCATGCTGCGCGGCAAAAGCCATGGGGTCGCCAAACGCAGCCTGCACATGCAGGGCAAAGCCATTGACATCCGGCTGCCGGACATCGATACCCGCACCGTGCGCAATACCGCCCTGGCACTGAAACAAGGGGGCGTCGGTTATTATCGTAGATCCAACTTTGTTCATCTCGACACAGGGCGGGTTCGACACTGGTAATCCGCTGAAACGGCAAGCCACCCGACCATTTCGTGACCGACGCCGGGCGTGCTTCTGCCAGCTTTCGCGATTATCTTTCGGCAGATGACGATGACTCAGAGCTGCTCGTGGCCCCGAGTCACCCTCGTGCTGCTCATGGCTGCGCTCAGCGCCTGCGCCCCGCGGGTTTACCCGCCCGGCCGAACCCTCGCTTCGCCGCATCTCACGGCAACACACTTCATTGCACAGGACGGCGCCAAACTTCCCTACCGATCCTGGCTGCCGGATGCTGAAGCGCCCAAAGCGCTGATCATCGCACTGCACGGCTTCAATGACTACAGCAATTTCTTTGCACAACCGGGCGCCTTTTTCAGTGGCTTGGGGATAGGATGTTATGCGTATGATCAACGGGGCTTCGGCGGCTCAGCCAACCGCGGACTGTGGGCCGGCATCGATGCCTATGCGTCGGATCTGGTTCAGTTTGCGCGGCTGATTGCCGCACGCCACCCGGGGGTTCCGGTCTATCTGCTCGGGGAAAGCATGGGAGGCGCCGTGATTATCGTTGCAGCAACCCATGACACGCCGCCGGCCGACGGCCTCATACTGGCGGCACCGGCCGTTTGGGCGCGCAGCGCAATGCCCTGGTATCAACGTCTGCTGCTGTGGGTCACCGCGCACAGCGTTCCCTGGATGACGGTGACAGGAGAAGGGCTGGAAGTGATTCCATCGGACAACATCGAGATGCTGCGTGCGCTCGGACGCGATCCGCTGGTGATCAAAGAGACCCGCATCGAGACGATCGTCGGGTTGGTCGATCTGATGGATCGTGCGTTCGAGCAATCGTCAAAACTGAACACATCGACGCTGCTGCTTTATGGGGAGAAGGACGAGATCATTCCCAAGCCCCCCACGGTCGAAATGTTGATCCGGATGCCTCAGCGCCGCCCCAACCTAAAACGGTTTGCTTTCTATGAGAACGGCTATCATATGCTGCTGAGAGATGTGCAGGCGGAGATTTTGTGGGAGGATATCGCCGCCTGGATCGAGCGCCCGCAAACCCCTCTGCCGTCGGGCGCCGACCGGCGTGCGGTATCGGCGCTGACGACCGCCAGGCGCTCTCACTGAACAGCGCAGAAATTATTCATACAGCCGAAAAGCAGGGCCGTAGGTCGTATTCTCATCGAAATCGTCCCAAATGAAATAGGGTTTCGGCATCGGTTTGGTCGGCAAAGGAAACGTCACGATATCGACAATGCCGGTCAGCGCGCGGCCAAGTGTATTGAGCAACCCCAAACCCAGCCCACCGGTAACCCCGAATATCCAATTGACCTTGTTTCCGGTATTGATGATCGATTTCGGGATCTCCAGCCAACCCAGCGCAACATTGCTGAAGCCGCCGCCCAGCTTCCTGCCCACCTGAGCACCGTATGTTGCCGGCTCCGACTCGACCGGGCTGTAGGTATCCGGGCTGTGCGTCTCCGTACCCGCATCCATCTCGTATTCATACGCAAATCCGCTGGACATAAAAAAACCGGACAGCAGAAGCAAAAGGATCATCGCATAGGCGTTGTTAGGCATGACATTCCCATTAAAAGTGATCAGAATCGTTTTGAGTATAGTAAAAGATCCAATCATATCAATGAGGCGTGTGCTGCAGTTTCAGCCAAAAACGCCGGCGCGCTCACGACTTGTCCAATGCGCGCCGCGCTTTTTCACCATCGGATTGCCGAGTTGCACTCGGCGATCCCAGAAGGCGAGCGAGAGAAAAAGGCATTGAAACAGCACACAGTTTCGGTTAAGGTTGCCCGCCCGATGTCGCTCCATCGACTCCGATCACTGACCCGACGCAGTCTCTTCGACCCCATGAATCAACGCTCTCCAGCCAGCTGGCTGCGGACGGTAGCGACCTTCCTGCTGTTTGTTCTGATCACCCTGGGACTGCTGGAGGGTGCTCTGCGCCTGACGGTCGACAGAGGCACCCTGTACCGGGGACTGAGCCTCTATCCGGAGCTGAACCGAAAAAAATTCGAGAGCGAGTTCAGCAAACAGTACGCTGACAAACCGTTCAACATGGAGACCTATGATCCGCACCTGGGTTGGGATTTCGATATCCGGGGCGATCGCATCAGAGGGAAAGAGAACTATCCGTTGAAAAAGCCGGCCAGCGGCTATCGAATCGTGGCAATCGGCGACTCATTCGCCTACGGCACCGATGTCGACACCGCCGAGTCCTTTCCGTCGCATCTTGAGCAAATACTGTGCAACACGGAAGTCCTCAATATGGGCGTCCCGGGCTACGGGATCGATCAGGCCGTCTTCAAATATCTGGCTCACGGCAAAGCCTATGCCCCCGACGCCGTCATCCTGGGCATCTTTCTCGACGATTATGAGCGGGCCAGCGTGTCGTTTCACGCGTTTTCCAAGCCATGGATTCGACCGGACGAAGCCGGCAATTACCGACTCGCCAACCGACCGGTACCCCTACCGCAGACCGAACTTGAGCGCATCCGCAGTGAAGAAGCGCATGAGCTCTATTCGCTGGCCCTGCTTCGAAACCTATGGATGCGGTTCAACACACTGATCCAGGGGGAAAAGTCGGCGCTGGATCGAATCGACGGAGCGGTTGTCCACATTCTGAAGGCACTGCAATCCGAACTGCGCGACACCGGTACGCAGCTGCTGATCGTTCAGATACCTGGCGCGAACATGTTCACCCGCCCCGAAACGCCTTGGGAACGAACAGTATCGAAGCACCTAATAAAGATCTACCGGGCACTCGGGATCCCTTACGTCGATCTGTACAGCGCGTTTCGCGCACAGCACGCGCCGGAGGAGATCTTTGGCAAGTTTTATGTTCGGCTCGCCAATGGAACAACGGGCCATCTCAGCGCAGCCGGGAATGCCGAAACCGCCAAACAGATCATCGAAGCCCTGCGGTCGATAGACGCTCGACTCCCGCCTCACATCTGCCCTGCGCAAGCGAAGCCGCCGACCTGACCGGGCTAGGAGGCTGTCCGAGAATAGACTGATCTACTGCGGCCAAGCCTGATCGCCATCGCTACGATCGCTATTCTCGGACAGCCTCCCAGTGGAAACAGCTTGAGAAGTTGCGCCAAATTCCTTATGATTCCGGCGGTCGCCGCCAGATTCGTCATGCTTGAAGAGACCGGCAACGGCAGCAAACAACCACGAGGCAACCTTACCCATGCCTCAGAACGGGTAAGCTTATCGAAACAGGTAGACACCGGTGTTTAAAGAGACTCGAGCAAAATATCATATGAAGCGCGGCATCAAAGCGATGGAAAAAGCCAAGCAGGCGGAAGGGGCGGATGCGGATCGTCTGTTTCAGGATGCATGCAAAAGTTTCGCTTCCTCAATGGCGGGCAACATCGCACTGCCGGAGGCCCTGTATAATTGGGGACTCGCTCTTTTTTACGAGGGGCAGACCAAATCGGGAAAAGCCGCCAGATCACTGTACAAATCCGCCTGCGAGAAGTTTTCGACTGCGCAGACGATCAACCCCGAAGACCCCAACACAGCGACCGATTGGGGCGTTGCCCTGATGGCGCTGGCCCGGGAACAAAAGGCCGGACCCGATGACGATCTGTACCAACAGGCCGAAACGAAGTTTTCGGCCGCTGAAGAGAAGTGGCCCGGCATCGCCGCCTACAACCTCGCCTGTCTGCACAGCCTGCGGGGTGCAGAAGAAGCCTGCCGGGAATTCCTGGAAGCGGCCCGGAAATACGACGAACTCCTCGACGCCGAAGCGATCGAGACCGACCCCGACCTCGCCAACGTCAGCCGGACGGAGTGGTTCCAGGCGTTCGTGGCGGAACTGACCGAACTGCCCCCGGCAGCATCGAAAGAGGAGCCGGCCGAGGAGGAAGAGGAGCAAGAAGAGAGCCCATCCGGCGGCGGCGAAGCAAGTGGACAGAAGACGCCTTCCGGTGATGAGCCGTAAGGTATGCACCGCGTACCTTACGGCTCACTCCTCCTCATGCAGCGCGAGCAGCCGCCGCACGATCGAGACCGCGGAATAGAGCATCACTGCGAACAAAACCCATTCGTACAGCGAAACGCTTCTTGAATCATCGTCGGCAACGATCATAACCACGACGGAGATAACGAAGAGGCATAAATAACTGAATACAGCACTCACAATCCCACCATACCGGCTTCGATCGCAGCAAAAGGCTTCCTCATCGTAACCGTTCCGGCCGCTTCATGCAATTTTTGGCATCCTTCAGGGATAGTCAAAAGTAGTTTACACTTTGACGCGTCATCCCGAGCGATCTTCTGGCATTGAGCGTAAGATCTCTCCTTCGTCGAGATGACAACCTGTCAATTGCAAAATGAAAGATGCCCAATTTTTGCCCGCTCACGCCTCGTCGCATGGTTCAATGAACAGCAAATCTCGCATCGAGATCGAATACTGCACCCAATGCCCATGGCTGCTGCGCGCCGCATTATGGCGGAACCGGCTTCGCGTTCTCCCACCGGTTAACTCAATGGCAGTAATGGAGCGTGGGAACCAGAGAAACCGATGACTACCAGCACATTCGGATATCGTCATTATCTCCCACGACACCATCTCCATCGGCATCCCCGCCGACAAGCTTCTGGCCGATGTTCGAATAGCGGAGATAACCACACTTGTCATTTGCCTGAACACCACCGGCGGGCGTTGCCTGAAGCGAAAAGCCGGCGGCCGTAAGCGCGGCAGCACTCAACGTGTAATATCCTCCTTCGGTGGTGGTGTAAGCGGAAGCCAGCAGACTCGGATCGGTGTTATCCACCGCTGCGCAAGCTGTGTTGTTGTAGGCATTGTATTCCGTATAACAGCGCTCCAGCACCTGAGCGTTGTTCAACAGCGCAGCTTTGGCATCCGATCGCCGCGTCTTGCGCAACTGCTCCACATAGCTGGGATAAGCGATTGCCGACAAAATTCCAACAACGGCGACAGCGATCATCAGTTCCATGAGGGTAAAGCCTTTTCTTTTCATCGATTTCACCTCAGTCAGAAAAAATCTGCCGCCAAGACAATCTTCCCGCCCTTGCCGAACCTGGCTGTTCCGCGGTTATCTGGACATTTCCGGTAGACCCGCTGTTATATTTGTACTCCCTGTCTCCCGACTGACTGGTGGTGATTCCCGGGGAGGTCATAATCCCCACGGTTGATTGAATGCCGGAGACCGGCGCCCTGTCATTGGAATCGACCGTTCCATCGCCATTTATGTCCCAGTTGACAGCGGTGAAATCGGAACTCGTAAAGGCCCCGTCGTGATTGACATCGAACGGGGTATTATCCAGACGGGTCCCCTGAATCGCATTGATCTCCATGAGCCATCCGGTCCCTCCCGCATCACACGGATCATCGGATGGAATCAAGGTGGTAAAGATGATCTTGCCCGATCGGAGTATCGGATCGCGTACAACCCTTTCACCCTGGTTATCGGTATTGCCGCCTTCGGTGTTAAGAAGATCCAGAGACCATCCCGATTGACTGGTCCAATCGATCTCTCCGCCACCGTCGCCGGCATCGTCGTCGATACCGCTGGTGATCCGCAGATTGAAACCGAAGTCCGACGTTTCGTCCAGGATCTTGCGCTGTTTCAGATTGTTGCGCCCGATCGAAGGCAAGGGAAAGGTATTTTTGTCCCAAATCGCATAGAAGGTCTGGGTCGGCTGCCCCGCAACCGCATTGTCGCCGTCTTCGAAGTACTGTCCGGTTCCGAAATAGACAAGATAACCGGGATCGGTCGGATGCCTTCCGACCTCCGGGCGCACCGTAATCGGCTGGCGGTTGGTGTCAGTACAGGGATCCGCCGTACAGGCTGTGAATAACAAGGAGTTACCCCAGTTGTTGGGATCGCTGTCAGTCAGGTCGAACTTCCAGAGATTGCCGTACAGATCACCGCCATACACATAATCGAGGATGACGTCGCCGTCCACGTCGACTGCGGCGACAGTGGCCAATCCGTTCGGTTTGCCACCGCTGGCCGGATCCGAAAAGCCGACCCCGGTATCGAGCTTCGCGATCAGGCTGCCGTTCTCCAGGTTGACGATATAGAGCGCTGCATTCCCGGTTGTGCTTATATTTCCATCGGTGACGGTGTTGTTGTAGCCGTTGCCGAATACCGCCGCCCAAACACCATTATGCAAGCGCACGATGTTGGGGCGGCTGAAAGTAAAACCGAGGTCGGGGTGGCCGCTGTCCGTACTATCTGTAAATTCCCACAGCACCTTGGCCGCGCCTCCGCTTTCGGTCGTAAAATCGGCCGGATCGGTCACATCGAGCGCGTAGATCCCTTGTCCACCGCCGCGCAACCCGGCGGCCAGCACCGTGTGCCAAGCGTCGCCAAAAAAGGCGTCGATCACTGTCGGAGAGCCATCCACGGTGTATTTGTGGCTATAGTTGGGATCGGTCAGGTTCGGCAATTGAGCGAGGATCGCATTCGGAACATAGGCGAATTTCTCCTCTCCCGTGGCGGCATCGAAGGCATGGAGCATGCCGTCGTTGGCGCCCACATAGACCCTGGGCGTCCGGGTCGCGCGGGTTGCCCGGAAAGTCGAATAGAGGTGCGTGGTTCCTTCCAGGGCGTCCGGATAGTTAAAGGCGACGGGTGCGCCGACAAAGACCGGCGACGAATGGACGATGTCGCCGAGCAGCGTGTTGCGGTCGCGGTAGACACCGCCGTTGCTCTCCTCGTTGCTCTGATCCCCGCGCAGCCAATCGAGCACGGGACTGCTGGAGTTGCCGGCATTGGCCGCATCCAGCAGGGTCTTTTGGGTGGCGCTCAAGGTCGCCTGGGAGTCGCTTTGGTTCGTCCAGCGGAAAGGCCTGCCCACGGTTCCATCATGGGTCAGAATGACTCTGGTATCTGCCGCTGGCAGGCTGGCCTGCCAGCCGGCGGCATCCGGAATGATCAAACCATTGGCATCCACCGAATGGGCGAGTGTTCCATCGGAGTTGATCTTGAAGGCAAGCAGTTTGCCGCTCCAGTCGTTGCTGTTGAACCGGGCGAGAAACAGTTTGCTGTTGCTTTGAATGCTTCCTGAATTCACCGCAACCGCCGCGGCGGAGCTGCCGGTAATCTTGGCAAACACGGTTCCCAGCGCATCCGCCAATGCCAGACCGTCCGCGGCCGCGTAGGCGGTACCACCGGCGTTGTCGGCGGTATCCTGGAGGATCGGGCGGATGGTCCCGCCGGCGAAACCGACTGCATCGATCCGCAAGAACTGATCGTTGATGATATCGGTGCGCAGATCCCGCGAAGGCGTGACCGCTTTGCCTGTGCCCGCATCGATGCATGAACCTTGCGACGTGTCACAATAGGCCCAGTAACCGACATCGTCCAGATTGTCGTGGCCCCAGGCATTGGGATCGCTGCTGGCACAGTCTGTGTTCTTGGTCGAAGAATTGTTGCAATTCGACGCGGTTTTTCCATCTCCATCGTAATCCAGCAGAGTGGATGGAATGTCGGCATCTTTAAAAGGAAATCCGTCGGTAAAAATGAGCACGTTGGATTTGATGCATTCCATCTTCTCCCCATAGGTCGGGTGGTAGTACGGGTCGCGTTCCGGATGACTGGCATCCGCCAGGTCGAAATCTTCGAACCCCGAAGTGACGGCGCTGTAATAAGGAGTGTCTTGTTCGAAGTATTGGATGACTTCCCACAGGTCTTCCGCAATCGGCGTGGTGCCCCAGACCAATGGATAATGTTCGATGCCATCGATGATCTCCTCGATGGGCGTGCCGATGTAGCCGGTCAATTCGCGGTAGCCCTCCGGCTGTGGAGGCTGTAAAGAAGCCAGCGAGGCATCTGTCGGTTTCTTGACGAAAGGATTCAACGGAATCTTGAACTTGAGCGTGCCGCCGTTGATCGTATTGCCGTTGTAGATGTCGCTTATGTCGGGGTCATAGCGGTAGAACGATACCCCGAGGCGTACCTTGTCCTTGACCTTTTGCAAAATGCCCTCCTGCAGGGCGGAAGTGACAACAGCGATGTTGAGGGTTCCAGCCCCGTTGAGCACGCTGACATAGCCGACCTCCTCCGCTCCGGGGTGGGAGAGTTCCGAATCACACGACTGCTCCTCCTCGACGAACAATGTGGCGGCGGCGCTAGCCACGCTTTTGGTTCTCAAAGCCGCTGAATTGGGGCCGTTGATGGTTTGCATGGCCGCCAGGAAGGCGGGCGGTCCTGGAAACGCGGTCGTGAAATTGATCGTCGTGTCGGCATCGGTCACGCCGCTGACGCTCCCGACCTCCAGATAAAACGGCAAGCCGGCATCGGCCACCTCGCCTTTCTCGATCGCCACCCAGGAGATCTCCTCCGAGGCGTGGGAATTCCCGTTTTCCTGTTCCTGGAGCGCTACTGTAAAGCTCGATGTGGATACGCTCGTCACCCGGCTGTTGACGGTGTCCGCTTCATTGAAGCTGACGACGGAGGTCAACACGACCGGCGTTGAACCAAAAACCGTGTTGAAATTCACCGCCGACGTATGGTTGTCGGAACCGGGGCAAAGGGTCTGATAACTTTCGTCGCTACTGGTCGTCCCCGCATCCAGATCGAGTCCTCCGGCAAGCGTGTGACTGCCCGGCTCGACAACGAGATAGGGAATCTTTTCAGTCGTGTGGTTGCCATCCTTGTATGGCCATTCCTGAAAGGCGATTTCAAAATCGGTGGCGGTCACATTGCGGATTTGCACTACGCCGGGATCGGAGCCGTTGTAACTCGGCGGTTTGGCTACGACGACGGGGGGGGTGGAGTAACTGTGTATGAAGGTCACCTGCGTCCAGCTGGACGCCTTTAAATTTTTGGATGCATTCACCGTGGTTTTAACGGCAGCCTGACCAAATTCTCCGATCTTGTCGCCGTTGTCGTCGAACAGAAATCCCTCGTCACCACCATACTTAATCTGCCCATAAGGCTTGTATACCGTTTTGATTTTCCCGGCTTCCGCGGGAGATTCAATCGAGATCGTTTGATCATCCGCGATAGGGGAATAATCCCCGCTGTTCGCATATTGACCGGTGAACACGTGGTCGGAGTGTTCATTGTTGCCAAGGATTTTGTATTGCGTACCACTGCCGAGATAGGGAAAACCGGCGCGGTTCTCCACCTTGCCGCCGACCAGCACCATCCTTGTCGAGTCGATGCGGCGGGTGGTCAACCAATTGAGAAATCGGCCGCTCCAACAGATGGCATCGCCCGGCCCAGGAGTACAGTTGGATTCCACGAATGCTCCCGCAACGGCGGGATCGATCGGCACGCTGTAAGCAGCCGTATCGACCGGAATAGTTTCGTCGTATTGATAATTTTTCGAAACATCGAAGATGCCATGGTAACTTTTGCCCGGATCGAACGTGGCGAGTTTGCGTCCCCCCTGCTGGTACATGGCGTTTTTCATGCTGCCGGAATTATCCAGCATGATCATGACGTCGGGTTCGACCTGATTGCCAAGAAACAGCGGCACATCGGCGATCGTCAGGTTGGTTACCGCCAAGGCGGGCGTCGTCGCCCATCCGAAAACGACGCCAATGATAAGTCCTCTTAAGACAATGATGCGATTCATAGCTCAAAACCTCTTGGCATAGATAGTTTGCACGATGACTCTGGCGGAGTCGGTGCCACCGGTTCCACGCGCGGAGACACGATAGAGCAGCCGCGGCGTCTGGCCTTGTGTCTGACCGATGGTGAGACTGCCATCGGTAATAAAGCCGGCGCCTTCGATGACCCGCAGCGGCGACAAGTTAACGCCGCTGATGCCGCTGAATGCGGTGCCGGACGCCCAGTTGCTGTCCGCTTCCCACCAGACCGAACCGAGCGCATCGAACGTGAAGACG
>JGI24023J19991_10003118_pt1 | contig 11792 bp, 14 predicted proteins | sample Cruoilmetagenom1_FD_19991 | JGI IMG/M metagenome (IMG submission 19991)
AAAACCCATAAACTCGAAAATTATTATCAGTTGCATGTTTCATTTGAAACAAAAGACAGTATGGGTGCTAATTTTATCAATTCTTGTTTGGAAGCAATAGCGAAATCTTTTCGTAATGAAGAGATTGAAATTATAATGAGTATTCTGTCTAATTATATCCCTGAATGTTTAGTGAGAGCAGAAGTAAGCTGTAAAATTAATGAGTTAGGAGAAGATGCTGAGCTTTTTGCAAAAAAATTTATCAAGCCGTTCAAATTGCCCAGGTTGAACGGTATAGAGCTGTGACACATAACAAGGGAATTATGAATGGTATTGACGCTGTAGTGATTGCAACCGGGAATGATTTTAGAGCAGTCGGAGCAGGAGCTCATGCCTATGCCGCTAAAGATGGTCAGTATAAAGGCTTAAGTAATTGCTCGATTGATGATGGTGTTTTTAAATTTTGGATTGAAATTCCCTTGGCTATAGGAACTGTTGGCGGATTGACAAAGTTGCATCCATTGGCTAAATTGTCACTAGAGATATTACAAAATCCTACCGCAAAAGAATTGATGCAAATAATCGCCGTTGCCGGATTGGCGCAAAATTTTGCTGCTTTAAAAGCATTGACTACTACCGGAATACAACATGGGCATATGAAAATGCATTTACAAAACATGTTGAATCAGTTAGGCGCCACTCAACAAGAAAAAAAATACCTAATTAATCATTTTAAAGATAAGGATATAAGTTACAATACTGCAACAGAGGCTCTTGAAAAATTAAGGACTACAAAAATGTTAGAATAACCGAATTCTATCTATTGATAAAAACTTTCTATACATTTGTTGAGGGCATTTTCTTTCAAAGATGCTATCTTTGAATTTGAAAAAACATTTCTCGATGTTTTACATTGAGATATCAATAAATTATCATTCTCGTGAATGATAAAAAATAATTAAGTTTAATATAAAAAATTATAAAATTATGGCTTTTGAATTACCAAAATTAGGCTACGCTTATGATGCGTTAGAACCACATATTGATGCGAGAACAATGGAAATACACCATACCAAACATCATAACGGATACACAAACAATGTAAACAATGCTATTGCAGGTACTGACCTTGACTCAAAGTCTATCGAAGATATTTTAACCAATTTAGATATGAATAATGCTGCAGTTAGAAATAATGGAGGCGGATTTTATAACCACAGTCTTTTCTGGACAGTAATGAACCCTGAAGGTAAAGGAAGACTTTCTGGTGCTTTAGCAGAGGCTATTAATGAAGCTTTTGGTTCGTTTGATGCTTTTAAAGATGCTTTTTCTAAAGCTGCAGGAACTCGGTTCGGTTCGGGTTGGGCATGGTTATGTGTTCATAAAGGAGGTAAAGTAGAAATATGTTCTACTCCTAATCAAGATAATCCACTAATGCCGGGTGTTGGCTGTGAAGGAATCCCTGTTTTAGGTTTAGATGTTTGGGAACATGCTTATTATTTAAACTACCAAAATAGAAGACCAGATTATATCAATGCCTTTTTTAACGTGATAAACTGGAATGAAGTAGAAAGACGTTACGACGAAGCAAAGTAATCCATGATGTTATTTCTGCCTTTCATCTTCGCATAAGATAAACATTGGCAGGAATCCACTAAAATTAAGTAATGATGATGTAGACCTCCTAATTAAAGGAACTAAAACATTATCATTACTTTTTGTTTTATACTTTACTATTAACCTCTCGACTGCGCTCGAGGGGACAAAATGTCTGGTCGAGCGCAGTCGAGACCTCATTATTTCAGAAAACAAATGAATTCAAGAAATAGCGCATTGATTCTTGCTTTTTTAGCCGCATTAATTTACGGAGTAAGTTTTACCGTAGCTAAAGAGGTAATGCCTCTATATGTTAAACCTTATGCATTTATTGTATTAAGAGTTTTAGGGGCCGCCATTCTTTTTTGGATTGTTGGGTTTTTTATAGCAAAAGAGAACATTGAACGCCAAGATTATTTTAGAATCTTTTTAGCCGCTATTTTTGGTACAGCCTTAAATATGCTTACCTTTTTTAAAGGATTGAGCCTAACAACACCTATAAATGCGTCAGTAATGATGCTTACAACACCCATTTTAGTACTATTACTTTCTACAATTATTTTAAAAGAAAAAGTAACTTTTCTAAAAATAGTTGGAATTTTTGTAGGATTGGCAGGAGCATTTATTTTGATTGTATACGGACAAAAGATGGGACCAAGCAAAGATGCTTTGTTAGGCAACTTTTTAGTATTTGTAAATGCAACTTCTTATAGTTTTTATTTAATTATAGTTAAACGATTAACTGATAAATACAATCCGCTAACCTTCGTGAAGTGGATATATTTATTTGGCCTATTTATGGTCTTACCTTTTGGGTTTTTAGAACTTCAAGAAATACAATGGCAAGAAATGTCGACGAGTATTTATTTAAAAATAGGCTTCATAGTTGTCTTTACCACCTTCTTAGCTTATTTATTTAATATTTTTGCTTTGTCAAAATTAAAACCAACCACCCTTAGTATTTTTATATACTTACAACCAGTATTAGCTTCGGGGTATGCGCTACTTACAAAAAGTGATTCATTAAATATGATACAAATAGTAGCAACACTTTTAATTTTTGCAGGAATATATTTAGTAACAAAAAGTAATACACCTAAGCAATTAAAAGTCTCAAAGTTATCGAACTAACTATCGTTTGTTAAGTAGCGTGCGGTCTAAATTTCTAAAAAAACGTATAATTATGTTTTGAATTTAAATCAGAACTAAAGTTTTAAATAAAACAATTCCCATAATTTGTGGTAAATTAGCCTAATTTTTATCAAAAATATATGATACAATCCATGACAGGCTACGGTAAGGCCGTAGTTGAACTTCCTCAAAAAAAAGTTACTGTAGAAATTAAAACTTTAAACAGTAAAAATTTAGATCTAAATGTTAGAGTTCCTTCATTTTATAGGGAAAAGGAATTAGGGGTAAGGAGTAAATTATCACGACAGATGGTTAGAGGGAAGATAGATTTTTCAATCTTTGTTGAATCTACCGGAAACGAAACAACTACAGTAATAAATAAAGAAGTTGTCAATAATTATATTGATCAATTACGTAAAATTGCAGTCACTTCACCCGAAAATACATTAGAGATAGCGATGCGTTTACCGGATGCGCTGAAAACTGAACGCGAAGAGCTAGATGAGGACCAATGGATAGAGATTGATAAAACAATTGACGAAGCCATTTTAAAAGTGAAGAAATTTAGAGCTGATGAAGGGAATGTACTTAAGCAAGATTTCACCAATCGCATTAAGGCAATTCAACAATTGTCAGAAGAGGTCGTTAAATTAGATGAAGAACGATTGATGAATGTTCGTGAACGCTTAGACAAAGCAATTACTGAGTTAAAACAAACTGTAGACGAAAATAGGTTTGAACAAGAATTGGTATACTATTTAGAAAAACTAGATATAACTGAAGAAAAAGTTCGATTAAATAATCACCTAGACTATTTTTTACAAGAATTAAATAGTGACGTTTCTAATGGAAAAAAATTAGGATTTATTTCTCAAGAAATCGGTAGAGAAGTGAATACAACAGGCTCGAAATCTAACTTTGCACCCATGCAAAAAGTAGTTGTGCAAATGAAAGATGAATTAGAGAAAATAAAAGAGCAACTATTAAATGTTTTGTAAAGATAATTATTTATAGAATGCCGAATTCAGTTTTGATCTCTGATAAATAACAACTTTTGAATAATAAAAGAGAAACGACAAAACATACTAATCAGTATGATAAATGGTTAAACACAATTTAATTTACTGATAATCAAGATAATATTAATTTTACAAGAATCGTAAAGAAGACTAACAAGTATGTATTGCATAGTATTAGAAATAGATAGTAAAAAATGAAATCTGAAAAGAAATCAATTAAAAAGAAAGGAAAACTCTTAGTTTTTTCTGCACCTTCAGGGTCTGGAAAAACGACAATAGTTAGGCATTTGCTAGGATTAGATTATTTGAATTTGGAGTTTTCAGTCTCTGCAACCTCTCGTGAAAAACGAGGAGAAGAAGTTGAAGGAAAAGATTATTATTACCTGTCAACAGAAGAGTTTAAACATAAAATAAAAAACGAAGAATTTTTAGAGTGGGAAGAAGTCTATAGAGATTGTTTTTATGGTACCTTAAAAAGTGAAGTAGAACGCATTTGGAATAAAGGGAAGCATGTTATTTTTGATATTGATGTGGTAGGAGGTTTACGTATTAAAAAGAAATTCCCTGAAGAAACCTTAGCGGTTTTTGTAAAACCACCAAGTGTAGACGAATTGAAAATTCGATTAAAAAAGCGTAAAACCGAGAGTGAAGATAAAATCAATATGCGTATTGCGAAGGCTTCTGTTGAATTGGCCACAGCACCGCAATTTGATATGATTATTAAAAACCATGATTTAGATGTTGCATTGAAAGAAGCTGAAGGTCTTGTCGCTGAATTTGTAGGAGCTAAAAAGAAGAAATAAAATGAACATAGGTTTGTATTTCGGCACTTTTAATCCTATCCATATCGGGCATATGGCAATTGCCAATCATATGGTTGAATTTTCTGATTTAGACGAAGTCTGGATGGTTGTTACGCCTCATAATCCGTTTAAGAAAAAAGCATCATTATTGGCCGATAATCATCGTTATCAATTAGTACAAATTGCAACAGATGAGTATCCTAAATTAAAGCCATCAAATATCGAATTTAAATTACCTCAACCAAATTATACGGTAAATACATTAGCTCATATTTCAGAAAAATACCCTCAGGATACCTTCAATTTAATTATGGGATCTGATAATTTGAAATCTTTTCATAAATGGAAAAATTATGAGGTTATTTTAGAGCATCATGATATTTATGTATACCCTAGGGTTGTTGAAGGAGAAAAAATAAAATCACAATTTGATGAACATCCCAAAATTCATAAGGTAGATGCCCCAATTATGGAAGTTTCTTCAACATTTATAAGAAAAGCAATTGCTGATAAAAAGAATATTCGAACATTGTTACCTTGTAATGTTTGGCAGTATATTGATGAAATGAATTTTTATAAATAGTAACTTTTTTATAGGATTTACATCAGAATTCTAAACTCAAAATTCCGTTGTATATTTGTTTCCTGAGAGAGATTATTTTCATGGCAAAAAAGAAAAAAAATACAAATAAACTTAAAGAGAAACTCACTTTTAAGTATCGTTTTGTAGTCTTGAATGAAGAAACGTTTGAAGAACGATTTTCGTTTAAGTTAAATCGACTAAATGTGATAATTTTAGGGGGTACTTTTACTGTTTTATTGATTGGCCTTACTGCAATTATCATGGCATTTACACCATTACGAGAGTATATACCGGGATATTCTTCTTCATCGTTGAAAAAGGAAGCTTCAGATTTAGTATATAAAGTAGATTCGTTACAGCAACAGCTAACGGTCAATGATATCTATATTCAAAACATACAACAGGTTTTAACAGGTAAAATAAAAAATACAATTGTCAATAAAGATTCTATTGTTGAACAATTACGTATTGAAGATGTCAATTTATCTACAACGCCTATGGATTCTGTTTTTAGAGAAGATGTAGAACAAGAAGACAGGTATAGCGTTTTTGAAAAGGCAACAAAAAAAACTGATATTGTTTTCTTTGCTCCTATTTCTGGAAAGATTACTGATACTTATAAGCCTAAAGAAAAACATTATGCTATAGATATTGCCGTGGAAAAAGACACTCCTGTAAAAGCAGTAGCAGACGGCACAGTAATTTTCACGGGTTTTACTGCAGATACTGGTTTTGTTATTATTATAGAGCATGCTAAAGGATTTATTTCAGTTTATAAACACAATGCTTCTATACATAAAGAACAAGGAGATTTGGTAAAATCAGGCGAAGCTATTGCAAATGCAGGATCTACAGGAGAACTGTCTACCGGGCCGCATCTGCATTTTGAATTATGGAACGATGGTTTTCCTGTAAATCCGTTGAATTATATAGATTTTAAGTAATGAGCATAAAATCTATTTTTGCGGTACCAATAGCAAAACAAATTCAAAAACGAATATATAAAAGCGCAAACCAACCTGAAAAAACACAGCAAAAAGTTTTTAGAAAACTAATAAAACAGGCTAAAAATACATCTTTTGGTAAAGATCATCGTTTCAGTATGATCAATTCTTATCAAGATTTTAAAGAACAAGTTCCTATTAGAGATTATGAGGCATTAAGACCTTATATAGAGCAAATTTTAGAAGGAAAATCAGACGTACTTTGGAAAGGGAAACCTTTGTATTTTGCAAAAACTTCCGGTACCACTTCAGGAGCCAAGTATATTCCGTTAACCAAAGCTTCTATGCCTTACCACATTAAAGCAGCACGAAATGCTTTACTGATGTATATTGCTGAAACCGGAAATGCCGATTTTGTCAATGGGAAGCTTATCTTTTTACAAGGAAGTCCGATTATTGACCAACAAAACGGAATTAAAACAGGAAGATTATCAGGTATAGTAGCGCATTATGTACCCGCATATTTACAAAAAAATAGAATGCCAAGTTGGGAGACCAATTGTATCGATGATTGGGAAACGAAAGTGGATGCTATTGTAGAAGAAACACTTAAAGAAGATATGACACTTATTAGTGGAATTCCTTCATGGGTGCAGATGTATTTTGAAAAATTAGCGATTAAAACTGGTAAAACTATCAATGAGATTTTTCCAAATTTTAATTTATTCGTTTACGGAGGTGTAAATTATGAACCTTATCGGAATAAATTTGAAAGCCTTATCGGAAAAAAAGTAGACTCTATAGAATTATTTCCTGCCTCTGAAGGGTTTTTTGCTTTTCAGGATAAACAAGATGAAAAAGGAATGCTTTTACTCTTAAACGGAGGTATTTTTTACGAGTTTATCAAGGCAGATGAGTTTTATAATGAAAACCCTACTAGAATTTCAATTGCTAACGTTGAATTAGGTGTTAATTATGTGCTAATAATTTCTACCAATGCAGGATTATGGGGATATAATATTGGCGATACGATAGAATTCACTTCTTTAAAACCACATAGAATTATAGTTACCGGTAGAATTAAACATTTTATTTCTGCTTTCGGTGAACATGTTATTGCGAAAGAAGTAGAACAAGCCTTAAAACAAACCGTTGAAGGAACTAACATTTCAATAAATGAATTTACGGTAGCGCCACAAACGAATCCGGAAAACGGATTGCCTTATCATGAATGGTTTATCGAATTTGAAAATGAGCCTAAAAATATGCCTGAGTTTGAAAACAAAATAGATGCTGTTATGCAACAACAAAACTCTTATTATTTTGATTTGATTAATGGAAAAATTCTGAAACCCTTAGTTATCACTAAAGTGGAAAAAGACGGATTCCAAAACTATATGAAATCTGTTGGAAAATTAGGCGGTCAAAATAAAGTACCACGCTTATCTAATGATAGAAAAATAGCTGATTTTTTCAGTAAACACATCTAAGTTCTAACAGATTATTGAAACCTGTAAAGTCTTATGTCAGAACAATAATTTGTGTAAATAAATACAATTCGTGTCTATGAAAGTAATATCAGTAAACCTAGGAGAAAAAAAACAAGTACAATGGCGAAAAAAAACTATTGAAACGGGTATTTTTAAACTTCCGGTGGATTCTCCTATATTTTTAGACTTAGAAGATGTACAGAATGACAATGTGGTTGATAGAAAATACCATGGTGGTATTCAACAAGCAGTGTATGCATATAGTGAAAATCATTATGCCTATTGGAAAGAATTGTATCCTGATTTAGACTGGAATTATGGAATGTTTGGTGAAAATTTAACCATAACCAATCTTGATGAAACCAAGATACATGTAGGAAGTATTTATAAACTAGGCGAAACAAAAATTGAAGTTACCAAACCCAGACAGCCTTGCTATAAATTAGGGATTCGATTTAACAATCCGAAAATTATCAAGCAATTTTGGAATGCTACTAAAAGTGGTATTTATTTCAAAATATTAGAGACGGGCTATGTTGCTAAAAATGATGAGTTGATCTTATTAGAAGAAGCTATTGATAACCCTACAATTGCCGAGGTATATACTGCCAAAAGAAACTTAAAAGGGATGTAAAAACATTATAATTAAACCTTTATCATTATTGCTAGTCTTAGTTATAAATTAAAAATCTAGAAAAATGAAAAAGTTTATTATTGTTTTATTTGGGAGTGTTGTATTATTTTTAGGTAATTCGTGTGTAGTTCATACGAGGCCATTAGCTACGAATACTGTCGTAATAAAAAAGGCTCCTAGACATCATAAAGTAGTTGTTGTTAAAGGAAAAAGATATTATACTTGGAACGGTAAACACTATAAAAAAACTCGCAGAGGATATGTAGTTGTTAGCATATAAAAAACAAAACCCGAACAGATCTGTTCGGGTTTTTCACAATATAGTGTTGACAATGTCTATTTTTTAGATAGAAGATCTCTAATTTCAGCAAGCAAATCATTATCAGAAGGTCCTGCAGGTGCAGCTTCTTCAACCGGCGCTTTGGTTTTATTATATGCTTTTACAATTAAAAACATAACAAAACCAACAATTAATAAGTTTATGATGGTATTAATCCAAGCACCATACCGAATTGCATTTTCAGGAGTTGTAACTGCACCATCTGCACCTAAAACAGCAGGAGAAAGTACATGTTTCATACTTGCAAAATCCATTCCCCCTGCAAAATGACCCACAAAAGGCATGACAATATCATTAACAAATCCGTTAACAACAAGTCCTATGGCACCAGCCATAATAACGGCAATTGCAAAATCTACAACATTGCCAGTCATAATAAAATTCTTAAATTCTTTTAACATGATTCTTTAGTTTTAATTGATTAATATTATGCAATATACTAAAATTAACAATTATTTAACAATTCTTTTCACACGTTGTGAAATTGCAGTAAGTAATTCGTACGAAATAGAATTGATGCTTTTTGCTAAATCATTAACGGTTTCCTGATTGTCAAAAATAACAACTTCATCACCTTCATTACAATCAATATCAGTAATATTTACCATCAACATATCCATACAGACATTACCAATAATGGGTGCTTTTTTATTATTAATGGTGACATAACCTTTACCATTACCAAAAGCTCTATGAATACCATCGGCATGACCAATAGGTATCGTTGCAGTTTTTGTAGTGTGATTTGCTATAAATGCTTTGTTATAACCAACAGACTCCCCTTTTTCAATATGATGAATTTGAGAGATGATAGATTTTAAAGAGGCTACATTTTGTAATTTTTTAGTATCTGTATCATTATTTCCAAATCCATAGAGCCCAATACCAACCCGAACCATGTCAAATTGTGCTTCAGGATAGTTAAGTACTCCCGAAGTATTCAATTGATGTAACATCATACTGTAACCAATTTTATTTTTGAATTCTTCGGCAATACTTTTAAATGATTGTATTTGATGTAATGTAAATTCTTTTTCATTTTTATCTTCTGAAGCCGCTAAGTGTGAAAAGATAGAAGTTACTTTTACTTGAGTAGCATCTTTAATATTTTCTAGTATGGAATCAATATCTTTTTTTAAAAACCCCAAACGATTCAATCCGGTATTAAATTTTAAATGAACAGGATACTTTTGTTGTTTTTTCTTTTTTGCTACTTCAAGAAAAGCCTTTAACACTCTTAGATTGTATAGGCTTGGCTCTAAACATCTATCGATAAGAACTTCAAAGTTTACAGGTTGAGGGTGTAGTACCAAAATAGGTGTTTTTATACCAGCATCTCTCAATGCTATTCCTTCTTTAGCGTAAGCTACAGCAAAATAATCAAGACCTAATTTTTCTAAATACTTTGCAATTTCAAAAGCGTCTGTACCATATCCGAAAGCTTTTACAACTGCCAAAACCTTAGTGGTTTTGTTAAGTTTAGATTTTATATACTCAAAGTTATGTTTTAGCGCACTTAGATCTATTTCTAATACCGTTTCTCGAACATTCTGCATCTATTATTTATCTTTAGAAGAGATTTCTTCGGCATCAACTTTCATATCTTTAACTTTTTCTTTAAGCAAGGCTTTGTAGTAAGCAGCTCTACTTAAGGGCTCATATTCTTGGGTTTCTCCTAAAAAGACTACATCATCATTTTTAACTTTTCGGTGACTATAATGTGCTAAATTACCAGTAGTTGTACACACTGCATGTACTTTAGTGACATATTCGGCAGTTGCCATTAAAGCAGGCATCGGTCCGAAAGGATTTCCTTTAAAATCCATATCTAAACCAGCTACAATCACCCTAACTCCTCTGTTAGCCAAATCATTACAAACAGCTACAATCTCATCATCAAAAAACTGGGCTTCATCAATACCAATAACCTCAACATCGTTTGCCAACAATCTAATATTTGCTGCTGCTGGAACGGGCGTTGAACGGATTTCGTTGGCATCATGCGATACTACCATTTCTTCATCATATCGTGTATCAACGGCAGGTTTAAAAATTTCAACTTTTTGTTTGGCAAATTGAGCGCGTTTAAGTCTCCTAATGAGTTCTTCGGTTTTGCCCGAAAACATTGAACCACAAATTACTTCTATCCAACCAAATTGTTCTGTGTGATTTACTGTATTTTCAAGAAACATTTCGTAATTTTCGGCGTTGAAAGGTTAATGATATTAATTTGTAATTGTTTATTGAAAACAAATTTATTAAAAATAGTGTTTCATTTTTAATTAAACGCATCAATTTATGCACAAAAAACTGGAAGCAGAGTTAGTGAGCTTAGCACATAGCATTTTACAGATGAAAAATAGGCATGAATCTCTAGCATTAAAAGAGAAAGCGAGAGAAATTTATGAAAAATTATCTGTGTTGGCTTTTGTTGATGATTATGTGGCAGGAACTCCGAACCTTGAAACCTCAAAGGAAGAGTTATTAAAGAAAATTGAACAAATAGAAACAAAGTCGAATACTGTTAAAGAGATTGATACAAAACCAAAATTTGAAGAGAAAGCAACACCTAAAAATCCTGAAATTGATGAGATTTTTGAACCAAAATTTGATTCGGTTAAAATAGATGTTGGGAGTTTAAAAACAAATCAAATCAGCTCTAAAGAGGAGTTTAGGGATACCGTTTCTGCAGACAAAACAGCTACACTTTTTGATGATGATAAAGGGAGTAATGAAAAGAAAACCTTAAATGATAGATTGTTAAAAAACACTATTCAGGTTGGACTCAATGACAGAATCGCTTTTGTAAAACATTTATTTGCTTTCGACCAATCAGATTTTAACAGAGTTTTATCACAATTAAACACTTTGAAAACGGAAAAAGAAGCCAAGGAGTTTATTTATAATAAAGTGAAGCCTGACTATGATTGGACTGGTAAAGAAGAGTACGAAGAACGATTATTAACACTTATTGAAAGAAAATTTTTATAAAAATAAATATATGAACGCTACAGAATTTAATACGCTATTTGATAAAGTAATAGAAAAATATCATATTATTGATAATGTTGATCAACCTTTTGAAAACCCTTATGATAAAGCAGAATTAGAGCATTTACTTTACAGAAAATCTTGGATTGACACAGTGCAATGGCATTATGAAGACATTATACGTTTACCGGATATTAATCCGGTTGAAGCATTGACATTGAAACGAAAAATTGATGCTTCAAATCAAGATAGAACGGATATGGTTGAATATATCGACAGTTA
>JGI24023J19991_10003121_pt1 | contig 11779 bp, 8 predicted proteins | sample Cruoilmetagenom1_FD_19991 | JGI IMG/M metagenome (IMG submission 19991)
ACCTTTTACATGGACAGCATATTTTCTTGTTTTCTCACCAAAATGTTTTATTGAAGCTTCAAACCCCTCAGCAATAATATTACCAATACCATTTCTCTTTCCAACCTGTTCTATAAGCCATATTATACTTTCAGGATTACCAAATCCAAAACCTTCATACCCTATCTGATCTTCGGTAATCAGCCCCTTCTCTACAGATTCAGCGAGATAAGAAGCTATACCCCCCAAAGTTATAGTATCAATTCCATAGGTATTACAAAGCTCATTTGCTTTTGCAACTGCAACCGGATCAAAAATATCAAGATTTGAACCAAGTACTCCTATAGTTTCAAACTCAGGACCACTCAATTTATCTGTAACCTTATATGGGGTCTCCGCTTTCACAGTCTTTCGACAACCTACAGCACAACCATAACAGGTAGTTCCTTTTCCAAGAAAATTTTCTTCATAATTACTTCTATCCAGTTTTGCATAGTCCTTATGATGGCCTGTAGAATAGTTATGAACACAAAGATTTCCTGCTTCAGCATTACCAACAACAATACCTTCTGTTCCATATTTTTTAATTGTCGAAACAAAGCCGGAACCAGGAATTCTGGAAATTGCAGTTTTTGCCAGAGCTTTTAATCCCTCAGGATCCTCAAACTCAACAATTCCGCTGCTTTTTACGACAACAGCTCTAAGATTTTTACTCCCAAAAACGGCTCCCATACCTGTCCGTCCGTAGGCATCATGTAAATCACTGGAAACAGAAGCATACCTTACGAGATTTTCTCCAGCCGGACCACACTGCATTACTGAAACACCCTTTTCCCCATACATTTCTTCAAAAATAGTTCTTGCATCTAAAATAGTTTGTCCGGCAACTTTTTCTGCATCAATAATTGAAATATTATCATTCTCTATATAAATATAAGACATTTTTGCAGCTTTTCCTGTTATTATAACAGCATCCCACCCGGCACGCTTTAGATAAGGGCCAAAACTACCTCCAGCCTGGGAATCACCTACACCACCTGTTTCAGGAGAGAGTGCAGTCAAACCACATCTGCTGACCCCACTTACTGCTGATCCTGTAGTAATTCCAGGAGCAATTGTAATAACATTTTCAGGAGAAAGAGGATCAGTATCTGCCTTTGTTTCCTTTAGTAGAAAATAAGTTCCAAACCCTCCACCACCAAGATATTTCCTATAAAAATCCTGATTATAAGTTTCAACTTTGGTAGTTTTATCAGTTAAATTAACTCGTAAAAATTTACCGGTATAGCCTTTTGGCATAGAATAACTCCTTAAAAAGCTTCTTTTAGAAGAGACATCAGATCATCCTTTGTACAGGATCTGGAATTTGTAAGATGACATGGATCCTGAAAGGCCTTCCCATTTATCTCTTCCAGCTGATCTTCCTTAACACCTACATCTTTGAGAGAAGCAGGTATACCTATCCTCTTATTAAGAGCCCGGACTTCCTCTATAGCTTTTTCCGCAGCTTCAAGGTCATCCATTTCAAATGTATTAATGCCAAATTCTCTGGCAATAATGGCATACTCTTTTTTGGATACCTCCTTGTTATAATTCATAACGTAGGGAAGTACTATCGCATTTGCAAGACCATGCTGAAGATTACAGACTGCAGACAATGCATGGGATAGAGAATGGGCAGTACCCAGATCTTTCTGGAAAGCAACAGCACCCATCATGGCTGCAAGCATCATATATCCTCTTGCTTCTATATTTGTTGGATCTTTAACTGCTTTCTCCAAATTCTTAATCACCAGCTCAATACCCTTTACAGCAATTCCATCACACATGGGGTGGAATACAGGTGCAGTAAGAGATTCTATACTATGGGTTAGAGCATCCATTCCTGTTGCAGCTGTCAGATGGGCGGGAAGACTAACTGTAAGTTCAGGATCCAGAATTGCTCTGGCAGGCAGCATAAGTGGATTACATAAAAAGATCTTTCTTCCCTGGGAGGTTGAAGTAATTACAGAACATTTTCCAACTTCACTCCCTGTACCTGCAGTAGTGGGAATAAGGATAATTTTAGGCAGAGGACCGTTTATATCTTTCTTTGTACTGGACTGGGCATCATAATCTGCAATATCCCCTCCTTCACCAATTAATACCGCAAGGGCCTTTGCTGCATCCATGGGGCTTCCCCCTCCGACACCAATAATAAAATCACAATTTGCTGATTTATAAACAGACACACCATTTTCTACATCCACATCATGAGGATTTGGCTGAACACCGGAAAAAACTTTATAATCAATACTTTTACCTTCCATTACTTTTAGAATACTCTTGAATACATCTGTCTTTTCCATCATAGGATCTGTAACTATTAGAGGTTTATTTACCCCCAAAGCATCAAATTCCTTTGGAAGTTCCCCTATTGATCCCGGCCCATAAATTATTGATACAGGAAACGAGAAACGTGTAATCTCTTTTACCATTTTTTCCTCCTAATTATTAACCACCGACTTATTCTAATTTAAGTACTTACTATTTCGTACTTAAATCAAATTGCCATAGGAATTACAAGTTCATTCAGCCAGTTTACAAATTCCAGCTGCCTGATTCCATCAGACAGAATATCATCATCTACTGCATATTACCAACATAAATTTTTCTGATCTTTATTATTAAAAATAGATTCGAGACCTTCAGGATAAGCAACCATTTCCTCGTGGCTGCTAAAGTATCCCTGCTTAGTTAATTTCTCTTCTCTGGCAAGAATCAGCCTTGCAACTACCTTCAATGTATACTCCGGATGGTACTGAGTGGCCCAAAAAATACCATTTTTTATGCTTCACCTCAACCGATTGAACAGGTGTAAAATCATTAGAAGATAAAACTCTACTATCGGGAGGCATTTCTGTGATCATATCATCATGACTTATAAACCCTAATTCTCACTTTCTGTCTGATTCTGAAAACTCATTCTGCAAGTATTGCTCTCAATTCATTTTCTGCAAATTTATTAAACTCCTCTTGAAGCAGATCAGGTATTTCATCACTGTTTAGAGAGAGAAAATGATTCATAGTACCACTGTCCAAAAGTAACTCTTTCTCCTTTCTCCTGATAAATGGTTCAATTTTCTCCGGCGTTTGCTTTAGCTCAATGATGACTTCAGGGCTTATCATTTCAAGCTCTTTTAATGTGGCAAGTTTTACAATGCCATCTTTAAACCTACGGAAGAAATCATCCAGATCTTCCAGTTTCATAGCAAGGGTTGATCTCAATATCAAAAAGTCATTTGGAGGAAGGTTGGTAGCTTCATAACCAAACTGAGATCCAGGACGGCAGATAAAACCTGAATTCCCTGCACAATAATTATAATTCATAAAATATACCATCAGATCGGCACTATCTTCAATTAATGACGGAAGATTCTTTCTACTGAATTTGGAAAGGATATACCATCCTGCATCAGGATTATTGATCTCAAGAAATTGATATCCAACACTGCTGTTGATTGAATTAACATGCTGCCTGGCGTGTTCAAGCTGGCTTTTAATATAGGAACTGTTGTTATTTATCCACTCCTGAGAGGAAAACGAATAGGCTGCAACTACCCCGACCTCATTCGAGACCTCAATCCCATCACATCCCTCATTATCAAGCACTTTCTCCATTCTTGATATAACACTGCTTTTGTCGCCTGGAATCCATGCTCCACTTGCTGCAAATCCAACCCTTGCCGAGGCGTATCCAAGTGTTTTTGAGGGGGAAACAATTGTTATTGTATAATCAAACATCTTTGAATTTTCCCCAATAACCGAAGCTATTGAAAAGATCTTTACCCCATCCTTCAGAATACTTCCGTTATAAACCTGATCAGCTATGACAAAAACCGGATTATCAGGATTCTTTTCATTGTACTCAAGCACTGTTTCAGAAATTTCCCTGATTTGTTTTTCAGGCATGACTTCACCTGACGGGTTTGCAACAACACTGAAATATACTGCTTTTATATCACCTCTGTCTTCAAGCTCTTTTCTAATGTTTTCACCATCCATCCGTTCTATTACCTTCAGGCGGCTGTTATGCCATGATGGGGCTTTAACAAGGCTTTGATAATGCCCCCTGGGTACAAGTATTGTTCCGCAGTCCCTTTTTCTAAGATCCCTCCCGTTTTCATCAAGCGTGGTATCCTTTGTCATCAACACATTCAGAAGTGTATGATAAAGATTCTTGTATCCGGTTCCCATAACTACCTGGTTATCCTGAACAGGGAGTCCCATATTCTGAAAATAATTTTTCATTAGGGCATGACTTTCAACCTGGCCGGCTGAATAATCAAGATAGCCTGTTGAACCAATCTTTTGCTTTTTCTGATAATCCAGAAAAAGCTCAAAAGAGGATTCTTTCAGAGAAGACTTTTTCCATAAATCCTGATAGCCCTTATGGAGATCTATAAAATATCCGTTCTCAGGACAATATCTTTTTAAAAGCTCATGTAAAGGGAGTCCCTCTTTTTCCGAAAGAGAGGAAAGATATCCCAGAAGAGAAGTATGATGGATAGTATGATGCACGTGAGCTTCAAGTGCCATTCTATGCGGGGAAAAGAAGAACTGCCCTCCGATATGTGCATTAATAGCTGCATCATTACCAGTGAGTTTTGAACTATACTTTGACATGAGCCTGGCAACTTCATTATAATGAACCAGGGTCCCGGGTTTTATTCGTTTCATACCAGCTATACTCTTAATTACTGAATGGAAGGATCAAGCTTATCCCTTACCCAATCTCCCAGTATACTCATTGAAAGAGTTGTTATAAAAATTACAAGGGCAGGTATTATTGCCATCCACCAGGCGGTCAGAATAAAATCTCTTCCAAACCCTACCATATTACCAAGGCTTGTATCAGGAGGCTGAATTCCAAGTCCAAGAAAACTTAATGATGTTTCCATCATTATGACTTTAGGGAAGTTAAGAGTCATGTTAACAATCAGAGTGTTTTGTACATTTGGAAGAATATGGTGTAGATATATTCTTATAGGAGATGCTCCAAATGATCTGACTGCTACAGCATATCCCTGCTCTTCTGCAGAAAGTGCAAGACCCCGGGCAAACCTTGCATACCTTTCCCACCCATAGATGCCCATTAACCCTATAAACAAGAATATACTACTCTCAAAAAATGCAATTATTGTAAGTGCCAGAATCATAAATGGAAGACTCGCCTGAAAATCAACCATCATCATTACAAAGTCATCAATTGCTCCCCGAAAGTGAGATGCAACAAAACCCAAAGTTGTTCCTAAAACTGCGCTAACCAGAGTTCCAATGATCGAAACAAGAAGACTAAGTCTTATTGAATGGTAAAGTCTACTTAACATATCTCTTCCAAGGTCATCTGTACCAAAAAAATGTAAATCACTCCCCCCTTCCATCCATGACAGGGGAAGAAGTCTTTCGGTTAAGCTTATTTTCTGATAATCATATGGTGAAATAAGAGGCGCTAATAAACCTATTATGATCATCAAAAGAAGCCATACTGAAGGAATAAGAATTGTTATAGTTTTTCCATTTAACCCTTTTTTTTCTTTTGTTATTCGATTCCCACTGGTTTCCTTATTATACATAACTATTCCGTCTCCCTTGCAATACTAACTCTCGGGTCAAGCCATCCATAGATCATGTCTATAGTAAGGTTGGTTATAACCATAGTACAACTTATAAGTATTACAATGACCTGAACCACATTAGAATCCCTGTGTTTTACAGAATAAACCAGAAGTCTTCCAATACCCGGCAATCCAAAAATAGATTCTGTTATAACAGCCCCTGCAATAATGAGACCTATCCGGAAACCCAAAATTGTAACAATCGGTATTGCAGCATTTGGAAGAGCATGCCGTCTAATCACCTGCAACCATGTAAGTCCTTTAGCAAGTGCTGTCTTTATATAAGGCTGATAAAGAACTTCAAGCATTGCAGAACGTGTAAACCTCGCAAAAGAAGCAGATTCAACAATAGTCATAGTAAGTACAGGCAAAATATAATAGGTCCACGTCCCGCTGCCCGACGAGGGGAGCCATCCCAGTTTAACGGAAAACAACAATACAAGAATGACAGCAACAACAAATGTAGGAGAGCTGAAGCCTGCAACAGCAGCAACCATAATAACATGGTCCTTCATGGTTTTGTGATAAAGCGAAGCAAATAACCCCATAGAAATACCAATTCCAATAGTTAACAATGTTGCTATGGACATAAGAATAAGGGTATAGGGAAGCCTGGTAAGAACAGATTTAACAGCACTTGTCTCTTCCATAATTGAAAGTCCCAGATCCCCTCTCACTGCATTAGATAGAAACCTCAAATACTGTTCATAAACAGGATCATCAAGTCCCCATTTGGTTCTGAAAGCTTCAACAGCCTCTGTACTTGCTTCCAATCCCAGTACAGAAACTGTAGGGTCACCGGAAAGTCTTAAAATTAAAAACACAAATGTTGTAACCATCCATACAGTAAGAATGGCTCTAATTACTTTCCGTATTACATATGCACTATTCATTGTCTTCCTCCTCTTCAAGAATTAGGCATGCAGCTTTTCTTCCATCAGGCAGTGTTTTAAGCTCAGGCTGTTTTACAGAACACTCAGGACGTGCTACAGGACACCTGGGATGAAATCTACATCCTGTCGGCGGATTCAGCAGGCTTGGAACCTCCCCTTCAAGAATTACCTCAGCTCGCTTTATCCTTGGATCAGGAATCGGAATTGCATTGATAAGTGATTTAGTATAAGGATGCATGGGATTACCAAAAAGGACTTCATTTCTCCCATATTCAACAATATTTCCCATATACATAACTGCAGTAGTATCGCAAAGATGTCTTACCATAGAAAGATCATGACTGATAAAAAGAAGTGTTATACCCCTCTCCTCTCTGATTTTCATAAGAAGGTTGACAACCTGAGACTGAATTGAAACATCAAGGGCTGATATTGGTTCATCACAGATAAGTATTTCAGGCTCAAGAATCATCGCCCTTGCAAGAACAACCCGTTGTCGCTGTCCCCCTGAGAGCTGATGTGGGTACATTTTTCCATGACTTTCTTTCATTCCTACTGATTCAAGAAGTTCAACAGCCTTCCTGTAGTATTCCCTGGGATTCCTCCCGTAATGGATAGTAAGTGGTTCATATATTTGTTCAATAATACGAATACGGGGATTAAGCGCTCCCATAGGATCCTGAAATACATACTGAACATTACGCCTTATTTTTTTCCTCTCTTTCCCTTTAAGACTAGTAAGATTTTTCGTATTATAAACAATTGAACCTTTGGTAGGAGAATATATATCCATAATAATTTTGGCAGTAGTTGATTTTCCACACCCCGATTCTCCCACAAGTCCCAGAGTTTCGCCCTTTTTTATAGAAAAATCTATTCCGTTAAGAACATGGACATATTTTTTTTTCTGCCAGGGCATCTTATGTTTTTTCAAAACAAATTTTTTTGACAGATTTTCCACTATTAAAAGCTCATCCATTTTAGTTATTACTTCCAAATCAATCCCTCCTTTACGGGGTTAAAACAAAAAAAATGTCTCTCCCCTTCGATAATGCATGGAGGTGAGATATCCCGACACTCTTCTGTTACATTTATACATCTGTCATAAAACGGACACCCTTTGGGAAAGTTTTCAGGGGCAGGAACAACACCTTCTATTGTAATAAGTTTCTCAACCTTCTTATCGATTCTTGGTTTTGATGAAAGAAGACCAAAGGTATATGGATGTCGCGGTTTAACAAGAACATCTTCAACAGGACCACTTTCCATAACTCGTCCGCCATACATTACAACAGTTCTGTCACAGGTTTCTGCAATAACACCAAGGTCATGAGTAACAAGAATTATTGCCATATCTCTTTCTTTACACAGCTTTTTCAATAGTCTTAGAATCTGAGCCTGTATTGTAACATCAAGTGCTGTTGTAGGTTCATCTGCTATAAGAAGACGGGGGTCACCTGCAAGCATTATGGCTATCATAACTCTCTGATTCTGCCCGCCTGAAAGCTGATGCGGGAACTCCCCCATCCTTCTTTCAGGATCAGGTATACCAACCTCTGTTAAAAGCTTTACAGCTTCTTTTCTGAAAATGTTAGAAGATCTTATTTTAAGATTTTTCTTCAGCATAAGAGCTTCCATCAACTGGCTTCCGACAGACTGAACCGGATTTAGAAAACTTTGGGCATCCTGAAATATCATGGCAATTTCTCTTCCCCGGATTGCAACAATATCACCTTCCGGACAACTAAGAGTATCCTTATTATCAAAAAGAACTTCCCCCTCAGTCCATCCACGTTCACCTAAAAGTCTGACGATCGAATAGCATGTAACACTTTTACCACTTCCTGATTCACCAACAAGACCTAAAATTTCCCCGGTATGAACTTTCAGACTGACACCGCATACAACAGGCTTTCCTTCATGGGCTCCATTAAATCCAACAGACAGATTTTTTATTTCAAGCAGTAATTCATCATTCTGGTTAGCAGCCATAGTATGCCCCTTGTTCCTGTATTTCAATAATCATATAAAAGAGTTCCCATATACAAATTAACTCCCGGTTAAATTCTTTTTCATAAGTGCAATAAGTGTCAGGTATTCAAAAACAATATTTGAAGCCAGGCATGATGTTATCTTTGATGGATCAAGATCCGGAAGAACCTCCACTACATCAAAGCCTATAAAATTAAGTCCATCAAGCCCCCTCAAAAGTTTGAAGGCTTCTCTCGAAGTAAATCCACCTGGTATAATGGTTCCTGTACCGGGAGCATAGGCAGGATCACAGGCATCAACATCGAAGGTAATAAAAACTTTGTTGGATCCAATCTTCTTATGAATTATTTTTATTACCTGATCAAGGCCCATATCAAAAGCCTCATCAGCTGTAATTACTGTAAACCCCCTGTCTGTCGACTCTTTCAGTGAATGTTCCCCGTAATAAGTGCCCCTCATCCCTATCTGTATGGTTTTTCCCGGAATTAGAAGACCCTCATCACAAGCTCTACTGAAAGGGGTTCCATGAGTATACTTTTTCCCGAAATAGGAATCTGCCGTATCAAGGTGGGCATCAAAATGAACCAGAGCTACAGGACCGTGTTTTTTACGTAAGGCCCTTAGCTCCGGGACTGTCACAGAATGATCCCCCCCGATTACAACAGGAATAACATCATTATCTACAAACAACTTCATCTCTTCCGCTACAGACTCATATGTATCAATGATGTATCCCGGAAGAACATTAAGATCTCCATAATCAACACCCGAAATATAATCATTAATATTTATCCTGTGATAGGCATTATATGGTTTTAGCAGCACAGAAATACTTCTCACAGCCTCAGGACCAAACCTTGCCCCAATTCTATATGTTGAGCCAGTGTCAAAAGGGAGTCCCATTACAGCAAAATCCAACCCTTTAACATCCTTTTCATGAGGAAGCATCATAAATGTTTTGATACCTGCAAACCTGGGTGCTGAAGATAAATTCACCTGATTATATTTTTCTTTTTGATGTATTGACATAATATGCTTCCTAATCATTAATTGATATATTTACAAAAAAACGAAAACCTGGGAACTGCCTTTTGACAGCTCCCAGGAAGATTAATTAGTCACTAATTTCAAGCTGCCCAGCTCTAAAATCCATAAAATGTGATTTTTTAGGTTCCCATTTAATTTTATCGCTCTGCCCGTAAAAAAGAGGAAGAAGATAAAGATATGTTCCGGGAGGATCCTGATTTTCTGAAATTTCAAGCATCTTATCAACTGCTTTTCTTCTTGTAGCAGGATCAGTTCCACTTAAAATTTCAAACTGTTTGTTAAAATCCTCATTGTGCCACATGTTATGCCTCTGAAAATGTCCGTTCGGGCCGTAGAGTCTTGCAATCTGTGAAAGTGGATCAGGGAAAATAGCTGTAGCTGACCAGTTTATAATAGCTCTATCTTTAACAACATCAACTTCATCACCTTCAATCTGCCCCCAGTTTTCCTTAAGGACGAGTTTTATGTTTAGACCTACATCGGCCCACATCTGCTGTAGAATCTGAGCAGTTGCTACTTCTCCTGTATAATAATCCAGCATATATCTGTAGCTGATCTCTTCACCGTTATAACCTGCTTCTTTCAGAAGCTGTTTTGCTTTTTCAGGATTGTAGCCTACAGGGTGAAATTCATTAATATACATTTTACCAAAGTTCTTCATCTGAACACCATTTGGTATCTCAGATAGTCCCCTAAAAATTGTATTGTTTATAAGCTCTCTGTCTATAGAATAGTTAAGAGCAAGTCTTACTCTCGGATCTTTAAGAACAGGCGATGCAACTTCATCGTAAATAAGAAGTCTTACATTGTTTACAGATCCACCTGATACTAAAAAACCTTTTCTGTTTTCAATAGTACTGAACTGATCAGGCATTACTTCAGTAACAATATCATAGTCCCCTGAAAGGAGCCCCATAATTCTGGGAGCCATCTCAGGAATTACAATATATTTAATTACATCTACCGGAGCTTTAGCACCATAATAATCATCAAATTTTCTTAATACTATGTATTCATCCGGTTTATATTCATCAACATAATAAGGACCGAACCCTACAGGTTTAACCTTCCAGTTTTCCCAGCTTGTCTTTGCCTTATATGAATCACCGCATATTATTGATGATGTATGAAATGTAAACCTTAGAAGGAGAAGCGGATCATCTTCTGCTTTTGTAAACCTTACAGTATAATTATCAATCTTTTCTATAGAGTCAAATAAACCGGTATATTGTTTAAAATATTCATATCCNGGATCTTCAGGATTCTTTACCCTTCCTGCACCNAAAGATACCAAAACATCATCAGCATCGAGCGGAAATCCTGCTTGAGAAACAACATCTTTTCTTAAAGTAAACTCAANTGTTCTTGCATCTATNTGGTTCCAGCTTTCTGCAAGNCTNGGAATAATAGAACCATCCTCTGCAACTTCAATAAAAGTTTCATGGATATTGCCCAAGACACGCATTCCCACATTATCAGATTTTGCTGAAGGATCAAGATACACAGGATTATCAGGCACCCCGACTCTTAGAACTTTCTCAGAACTTACTTCCTTGTCACCACCTGCAAATACTGATGCAGCAGTGATGAGAACTAATAAAAAAATCAGTAATTTTTTCATTTCTTACTCCTTTGTTTGATAGTTTTATTATACAATGGATATGTTATGATACGGTTGTTCAATTATTAATATTATGTTAAAAAAATAGGATTTAAATGCAAAAAGTGGTTAATATTACATACAATTTTTAATCATGTTGATTATTTAATTCAGAATTACAGATTTAGGAGAATCAAATACTTTATGAAGGCAGATGGCGTAGATACAATAGCATTAATTGCAGTTTAGTTAATTATTGCTTTCGGAATTTATATGTTATAATAAATAGAATCCTTATCTGTAGATTGATGATGATTAATAAAAACAAGGTAGCAGTATGATGAAAATAAGAAAATTAAATCAGAATAAGACTTATGGGAAGATTTTTCTGCATTCAATGCCAGGTCGATATGAAAAATGTGGTGTGGCAACAGCGGTGCAATCAACTCAAAACAATGATTTACCGGAAGATTTCTTACCGATAGTGGATCAATCCATAGAAAATACTGGAGAGAAACACGCTAAGATAACTGGTGACTGCGGGTTCTGTAATTATGATATTCTTCAAAAAGTGGAAGATGAGAGAGAAGAAGATTTTTATATACCGGACA
>JGI24023J19991_10003122_pt1 | contig 11775 bp, 9 predicted proteins | sample Cruoilmetagenom1_FD_19991 | JGI IMG/M metagenome (IMG submission 19991)
CGCTCATGGCCTCAGGTCTGATCGTTGTGCTGCAAACCGGCATGCTGTTGAACGGCGTGTGGCTGGCCGCCATCGGCTGGTTCCTGCTCGCCGCCGCCGAGGCCAGCGGCCAGAAGTTCCTGCTCGACCGCGTCTTTGATCGCGTGCTGGCGCGCCAGGTGATGGAGCGCGATGTCCCCATGATAGCCGCGAGCCTGAGCATGACCGACTGGATCGACCATTATGTGCTGACATCGGGGCAACGTGCCTTCCTGGTCGAGGACGGGCAGCGCGTGACCGGCCTGGTGACCTTGAGCGACATCAGCAAGATCACCCGGGAACAGTGGCCGACAACGCCGGTGCGTGATGTCATGACGCCGGTTGAGAAACTGCACGTGGTGACTCCGGCCGACAGTATTACCGAAGTGTTTAAATTCATGCGGGCCCATTCGCTCAACCAGGTCCCGGTGGTCGATGGCGGAACGATCATCGGATGGATCGATCGCGACCGCTTGTTGAAGATTCTGCGCCTGCACACGGAGACCGGACGCTGATCATGAAATTCCAAAGCCTGGACAGGCGCCAATGCACCGCTTGCGGGAGGGCGGTCGCGGTGGTCGCGCTGGCAGTTATCGTCGTGGGGTTCGCGTTAACGGGTTGCCGGCTGCAGGCCGCTGACCCGCCGCCTGCTGCCAGGGGTGTGGATGATATGAAAGAGACTATTACATTCGAAGGCAAAGTGGTGTATCTGCGCTTCGAGGGCGGGTTCTGGGGGATCGTCAGTGATGACGGCCGGTCTTACGACCCCGGTGGGCTGGCACCCGAATTCCAGGTCGAGGGTTTGCGTGTGCGGGTCAAGGCCGAACCGCTGAAGGATGCCGTTTCCTTCCGTATGTGGGGCGCGCTGGTGCGGATCATAGCGATCGAGCGCCTGGCGGACACGGACCCTTAAGGGTCCTGACCGTGGCTGTACTGTGGCACCTGCCCGTCAGAACAATAGCAACGACTTAGAGGAGAGTATCCATGGCGAATGAAGGCTATCATGAGCAAATCAGTGATCTCAGCGATGACACGCGCGATATGCACCGCGCGATCGTCTCGTTAATGGAAGAGCTTGAGGCCGTCGACTGGTATAACCAGCGGGTGGACGCCTGCAAGGACAAGGAACTGAAGGCGATTCTGGCGCACAATCGCGATGAAGAAAAAGAACATGCCGCGATGGTGCTAGAGTGGATACGTCGCCATGACAAGACCTTCGCAAAAGAGCTGAAAGATTATCTGTTTACGGATAAGCCGATTGCCAGCCTGGAGCACGAGCACAAGGGTTGACCGGCACGGTTCGCCGCAAGATATACGCGGCGGTGCGGCATTCCAAGCAGAGGCATATGCAGTGTCCGACAGTCGACTGACTGGTGGCATTCCGTGCACGGAAATGAAAAACGCATAAACTAGGCACCGGTCGAGCTGCAGCCGCCATTCGTGATACGCCCCATCGCTCATCTTGTGCTTCATGCGCTTGTTCCCGGCGTTGTTGCCCGTCTGGCATTCAAGGCGAACTGGTGGCGTGCCTGGCTGATCATGGTCGCGACCCTGCTCGTCGATCTTGATCATCTATTGGTGACGCCGGTCTATGATCCAAACCGCTGCAGCATCGGCTTCCACCCGCTGCACTCGTATATCGCGGTCGGCGTGTATGTGGTGTTGGCGGTGGTTCCCAGATTCCGTCTTGTCGGCATCGGCTTGTTGATGCACATGCTGCTCGATGCCGCCGACTGCGCGTGGATGCGTTGGGAATAGTTTAGGTATTGCCCGCGAATGCCCGCCGCTGGTTGCAGCGACTCAAACTCGTGGCTCAGGCTCAAGCGCCGGGGTGCAGCCCGTTGCCGACTGCCTTCAGCGTCTGTTCACGTTCCTCCTGCTGCTGCAAGGCCCACATGTGGGCATAGACGCCGTCGTGGCTCAGTAATTGCTGATGCGTGCCGCGCTCAACGATGCGGCCCTGATCGAGCACCAGGATCTGATCGGCTCCCATGACGGTGGACAGCCGGTGGGCGATCACCAGCGTCGTGTGGTTGACGGCGATCTCTTCCAGCTCGGCCTGAATGGCTTTTTCGGTCTTGGAGTCGAGCGCCGAGGTGGCCTCATCGAAGACGAGGATGCAGGGATTCTTGAGCAGCGTGCGGGCGATGGCGACGCGTTGTTTCTCGCCGCCGGAGAGTTTGAGGCCGCGCTCACCGACCATGGTGTCGTACTTCTCTGGCAGGCTCTGCACGAACTCATGGATATGGGCGTGTCTGGCCGCCTGGATGATCTCCTCCTGCGTGGCGTCGGGGCGGCCGTAGGCGATGTTATAGAAGATGCTGTCGTTGAACAGCACGGTGTCCTGCGGCACGATGCCGATCGCCGCGCGCAGGCTCTTCTGGCTGACCTCACGAATGTCCTGACCGTCGATGAGAATGTGCCCCTCGTTTGGGTCATAGAAGCGGAACAACAGTCGTGACAAGGTGGACTTGCCGGCACCGCTGTGACCGACGACGGCCACTTTATGCCCGGCAGGCACCTCGAAATTGACCTCGAACAAGATCTGCCGATTGGATTCGTAGGCGAAGTCCACATGCTCGAAACGGATCGCACCCTCGCGGATCTGTAGCGCCGGTGCGTTCTCCTTCTCCTTGACCTCCGCGCTCGTTTCCAGCAGACCGAACATCCGCTCCATGTCCGCCAGCGAATGGCGGATTTCGCGGTAGACGAATCCAAGAAAATGCAGCGGCATGTAGAGCTGGATCAGAAAGGCGTTGACCATTACCAGATCGCCAATGGTCATGCTGCCGTTGACCACGCCCTGGCCGGCGAGCAGCATGACCACGGTGATACCGCCGGCAATGATCACGCCCTGACCGGCGTTTAACAACGACAGCGAGGTCTGGTTGCGGACCGCCGCCTTCTCCCATAACCGCAGATTGCCGTCGTAGCGCCGTGCCTCGTATTCCTCGTTGTTGAAGTATTTCACCGTTTCGTAGTTCAGCAGGCTGTCGATGGCGGTGGTGTTGGCCTTGGAATCCATTTCATTCATGTTGCGGCGGAAGATCATGCGCCACTCGGTGATCATAAGCGTAAAAATAATGTATATGACCAGTGCAGCAAGGATGGTTAAGGTAAAAATGGTGTCATATCTCGCGAGCAGAATGGCGCATACCAATGCGATCTCCAAAATGGTCGGGAGGATATTGAATATCATGAAATTCAGCAGGAAGCGGATGCCGGCGGTGCCGCGCTCGATGTCCCTGGACATGCCGCCCGTTTGCCGCTCGAGATGAAATCGCAACGAGAGCGCGTGCAGGTGACGAAAGACTTTCAGCGCGACCCGGCGGATTGAGCGTTGCAGGACCTTCGCGAAGACAACATCGCGCAATTCGCCGAACAAGGAATTGGCGAACCGCAACGTGCCGTAGGCGAGAAGCAGAAACACGGGCAAAACCAACATGGCCTTCGGTTTGTCGAGGCTGTCAACGACTTCTTTCAGTACCAGGGGAACGCCGACGTTGGCGACTTTGGCAAGCCCGAGCAGCGCCAGCGCGAGGAACACGCGCGTGCGGAATTCCCACAGGTAGGGGAGCAGGGTCTTGATGGTTTTCCAGTCGTTGCGGTTGCCGGGCGGGCTGCCGTAATGTTTGATTCGCACGGTATGTCTTAGCCTTGTTACGAGCGCAGAGTTTACCCAAAGCGTGCGGGGTACGATAGGCGGGTTTTAGCCCTGTCCCAACGGGCAGAAGGCATGTGTGCGATGTGCATTGACTACCGTGCTTGCCTGTCGATACCCGTGTTACTTGCGGGTCAATTTCTTGTACTTGATGCGGTGGGGCTGATCGGCCTCATCACCGAGCCGGCGGTGGCGCTCAGCCTCATACCCGGCATAGTTGCCCTCGAACCATACGACATTGCTCTCACCCTCGTAGGCGAGGATATGGGTGGCAATGCGATCGAGAAACCAGCGGTCGTGCGAGATAATGACGGCACAGCCGGCAAAGTCGAGCAGCGCTTCTTCAAGCACCCGCAGGGTTTCGACATCGAGGTCATTGGTGGGCTCGTCCAGCAGCAGCACGTTACCGCCGCTTTTCACTAGCTTGGCCAGATGAACGCGGTTGCGCTCACCGCCGGAGAGATCCTTGACCAGCTTTTGCTGGTCCGCACCGCGGAAGTTGAAGTGGCTGACGTAGGCGCGCGATTGCACCTCCTTCTTGCCCAGCAGGATCGTGTCCTGTTCATCGGAGATCTCCTGCCACACCGTTTTCTCGCCATTGAGGGCGTCGCGACTCTGGTCGACATAGGCCAGTTTTACCGTCTCGCCGATTCTAAGCGTGCCCGCATCCGGGGTCTCCACGCCGGTGATCATGCGAAACAGCGTGGTCTTTCCGGTGCCGTTTGCCCCGATGATACCGACAATGCCGCCGCGGGGGAGGCTGAAACTGAGCCCATCGATGAGCAGCCGGTCTGCATAACCCTTTCGTAGTCCGGTCGCCTCGACCACGAGATCACCCAAGCGGGGTCCGGGCGGGATGAAAATTTCCTTGGTTTCGGCGCGCTTCTGGAATTCCTGCGAAGCGAGTTGCTCATAGGCATTCAGGCGGGCCTTGCTTTTGGCCTGCCGCGCTTTCGGGTTGGCGCGCACCCACTCCAGCTCGCGTTTGATGGAGCGCTGGCGCGCGGTTTCCTGCTTCTCCTCGACCGCCAGACGTCTTTCCTTTTGCTCGAGCCAGGACGAGTAATTGCCCTGCCAGGGTATGCCATGGCCGCGGTCGAGCTCCAGGATCCAGCCCGCGACATTGTCGAGGAAATAGCGGTCGTGGGTGACCGCGACCACGGTGCCCGGGTATTCGTGCAGAAAGCGCTCCAGCCAGGCCACGGATTCGGCGTCCAGGTGGTTGGTGGGTTCATCCAGTAAAAGCATATCGGGGCTGGAGAGCAGCAGGCGGCACAGGGCGACGCGACGGCGCTCACCGCCCGAGAGTTTTGTGACATCGGCCTCCCAGGGCGGCAGGCGCAGGGCATCAGCCGCGATCTCAAGCCGGCGTTCGAGGTCCCAGGCGCCAACGGCCTCGATCTGCTCCTGTATTCTGCCCTGCTCTTCGATGAGCGTATTCATCTCGTCGTCGCCCATGGGCTCGCCGAACTTCATGCTGATCTCATTGAACTTGTCGAGCAGGTTTTTGGTCTCGGCGACGCCTTCCTCGACATTACCGCGTACGTCTTTGCCCGGGTCGAGCTGGGGCTCTTGCGGCAGGTAGCCAACCTGGATGTTTGGCGCAGGGCGGGCGTCGCCCTCGTATTCCCGATCGACGCCGGCCATGATGCGCAGCAGGGTGGACTTGCCGGCGCCGTTCAACCCGAGCACGCCGATCTTGGCGCCGGGGAAAAAGGACAATGAAATCTCTCTCAGGATTTCACGCTTGGGTGGCACGATCTTGCCCACACCCTGCATGGTATAGATGAACTGATTGGACATGATTGCTGTGACTTAAAAGACCAAAAAAACTCGTTTTAATGGATCCGCACGCGGCGGAGTGATGCTGGAGCCGCGCAATTAAAACACGAAACCTGATTTCATAGGTACTACGATTAGAACCTGTCTTAAAATCAGACGCTCAGCAACCCTTCATGCCCTGGAAGCAACGCAAAGAACGCCAAGGCGCAGAGGACGCAGAGAATACTTCAAAATATAAAGTGTTTTTGCTTTCTTCGCGTACTTTGCGCCTCTGCGACCTCTGCGTTTGTTCCAGAGCGCCAGGGGGCGAAAGGTATTTTTTGAAAGGTTATAGGCTATCGATCGCTATTTAACTTAGAGACCGCCAGGAAGATAACGGATTGTCGGACGACAGGGTCGTCTCATCTTTCTCGTCCAGAAAATTGTAATTCAATGATGAATCGGCCTGCTGAAAATAATCGCCCTGCACGTAATCAAAGCCGAACGTCCAAAGGTCGCTGAGGCTCCTGGAGTCTTCAATATACTTCGCGACTGTCTTGATATCCAGTTTTTTGGCGATCTCCAGCAGCGGCTCCAGGGATTCTTTTTCATCGTCGGATTGGATCTGACCAATCAGCGCGCCGTCGATCTTGAGAAATCTTACTGCGTGAGGCGGGAGATTGAGCAAGGTATCCACCTCCCTCCCGAAGTTATCTAGCGAGACCGTACAGCCCTGGTCGTTCAGCGCACTGATTAACTGTGTCGCCGCCTCGACATTCTGGGCCACGACAGGTTCATCCAATTCAAAGACGATGTACCGTGGCGTAATATTATTTTCCTCCACGCAGTGTTGTATGTGCGGGATCAGCGTTTGATCAGAGAAGGCAGCGGGGGACAGATTGATGAAAAAAGTCACCGCGCGGCCCTCCTGGTGCAGCGCAGACTGCGATTCGATGGCGTGTTGGATGACCCATTTATCAATGGCGTTGATCTGGCCGGTTTTCTCCGCCTCGGGAATGAACTCCTTTGGCAAGATAAGCTCGCCATTGTCATCGACAATGCGTGAGAGCACTTCATAATATTCACCCGCCTCGCCGTGAAGGTTGATAATGGGCTGGTACATCAGCTTGATGGCGTTGTTATCAAGCGCCGATTGAATCCGCTGTTGCCACGTGGGTTCCTTGGTGGGGGCATCGGCGGCGGCCTTTTTTGCCTTTGTGGCGCTTGCCTTTTTTTTCCTGCTCCTCGACCGTTTGGCCGCAGCCGAGCGTTTTTGCTCACACAGATGTTGCGCCTTGAGCAGAATGTCCTGGGCGTTCCCGAGCTCGCCGTCAAGCGGCAGCATGCTGGCAGTGCAGTGGCATTCGTAGGTGCTGCCTTTCTCGCTCAGCGGGCACTGTTTCAACGCCTTTCGAATGTTATTTGAAATCTTGGCGGCCTGTTTTTCGGTTTTGCCCTTGAGAAGGACGGCGAAGATCACGCCCCCGATGCGGGCAATGACGGCCTCCTCATCGAGGTGCTCGCGAAACAGCTTGGTAACCTTAAGCAGCATGCGGTCACCGGAGGAATACCCCAAGGAACTGTTGATCTTGTTCAGGTCATAGAGATCGAGATAGAGCAGTATATGATGATCGCCATTCGACCCAGTCTGTTCGATTGTGTCCTTTAATAACTGTTGGAAGTATTGGCGGTTATAGAGACCGGTGAGCGCATCGCGTTGGCTGAGATACTTAAGTCTGTTCTCGGCGGCTTTGCGTTTGCTGATATTGTCGACCGCGATCTGGACACAGTGCTCGCCCTGGATAGTGACCGGTACCGCGGTCACTTCAATGTCAAAACGGGTGCCGTCCTTTTTGACTCCCTGGAACTGCGGCGGGGGAGAGACGGTCTTCCCCTGGCCTGCTTTTTTCAGGTATTCCTTGAAGGCCCCATGCCCGTTTTTCTCGATCAGGTCCAGCACCGGTACGCCGGCCAGCTCTTCCAGACTCTCATAGCCAAAGAGTTCGAGATAACTCTGATTGACTTCGATATGCATGCCTTCATGACAAAAGCATACCGCCTCCCGTGCGTGTTCGACCATTGCACGGTGCTTTACCTCCATTTCCGTGAGCCTGCGATTCGCGCGCCGAAGTTCTTTGTATTCGTTGACCGCATCCAGCTCGCGGGCCATTGCGGGGATCAACCGGGCCGCGCGGTCCTTGATGATGACATCCCTGGCGCCGGCCTGCATGATACTGAGGAGTTGCTCGTCGCTGATGTCGTGGGTGAAGACAATGAGCGGAATATGCCGCTTGGCCTGCTTGAGCAGGTTAAGGGCCTGTTGGGCGCCAAATGCCGGTGTCAGATATTCCGATACCACTATGTCCCATTTGCTTTTTTCCAGCGCCGCCTGCATCCCAGCAGCATCTGTTACCCGCTGGGACTTGAGCATGAAGCGGGCGATACGCAGGTCTCTGCACAGCAGGTCCGCGTCATCGGGTGAATCGTCGACGATGAGCAAGCGCAGGATTTTTTTGTCCAAATGAATCAAGCCTCCTGCAATTAGTGTAGCCAAAAACCGCGCATCGTGTATCACCGCTCGACGGACCAACAAAGGGCAACGGACCGCACAAATTTGGGTTGGCGCGCCTTATGCTATTGTCCGATGACCTTGCGTCCCGGCATCAGTCTGTAATACGCGGGTTTTAGGGCTTCACATCAGCCGGGGGACAGCGGAAACGCGACCAGATGGTCGGCCTCGACCCGGATGCCCACCTTCTCGCCGATACCGAAATCGGCGTGGCTGGGAAACAGCGATAAGACTTCCCCGCCGCCGGGCAGGCGCAGCGTATAGAGTATTTCCGCGCCCTTGAAGGCCTTTTTGGTGACCTCGCCCTTCAACGGGCCGTTCGGGTCGGGAACGATGTCGTCCGGCCGCAACAGCACCTCGATGGTCGTGCCTTCGCCCCAGGGGTAGGCGCGATTGCCTTTATAGACGCCAATCTCCGTTTCCACGGTGTCCGGCGCCCGCAGTCTGCCGCGCATAAAAACCCCTTGCCCGATGAAATCGGCCACGAAACGGCAATTGGGCTCGTGGTACAGATTATAGGGGGTATCCCATTGCAGCAGGCGCCCCGCGTGCATCACGCCCACCTGATCACCGAGGGCAAAGGCCTCGTGCTGGTCATGGGTCACGAGAATGGCCGTGCTGTCCTGACGTTTTAGAATATCGCGGACCTCGTAGCTCACGCGCTCGCGCATTTCCACGTCCAGGTTCGAAAACGGCTCGTCCATCAAGATCAGGGCCGGTTTGGGCGCCAGCGCCCTGGCGAGCGCCACCCGTTGCTGCTGGCCGCCGGAGAGCTCATGGGGATAGCGGGATTTCATGCCTTGCAGGCCCACTACCGCGAGTATGTCGTTGACCGTGTCCGCCCGCGCTGTGCGTGTCAGGCCGCGCAGCCCGAATCCGACGTTCTCGGCCACGGTGAGATGGGGGAACAGCGCGTAGTCCTGGAATACCATGCCGAGCGACCGTAATTCAGGCGGCAGACCGAAACCCGGACGCGAGACGGACCGGCCGTTGAGCCGGATCTCACCGGCCGCGAGCGGATGAAAGCCGGCGATGGCGCGCAACACGGTGGTTTTACCGCAGCCGCTCGGTCCCAGCAGGCAGACCAGGTTGCCCTGATTGACATGCAGCGACACGTCGTGCACGACCGCGCGGCTGTCGTAACGGCACTCGATGCTCTCTAGACGGACGATTTCATCCACGATGGCTTCCCGGTGTGGCTCAAACGCGAATGATAACAAATCTCATTCTATTGGGCAGGGTGCGGGCGCTCAGGACACAAAACAAACCTCAATGAGCGCTGACCAGCAATAGTTCCATCAGGGCCTTTTGCGCGTGCAGACGGTTTTCCGCTTCATCCCATACCACGCTCTGCGGGCCATCGATGACGTCCGCGGCCACCTCCAGGCCGCGGTAGGCGGGCAGGCAGTGCATGAATACCGCGTCCGATTTGGCGCGCTCCATGAGGGTCTTGTCCACCGTATAGCCGGTGAAGGCGCGTTCGCGCGCGCGCTTCTCGTTTTCCTGGCCCATGCTGGCCCAGGTATCGGTCACGATGATATCCGCGCCCGCGGCCGCCTGTCCCGGCTCGTGCAGCAGGGTAATATGATCCTGGCAGGCCTGCACCAGTTCAGGCTCCGGTGCGTAACCCTCAGGGAAGGCGATGTTGAGATGGAAATCCAGCGCTCGCGCCGCGTTCATCCAGGAGTGGCAGACGTTGTTACCATCACCGATCCAGGCGGCTGTTTTGCCGCGGATATCCCCGCGGTGTTCCCGGTAGGTCTGCATGTCCGCCAATAGCTGGCACGGGTGATACCTGTCGGTCAGGGCGTTAATGACCGGTACGCCGGAATGGGCGGCGAAGGTTTCCACACTTTCATGTTTGTCGGTGCGGATCACGATCAGATCCACCATCCGCGAGAGTACCCGTGCGGTGTCTTCCAGCGGTTCACCGCGTCCGAGCTGGGTGTCGCGCGGCGAGAGGAAAATGCTGTTGCCGCCAAATTGCGTCATCCCGGCCTCAAATGAGACACGTGTGCGTGTCGATGACTTATCGAAAATCATCGCCAGTGTCTTGTTGCGCAGCGGCTCATAGATTTCGCCGCGCTGCCGCATGGCCTTCAACTCGATGGCGCGCTGAATGATGCCCTTGATGGCCTCGGCGCTGAGATCGGCGAGCGAGAGAAAGTGCTGGGGTTTCATCACAAATCCCCGGTCTATGCGGCGAGGTAGCCGCGCAGCAGATCGCTCAGACGCTGTACGATCATTTCCGCTTCCTCGTCGCTCAAGATCAGCGGCGGCAACAGGCGCACGACATTGCCGGCGGTGACATTGATGAGCAATCCGTGGTCAAGGGCGCGGGTCATGAGCTCCTGGCATTGCCGGTCGAGCTCAATGGCGATCATCAGCCCCTTGCCGCGCATGTCCTTGATCGCCTTGATGTCGGCAAGATTTCGCCGTAGACCTTGGAGGAGTTTGTTTCCCAGCTCGGCGGCGCGGTGTTCCAGCCGCTCATCTTCCATGGTCTTGACCACCGCCAATGCCGCGCTGCAGGCGAGCGGGTTGCCCCCGAACGTGGAGCCATGATGACCCGGCTTGAACAGGCTGGCGGCCTGCCCGCGCGCGAGGCAGGCGCCGATGGGCACACCATTGCCCAGACCCTTGGCCAGCGTCATGACATCGGGTTGGATATTTTCATGTTGAAAAGCGAACCACTTGCCGGTACGACCCATGCCGGTCTGTATTTCGTCCAGCATCAGGAGCCAGCCGTGCTGGTCGCAAAGCGCGCGCAGGTCCTTCAGATAGCCCTCATCGGGAATGACAACGCCGCCTTCGCCTTCGATCGGCTCGACCAGAACCGCCACCACATCGGTGTTGTTTTCGGCGATGTGCCGGATGCCTTCCAGTTCGCCGAAGGGTACACGGTTAAAGCCCTTGACCAGCGGCTCGAACCCGGCCTGGACCTTGCGACTGCCGGTGGCGGTGAGCGTGGCCAGGGTGCGGCCGTGGAAACTGCCCTCGGTGACGACGATGGCGGGATTCAGGATTTCGCGCTGACGTCCGTAAAGGCGCGCCAGTTTGATCGCCGCTTCGTTGGCCTCGGCCCCGGAGTTGCAGAAAAAGGCATTGTCCATGCCCGAAAGCCCGCACAGCGTGTCGGCCAGCGTCTGTTGCTGCGCGATCCCGTACCAGTTGGAGGTGTGCAGCAGCCTGCCGGCCTGCCCGCAGATCGCCTCGGTCACCGCCGGGTGGGCATGGCCCAGGCCGCAGACGGCGACACCGCTCATTGCGTCGAGGTATTGCTTCTCGTTCGTGTCCCACAACCAGGCCCCGTCTCCCCGTGTGAAGGTGACCGGCAGCCTGGCGTAGGTGTCCATCAAGGTATTTGGCATAAAAATACAAAGGCGCCCTGGATCAGGGCGCCGTTTGGCCGTGGAAACGCGAAATTCTAGTCTTTTATCGTTCCCATGCCAAGCCGTGAAAAAGCAAAGGCCCGGACAGCGGCCGGGCCTTTGCAGCTTATGCCGATGGGCTCCTACAGGCCGAGCGAGGTGTAGTGCGGACCCGCTACCATGAAGAAGACCATGGGGATGGATAACATGGTGTTAGTGCGCGACGCCAGAAAGGCGATGCGGGCCCCCTTGGCCTTTTCCTCAGCGGAGGCCTCGACCATCCCCAGCACCTTTTTCTGGTTCGGCCAGATCAAGACCCAGACATTGAACAGCATGATGGTGCCGAGCCAGGCGCCGAGACCGATGGGGGCGGCCGGGCCCTGGAGCAGGAAGGC
>JGI24023J19991_10003123_pt1 | contig 11767 bp, 12 predicted proteins | sample Cruoilmetagenom1_FD_19991 | JGI IMG/M metagenome (IMG submission 19991)
TTTGATATTAAAATAAACTCCACTAATGATTGGACAAAAATTAATATTGACAGCGAGACAGAATGGACTGAATTATTAAGTAAACTGATTTCAACTCAAAATAAAATTATTGCATTACTTGAAGAACTAATGGTAAATAACCATCTCAATGATAAAGTTTCTGGTAAGGATTATAGTTTTGAGCACTTAATAAACGGAATCATTCAACACGATATTTATCACTTAGGGCAAATTGGATTACTTCATAAACAAATAAAAAATAATGAAATATTTAGTTAGATTTAAAATGAGTAAAGAACTTTTATTGTTAATTATATTTATAATTTTCAATAGCCTTGCTATGGCACAATCTGATATTAATCTAGAACAAAAAAAACCAATTATAGCATTACTAGGTACGTTCCATTTTGCCGGCTCATCCGATGCCATGTCATTGAAAACAGATGACTTAACTTCTCTAAAAAGACAAAATGAAATTGAAGAATTAGTACGATCATTGGCAGAATACAAGCCCACCAAAATAATTCTTGAATACCCATACGGTAATACCGGACTTGATTCTATCTACCAGCTTTACTTAAAGGGCACTCATTCCTTAACCATAAATGAACGACAGCAAATTGGTTTTAGGTTAGGTGCTAAAATGGGACATAAAAATGTGTATTCTGCAGATCACTGGTTGGAACTGCCGTTTGATAGCTTGATGACTTTTCTTCAAGAAAACGGACAAATGGGGCTGTTTGAAAACATGATGTCCGATATGAAAGAGCAGGTAATGGATGTTTGGCAAAAAGCTTATAATGATTTAACCCTAAAAGAATTTTTTGTGTTCCTAAATAGTGATAAATATGATGCACTGAACAGAAATGTGTATCTGGAATACATCAACAAAATGGGAACAGAAAGGAACTACCTCGGTTCAGTTGTTGTAGCCAAATGGTGGGAGCGTAATTTCAAAATTATGTTCAATATAGATTCTATTATTAAACCAGGTGATCGGATTCTTGTATTATTTGGACAAGGGCATACAGCAATTCTGAAAGATTTTTATAAAAATAGAAGTGATATACTTTATACAGATATTCTCAAGTCCTTAAAAAACTAATAACTTATGAAATACACTGAATTAGAAAAACTAAAGCTTGAAATACAAGTTAAAGCAAAAAATGGAGTTGATTTCATACTTGCAGCAAGTATTGTTTGGCTCGGCATTTTTACAATCTGGACACTAGATTATAAATCTTATGATAAAAGTATTTTCACTTTCATGTTTGGGGCAATTTTACTGCCATTGGCTTTTGGTTTATCCAAATTGTTAAAGACAAACTGGAAAATAAAAGACAATAAGCTTCAACCATTAGGTCTTTGGCTAAACTTTGCACAACTTACTTACTTTCCCTTTTTAGTTTTTGTTATGATAAAATCACCTGATTACTTTATAATGACCTATGCCATAATAACAGGAGCACACCTTTTCCCATATGCATGGTTTTATGATGAAATTGGGTATGCAATTACTGCAGTTATAATTTCAGTTGGTTCACTCATATTGGCACTAAATCTAACACCTGAAGAAATGTACTACATTCCTTTGTTCGCAGCGTTATTGTTACTGCTCTTGGGGATAAGAATATTTATTAAAAGAAAAAAATAAGATGAATGGCATAGGAAATACACCACTGATCAAACTAAAAAACCTTACAGATTCTAATAGTGCAGAAATCTATGTAAAGTTTGAAGGAGCAAACCTTACGGGCAGTATGAAAGACAGGATGGCACTTTCCATGATAGAAGGTGCTGAAAAAAGAGGTGAATTAAAAAAAGGATATAAAGTAGTTGAATATACCGGTGGTAGTACTGGAAGTTCTTTAGCAATGATTTGTGCAAATAAAGGATACAAGGCGCATTTTGTATCTTCTAATGGTTTTAGTAAAGAGAAAATCCAAACCATGAGAGCTTTTGGTGCGACTGTTGAAATTATTCATGCTGAGAACGGAAAATTGACAGCAGGGGTAATCAACAAAATGATTGCAAGAGCAAAGGAACTGATAAATGAACCAAACACATTTTGGACAGATCAAATCAATAATATTGACAATAAATTGGGATATCATGGTATGGCACATGAGATTATTGATACTCTTGGTGCAGAAATAGATGAATTTATCATGGCTGTTGGCGGTGGTGGTTGTATTTCTGGTAACTCCGAAATTTTAAAAGAGAAAATCCCAACATTAAAAACAATAGCTGTAGAACCTTTACATGTTAGAAACATATCAGGAGGTGATACAAGTGGAACACATAAACTAGAAGGTATTGGACTTTCGTTTACCCCATCAATTTTAAGAAAAGATTTAATAGACCAAGTTATAGCTGTATCAGACAAAGATGCCTATAGAACTGCAAACGACCTTGCTAAGCTTGAAGGCATTTTTGGAGGTGCTACTTCTGGAGCAAATGTTTGGGCCGCCATTCAAAGAGCAAAAATTCTTGGAGAAGGAAAAAAAATAGTAACAGTAATATGTGATTCCGGGCTTAAGTATTTACAAGGCGATTTGTTTAGAAATATTGATGATTTTTAAAATGAGTAAAGAATTTCAAAATAATTCCATGTTAGGACCAATTAATTCTTGGTTGTTTAAAATGCTTTCCGGGTATATGGACAGGCTTTTTGGAAAATCAAAAAGAGAATTATTTTCGAATCACCCTCAAACTGTAGTTGAAATAGGTTCAGGCGCAGGAGCTAATATGCGTTATCTAAAAAGGGGGACAAAGCTAATTGCCGTTGAGCCTAATATTCACATGCATAAAAATCTTAAAAATAGTGCTAATAAATATGGTATTATCCTAGAAATAAAATCATTAACTGGAGAATCTATTGATTTGCCTGACAATTCCTGTGATTTTGTTGTTTGCACGTTAGTCCTTTGCTCTGTTAGTAACCCCATACAATGTGTCAATCAAATTAAACGNATATTAAAACCGTCAGGAGTTTTTGTGTTTATAGAGCATGTTAAGGCAAGAGAAAANTCTGTGTTAGCATTTATTCAAAATCGAATTCATAAACCTTGGTATTGGTTTTTTGAAGGTTGCAATACGAACCGTGATACAAGAGCTCTATTAGAGAATGTTGAATTTAACTCTCTGTATATAGAAGAGTATAATTTGTATTCACCTTTTATACCAATCATTCCTCAAATAAGAGGTAGAGCAATTAAATAACTATGAATAAAAACACTATAAAAATTTTAGAAAAATTCTTTAAAAGGAGTACAATTTTCAAGTATGGTTTCAATTTTAACCCTGCTTATAGAAGAAGTACAGCAAGAGTTTATTTTGTTTCTGATGATTTGCTCACAGTAAAAATTAAAATTCCATTAAACTACAAGAACAGTAATTATTTAGGAACTATGTTTGGCGGCTCAATGTTTGCTGCTACAAATCCTATTTATATGATACAACTCATTACAATTTTAGGAGATGATTATATAGTTTGGGATAAATCTGGAAACATCCAATTTAAAAGACCAGGGAAAAACATTATATGCCTAATTTAAAATTTCAAAAGAATTTCTTGAACAGATTAAAGAAGATCTCAAATTGCACAAGGAAGCTCAATACAATTTAAAAGTTAATTTAACTGATAAAGATGGAATTATATATGCAGAAGTGCAAAGAGAAATTTATATTGCATCTAAAATCTAGTATAAAACCAAAAGAAAAAACTCAAAAACAATCAACAATTAAAGTTCTTAAAATGAAATATTTATTGATTATTATATTCATTTCTTTTGCTTTTTTGGCTTATGGACAAGTGAAAAAGCAAAAGAATATAACAGAAATTAAAGAGGAAACATTTTACTACAATCTTAATATAGTTAATAGCAATGAACAATTAGAATTTCATATTAATTTAAGGTATAAATCAGATTCAATCCATAAAGTATTATTACCATTTGATTATTATGGCACTCCAGACCTCCATCAATGGGTGAAACTATTTGAAGTAGATAGCGGTACAAAAATTCTTGAAGAAGGCTCAAACTTTCGTAAAGTATCGCCAAACGAAAAAGGAGAAGTACATATTAAATACCAAATCCAATTCAATCCACTAGAGTTGGATAAATACTCTTATGCGCCAAATGTATCGAGCTCTTTTTTTTATATGGCTGGATGCCAATGGATGTTACCAATTCACCCATTAGAGAAAAAGGCTAATTACAATATCACTATGAATGGTAAAGATTCTGATTGGGTTTTTTATTCATCATTATCTGAAGATGGGAATAATATTTTTTTAGAATCTAGCTATGAAGATTTAATATCTGCTGGCTTTGGTGGAAATAGTCATACAAATTCTCAAGTTAATTTTGAACTACAAGGAACAACATATTCAGTATTCATTAACGGTGATTTTCATTTTGATAAAGAGATCTTATTTACTCAACTTAAAAAAACTTTAGGAGCAGAAAAATTATTTTTCAGTGATGATGAAAAATCATTCTACAATATTACAATCCTCCCAAGAACAGGGCTATTAGCGGGCGCTTCAATACCTAACTTGTTTTATTGTTTTGTTGACACAAATCAAAGTGCAGAAAATATCCAAGAACTCATAGCTCATGAATATTTTCATAATTGGTTACCTAATAAAATGTATATCCCAACCTTGAAAGGCGAATACGATTTTAAACATGAATGGTTTCATGAAGGTTTTACAGAATATTTTTCTAGAAAAATACTTTATGAAAAAGGAATTATTAGTAAAGATTATTATGTAGAATTATTGAATACGGATTTAATAAATATAGCAAACAACCCTAGTGCTAATGAATCCTACAATGAAATAGCATCAAGAGAAAACTATAGTTCTGCTCAAAAAAAGTTAAGCTATTATCGGGGTGTTTTAATTGCATTGTGTTGGGATTATCTCCTTTCTAAAAAAGGATCTAGTTTAAAGGAAATGATGTTGCATCTCTATACAATTTCTAAAAAATCTGATGGCAAAATTTCATATGAAGATATTTACAATTTTGGAAACAAATTTTCATTGAATTTTAAAACAGATTTTGAAAAATATATAATTCAAGGGAAAACGTTTGAATTAGAAAAAGAAGCTATTGAAGGCTATCATCTATTTAATCAAACAATTAAATTATTTGACCCAGGTTTTGATGTTCAAAAATCTGCTAAAGAAAAAATTATTCAAGGAGTTGATCCCTATGGAGCAGCTTATCAAGCAGGTTTGAGAAATGGTATGACTTATATGAAAAGAAAAAACTCTAATCGTTGGAGTAATAGCTGGTCTGAAAACAAACCTTACATTGTTACAGTTTTTGATAATGGACAAGAAAAGGAAATTGCTTTTTTCCCTTTGGGAGACTTAATAGAAACACGATTATATCAAAAAAATAAGCTCAACTAGTTTAAACCTTTCAAATCTGGTTGGTAATAATTAATTATTTAGTTCATGGAAATAACTTATAAATTCAATATAACTCCAAATTCTGATCAAGTCATAGAGCTATATAAAAATTCTGGTTTACCTAGACCAACAAGCGATAAAAAAAGAATAGAAAAAATGTTTCAAAACTCTAACCTCATTGTTACGGCGTGGGATAAAGAAGTTTTGGTTGGCATTACTCGCTCTATTACAGATTGGGTTTGGAGTTGTTATCTAGCAGATCTTGCCGTTAGGCACGAATATAAAAAATCAGGAATAGGAAAAAAACTTATTGAACTAACTAAAGAAAAAGTTGGAAATCAATCGATGGTGTTATTATTATCAGTTCCAACTGCAACTAAATATTACCCAAAAGTAGGTTTCGAGAAGCAAGAAAGCAGTTTTATTATTAACCGTAAAAAATAGCAAATGAACCCACTAGAAATTTTCTCAAAATGGATTAACGAAGAAAAAAAGTTATCAAAAGCTGCTATTCCTACTGCTGTTTGTTTATCTACAAATGGTATCGATGGCTTTCCTAATGGAAGGACTGTTTCATTTAAAGAAATAATTGAAAATGCTTTTGTCATTACAGGATCTCTAAATTCGAGAAAAGGCATTGAGATGGAAAACAATAACAAAGTAGCATTGACATTTTGGTGGACAGAGACAGAAAGGCAAGTAAGAGTTCAAGGGACAGCTTCCAAGTTACCTGATGAACTTGCAGATAAATATTTTAGCAGTAGAGACATAAACTCTCAAGCGGTATCTTCTGTTTGTGCGCAAGGAAAAGAAATTATAAATAAATTTAGACTTGAAGAAAAAATTGAAGAAAAAGTTTTAATAGGAACGGAAATTTCAAGACCAACGAAGTGGTGTGGATTTTCAATCAAACCAATACGCATAGAATTTATGGAATTTAAAAGGACAAGATTTCACGACAGAAAACTTTATGAGATTCTTAATGATAGATGGAATATAAAACAAATCCAGCCTTGAGTATTAATGCTATCATTATAGTGTAATTGTAAACAGGTGTCAATCTAATAAATCACAAAATGAATTTAACAAAAGTCATATAACTAAAATCTTTATAATCAAATATAGTATGAAGTAAAATAGGTTTAAACTAATCAAGAATATAATTAAAAAATTAGTAATAAAAACCTGATGCTTTTCATATACAAGATCGGTATACAATATTGTAATAACAAAGAACTAAAAATGAACAAAAACATAAGCAACCTTTTAATCATATTCTTGATTAGCTTAATCCAAATAGGATGTAAAAATGATAATAAACCATTGAGATTGGCTACATACACTTATTCTAAAAATAATCGAATAGATAATCTGAAACCATTTTCAAAAGATTTGGAAATGCTTCTCAACAGACCGATTCATATCAAGAGCTATCCAGATGTGGCCTCCTTTATTGAAGGAATAAAATCTGACGAAGTAGATATTGGATTGATAAACACTTTAGGCTACTTACTTCTTTCGTTGGATAACAAGGAAATGCAGCCAATTGCAACACTAAAAGTAAGAAAAGGGGCTGTTGACAATTACAAAACAGTTTTATTGAGTAACAATAATAGTATCACTGATTTAAATTCATTGAAGAATAAAGTTAATAATCTTTCGATGATGTTTGTAAGTGAAGGGTCCACTTCGGGTAATCTAGTACCCAGACTAATGCTAAGTTCAATAGGTATTAAATCACCAGAAGGTCAATTCAAAGAAGTAAAATACGGTGGTAATCATACTTCAACTTTCACTAAATTAATAGAAGGTAAATCTGATATCTGCACAATTGGGAGCAATGAATATTTTAAACAAATTCAAAAGGATTCGACACTTCTAAAATCGACTAGACTAATCTGGATTTCGGAAGAAATTCCATTAGGCCCTGTTTTAGTAAACAATAAACTTTCCAAATCGGATATAAAAGAGATTTCCGATTTGTTTTTAAACCTTCATGAAAATAATCCCAATGCATTACAATCAATAAAAGAGGGTTGGTCAGAGGCTAAACAAGCAGAAAAATTTTATCCAATAACAGATAGTTACTACAACAACTTTCGAACAGTTAATGGCAACAATACGGATTTACCTGATATTTTAAATCTATTTATTAAATAAACAATAATCCAATACCAAAATCATATAACTAAAACCATTATAATCAAATATAGTTTGAAGTAAAAGAGCATTAAAATTTATAAAAGAATAAAAGGGTTAACTTAAATTTTAAATTATCAATCAAAAATGAAAAATCAAATTATTTGCATCCTACTTTTATTAATTCTTGTTGGATGTAAAAGAAAGACAATCAATAGTAAAACCAACACTCTCAAACAACAAACTTATATCAAACTTGGATTTAAAGACAACATGATTTCGCCTATTTGGATAGATGCTTTAAAAACAAGACAGAGTGAAGAATATTTAGATTCAATACAACAAATTACTAGACCACTATCTAAGGGAGAAAATGAATGGAAAGAAATTATTGAAAGTCGCCTAGAGTACTGGAGTAGTATTAAAGACTCAATTAAAGTACCTTTTGGGACTACTTTTATAAATGACACAACATATGTTCTTTTAGGTTATACAGGTTACGACGATGGTTTTACATATAAGTATAAAACTGTTTGTTTTGATATAACGGCTCTTAATAGAGAATATGGGTCGGCTAATGATTCAATTAACACCAACAGAATGGATAGAATTTTTGCTCATGAATATACACATCTTTTGCATAAGGAATGGGCAAAACAAAACGATTTAAAACTAGAAACATATAAAGATAGTATTCTTTGGGAGTGTTTTTACGAAGGATTAGGCGTGTATAGATCTATGTCAAAAAAATGGTTTCCTGTTGATGACTCATTATCCAAAACATCAGAAGAAACTTTTAAAACACTTTATCCCATTTTCACTGATAGATTAATAATAATAGATTCTTCAGCCTTATTAAGTAAGCAAGATAAGATAAAGTTACATAAAAATCTTTCTAGAGGAAGTATGAAAAAGAAATGGGGAGCTCTACCAGTGGGTGTGTGGTTAGCTTTGGAAGCAAATGGCAATCACAAAAATTTAAGAAAATGGGTTGATGAAGGCCCAAATGCAATTATCCCACTAGCTAAAAAATATTTAACAGGAAGTGATGAAACTAAGTTTTTAGAATACTTTAAAGATATTGAGTGAAAATCCTTAATGAGTAATTTTTTTAGAATAAATGAACAATAACCTGAACCAAATCAAAACGGAAGTTTACGACAAATGTGCTCTTGAAATTTCGGACTTCAAGTTAGAAACGGAAGGTAGAGAATATGATGCGTGTCAATTAGAATTGAATGGACGAAATATAATAAGTAGAAATGCAAAAATCACACCTAAAAAAGTGGGACAATTCGTGACATTCTGGAAACGAAAAGGAAACGGACCGATTGAACCTTTTAACGAAACTGACCGAATTGATTTTTACGTTGTAAATGTGCGGACTGAAAACGAGTTTGGACAATTTGTTATCCCGAAATCGGTACTGATTAAAAAAGGGATAATCTCAACGGAAAAGAAAAAAGGGAAAAGAGCATTCCGAGTTTATCCGAATTGGGATATTGCGAAAAATAAACAAGCGGAACGAACTCAAAAATGGCAATTGGATTATTTCTATGAAATTAATAATTCAACAGACTTTAATAAGGTTGCGAAATTGTATAAAAGGGAATAACTGTGTGGAAAGCACTACACACAACACGGTATATAAAGCATAGCTAGTAAGTGCTAAATCGAAAGGTTTGTAATTATTTGTAAAGACCGCCAAATTTTTAAATTTGGCTTTTAAGAATAATAAGTTAAAAACAAAATATAAAAAATCGGCTCTGTGTTAATCCGAAAAGTTAGCGTTTTTTTACACGCTACATTCCATACACAAGACCGTGTAACTCAATTAAAAGAAATATTATGATAAAATATAGAACAGATTTACCACAACAAACAATGTCCACTTTTATGACTGATGGTGGGTTAGAAACAGATCTAATTTTTAATAAAGGAATTGATTTGCCAGAGTTTGCTGCATTTGATCTCCTTAAAAATGAAGAAGGCAAAGAAATACTTAGTAAGTATTACTCGCACTATCTTAATATTTCAAAACAAAAGTGTAGTGGATTTATTCTAGAAGCCCCAACATGGCGAGCCAATCCAGATTGGGCTAATAAAATTGGGTATTCTCTTGAATCATTAGTTGCCATGAATAGAACAGCAGTTCAAGAACTTGAAAACATAAGAAATGCCTATGAAAATGAAAATTTCAAAATTGCCATCAGCGTTTGTTTAGGCCCTCGTGGTGATGGTTATTCCCTGAATAATAAAATGAGCATCAAAATGGCTGAAGAATATCATTCATTTCAAATTAAAATTGCTACTAACACCAATGCTGACCTTGTGTCAGCATTAACAATGAACTACAACGAGGAAGCTATTGGTATAGTAAATGCCGCAAAGAAAAATAATATTCCCGTTGTAATTTCCTATACGGTTGAGACAGACGGAAAGCTTCCAAGTGGAGAATCGTTAGAAGAAGCCATCATATCCCTTGATAAAATAACTGATAATTATGTTTCTTATTTTATGATCAATTGTGCACATCCAGATCATTTTGCAAATGTTTTAGATCCAGATAGTAATTGGACAAATAGAATAAAAGGTATTAGAGCCAATGCATCTTGTAAAAGTCATTCAGAGTTAGATGAGTCAGAAACACTAGATATAGGAAATAAAGAAGAACTTGCAAGAGGATATCAGCATTTAAAATCACTTCTGCCTAGTTTTAGCATCATAGGTGGCTGCTGTGGTACTGACCATACACATATGGAAGAGATTTGCAAAGTTTGGTTTGAAAAATAATTTAGTGTAAAGTCTAATCTTTAACTTGTGTAAACCTTGTATCTTAACGAACATTAGAAAAAATGAAAGATAATATTCAAAGTACAATGTTTCTAGAAATTAGGGACAAAGAAATATTTAAACAAGCTCAACAATATTCTTTAGAATATTTGGAAAATGTTTTTGAACGAAATGTTTATCCAACTGAAGAAGCAATTCATAATTTATCAAAATTTGATGAAGAATTTCCTACCAGCTCTACAAAAGCCGAAAAGGTATTAGAGCAATTAAATCAATATGGATGCCCTGCAACAACTGCAACATTAGGTGGAAGATATTTTGGATTCGTGTGTGGTAGTGCTTTACCTGTTGGGTTAGCTGCTAAAAACCTAGGAACTTATTGGGATCAATCACCTGCCATGAATGTTCTTTCTCCAATAGGAAGTAAATTAGAATCTGTTGTCGAAAAATGGCTAATTCAATTATTTAATTTACCTAAGGACAGCTCTGCGGGTTTTGTAAGCGGAACCTCTACAGCAAATTTATGCGGTTTAGCTGCTGCAAGATATCGAATCCTAAAAAAGAATAGTTGGGACATTAATCAAAAGGGCTTGTATAATGCTCCAAAAATTAGAATAGTAACAGGAAAACAAGCACATTCTACTGTGCTAAAAGCTATAGGTATTTTAGGTCTTGGTCAAGAAAGTATTGAGTGGGTTGATGTTGACAATCAAGGAAGAATAATACCTGAATCCATTCCTGCATTGGATGAAAACACCATACTAATTTTGCAAGCAGGTAACGTTAATAGCGGTGCATTTGATGATTTTGAAACAATTTGTACTAAAGCTCAAAAGGCTGACTCTTGGGTACATATAGATGGAGCATTTGGCCTTTGGGTTAGAGCTGTTGAAGAACTAAAACACTTAACTAAAGGAATAGAAAAGGCAAACTCTTGGGCAGTTGACGGACATAAAACTCTAAATACGCCATATGATTGTGGAATTATTTTATGTGAAGATACAGAAGCGATGACTGCTTCATTACACATGTCAGGTAGTTACATCATAGAAAGTAAACAAAGAGATGGAATGTTCTATACACCCGAAATGTCTAGAAGATCAAGAGTTATTGAATTGTGGGCAATAATGAAATATTTAGGAAGAGAAGGTATTGATAACATGGTCTTGACTATGCACCAAAGAGCAAAACAATTCGTAAATGAAATAAGCAAAGTAAAAGGATTTAATGTAGATAATGATGTCGTGTTTAATCAAGTTATTGTTAGATGTGACAACGATGAAATTACGGAACGAGTTTTAAGTAATATTCAAAACCTGAAGGAATGTTGGTTGGGTGGCTCGGTTTGGTTGGGCAAAAAAGTTATGCGAATTAGCATCTGTTCTTGGGCTACTACTGAAAATGACATAT
>JGI24023J19991_10003124_pt1 | contig 11766 bp, 5 predicted proteins | sample Cruoilmetagenom1_FD_19991 | JGI IMG/M metagenome (IMG submission 19991)
TGAAACCCTTGATAAAATCTGAAATGGAAAACGCATTTAAACTCTCTATTTCGTTAACTGTTGATTTGGGCCAGGGTGATAATTGGTTAGAGGCGCATTAGGGATGTTAATGAAGCTTAGGCATCATTGTAAATTGTTATTTATACGATTAATAAAAATAGAGACTTACAACAAGTTCTATTGTAAAAACAAGCTGCAATCCCCTAGGAAAAACTTGAAAAACTGAAATGATTTATAGAGTTTTAACTGAATCAACTCAAATCAATAATAACAAGATGAAAAAAAATTAAAAACGAATAGTAGTATAAACGCCAATGCCTTTTTTTGTATACGTAGGAGCTATAGATACATGTACCTTTTCTCTATTAAATGGATTCCAGTTTTTTAAAGGTTCAAGCCTGTAAATTAAATCAGTAACAATAATACCCAAACCAGCCCCCACTAAGACATCAGAAACCCAATGAGCATTATTTAAGACTCTTAAAACACCTGTAGTCGTTGCAAAAAGATACCCGCTATATGCAAGCCATTTGTTAGAATCAATAAATTCATGGTGTAATACTGTAGCCATTACAAAAGCATTAGATGTGTGGCCAGAAGGAAAACTTTGGTAATTTTCACCATTAGGTCTTTCTTCGTTAGATATGTTTTTTAACCCAAATGTAATGACATTATTTACTAACAANGAAATGGTTAAATATTTTGTTTGATTAAAGACNGTATTTTTACTTTTTATTTTTAAAAGATCTGCTGTATACATAGTTAANGAGGGGATAAATANTAAAAAATCATCAGCATTACTGTCAAAATTTGGTACTTTATTCAGAATTTGTTCTTGTAAATTTTCTTTACCAATAACACCATTNGAATAATTGATTATTAAGCCAGACCCTATTAAAGACAAAGGAACAATAGACTGCTTTAAAAAAGAGTTTTGTTTGAAATGCTTGGTTGCTATACTATCTTTTTGACCATAAAGAAAAGAATTTAAAAAAATCAAACAGAATATTAGAAAAGTTTTACTATTAGGTTTTAGCATAAATTAATATTGTTATATTTTAATAGAATATGTTTTTTATATTTTTTTAGCTATATCCCTAAAAAAGATTAAGTACAATCTACTTAAACATTAAAATTCAAATCCTAGTGAAAATGTTATTCTGCCTTTTTCTGCACCATAGTAGTAGCCTATATTTGTAGTAAAGTATTCAAATCCGCTTATCCAAAAAGAACCTCCATAGTTATTGTGCCATTTATTTGAATCGTCGTTTTCAACCCAAACTCTTCCATAATCAAACCCTGCAGTGAGACCATATTTGATAGGTAAAAAACTTTCTCTTGATTTTCCTAACCGATAGCGTAGTTCAATATTTTGATAAAAAGAATAGTTCCCATTAAACCTTTCATTTCTATAACCTCTTAGTTCATGATTTCCTCCAAGTGTTGCTCCATGGTAAAACTCAAAGTGATCTCCTAAAATAGCCTCTCCTCCAATTCTAGTAGCAAGAGCAAGCTTATTACTGGGAATTAAATTGTAAATAAAACCGAAGTAGGTTTCAAGGTATGCAAAGGAATTTTCATCGCTAAACTCACTTACACCTGCTTTGTATCCTGTTGTAATCCCTAAATCAAGTGCAAGTGTTGGAAATGAAGTACTGTTATAGTTTTGAAATTTATAGTTAATTTCTACTCCTGCATAATTTTGATTTTCGAATACATTACTATCTGGCGGAAATTCTTCAGTAATATAACGGTCTTTTGTGTTTTCTACTTTTAATGATTCGAATAAAGGTTTAAAATGAAAATATCCACCATCTCTACCTCGCCATATTAGGGCTATTGCAGTTTTCCATTTTCTTATTCGAACTCTATTGTAATCTAAATCAACCAAATCTCTATCATATTCAGTCTCATTTCCTAAACCGAAATAGTTCATTGCAAATTTTGGACTTTCATATAACCCCTCAATACCAAAATTCCATTTGTGAATAATATTCGAAAATTCTCCAGTATAAAAAACATCAAACCCTGAATTGCCAAAATAATAATTTGCACCGACCATATGCTGACTAGTAAAAGGGTTTCTTTGCAAACCATATTTTGTAAATGTATCCACAAATCCTATTTTAAAACCATCATCAGGGTTGGCCCCGATAGTCGGCATAAATTGATTGGTATTATACTTTTTCTTTTTAAAATTATAAGTATTAGCCTCATAAGAATCTGCCAACGATTTATTTGATTTTTTATTTACAATAGTATTATTTTTACTTTTGTAGTCAAATAGTTTAACTTTATTGGTATTCTTAAAATCATAAATATCATTTTTCTTTCCTCCCATAGTTTTAATTTTTATGAGATCATTACCATCTCCATAAACATTAAAACTATCTTTTCCATCCAAACCGTAAATCCAAATTTCCTTTGTGAGGTCTTTCGTAAAAACCCTTTCGAAAATATCGGTATCTTTTCTAACAAAAGATATTTTTGTTTTTCCATTTGACATTCTTTCAATATTGAAAATGTCATTTTTTTGAGTTCCAACTATTATTTGTGTTTCATTTAAATAGCCAAAATATTCTTTAGTAATTTTTACAATATTGGTTCTTCTTCCTCTTAATTTTGACTTGATTCCATCAATGGTTTCACCCTTTATTTCATCAGGAATATTATTAAAAGCTTGATCGATTACCTCATCAGTTAAATTATTTTGAATATACGTTGCTTGTTTCTCCCATTCGTCCCAACCTGATGTATGAACAAAGAATAAATCTAAATGATAACCTGCAGAATTAAACCAGTTAATATGGTTTAAATCATCATCATACGATTGAAAAACTCTTAATGTTGGTGTAGAAAATTTAAGAAAGGATAAAAAATTTCCGCTAAACTTTGAGAAAGCTTGATCTCTATCTCTAGGTATTGGTTTAAAAGATTTTGTATCATCAGAGTTGGTGAAAAGAGCCCACCTCCATTGATCTGCATGCCTGTCCCAGTCACCAATAAGCATATCAAAAATCCGAGCTCTTATATAAGAAGGTTCATCAACATGAGATTTCCCATTTTTAAAAATTTCTTTAATAACATCATCTGTACTAATTATATCTTCGGGCTTACCAAAACTTTCTAATTCTTTTTGATTTGAAGCAACACGTTCTTCAATTAAATATAATTCATCTCCAAATGTATCATTAAAAACTCCTAATGTTTTTTGTTTTGGCACATAATAAACTTTTGGATTTGCATGGAAAATATCAACTGCTTGAGATAGTTCTCCAACTGCTAGAGGGGTATATGGGTGAGCGGTAGTAAAAAAATCTAACATCATCCTATCTATAGAAGTTTCACTAAGTCTTTCGGTTACGAACTTATCTTGAAAACTAGCATTCTGAATAAATTTAATCGAATTTTTTCGTATTGCTCTCATAACATATTGCTTTCCATTTTTGTCTTCGAGCCTCAATGCATTTGATTGTTGCCCTCCTCCTCTACGTACTGGAGTTAATCCACCTAAAAATGTATCTAAAACAACTGTTTGAGCTTGAATAGGTGTTCCAAAATATTTTCTATAATGATCACCCCATATAAATTTGTATAAACCGCTTTTAGTGGTTTCATCTAGGCTATAAACTGAAGATGTTTCTATGTTTTTAAAGCTATTTGAGTAATTTGACAAAGTATTAAGATTATCTTCATTCTTTTCATTTACAATCTTTGTATAAAGTAATTTAGATGTTGCATTATTAACTTCAAAAAAATTAATTGTTGCAGTTCCATTTTTATCAATGTCTAATCTGGCATACCCTTTTTTAGACACTCCAAAATCTTCTTTATTTTTTGTTTTTACTTTTTTATTTGAATTAGTACTCCCACTACCGCTAATAATTTGAGGTATTCCAAAATAGTCAATTAACTGCATATTATTGTCATGACCCGAAACAAATATTACATCTTCAACTTGTCTTGCTATTGTTGCAATTCTACTTCTCATATTTTGATATTGCTTATTTCGAACATCTTGTATAGAAATTCCACCAGTTTTATGAAGAAACCCTTCAGATGTATTAGATATTATTGGATGATGAATAATTACGATTTTTGTTTTTCCTTCGGACTTTTTTAGTAAACTCAATAATTCAAAATAAAATATTCCTCTATCATTAATTTCATTACTTTCATTAATATTTGGGTATTTGTCCCAATTCTCAAGATACCATTGAGAATCAATAATAATTAAATCAATATCAGCTGAAGCACTAACCTTTTTTATTGGATTTCCGTTATTTGGATAAAATTTTGCAATTTTATTCTTCTCAATATATTTTTCAATTTTCTCTACTCCTTTCGGGCCATCTATTTTCCATTCATTATTGCCTGGTGTGATAATAATATCACCATTAAATTGCTCAATTATTTTTAATTGATTATTTAATAATGTTTTTGTTTGAGCTCCATTATAACCATTTTTTGAAACAATATTACCTAATAAGACAAGGGAAGAGTTATTCTTTGTTTTAGCGTCATTTACAATTTCCATAAAAGTATTTTGATCATCACTCAATGCTGTGTTTGCTGTTAGGTAAAAAGATTTTCCTTCTGGGCTCTTCTTATCTTCTTCCACAAATATTACTTGGCTATACCCGTATTGCTGTAGAATTAGGAGCAAAAAAATAAATAACAGTTTTTTTAAAAAAGTAATTTTCATGGTGAGGGGTTATTTTTAGTATAAAGAGGCTTAAATATACAATTGACTCCAATATCATGCAATACCTAATTTTAGGTATATTTAAATAAGAAAAAAAATTAAATATGAGCAAAAGTTAATTGATATTTCTTTTAGAAGGTTTGATTTATTTTTAAAATACTTGAACTTTTATTTGGTCAACTAATAACAAATTTTATAATCTTGACAAATTATTTTTCGAATCTCTTTTTTACTATGACCTAATCTTTTTAATAAAGTTGAGATATCATTTATCTCTTTTTCCAACTCTTCAAATTCAGATTTATTTAATACTCTAAAATTGTAAAATTTAGTTTTATCATAATTAGGGTATTTAGTTTCTGTAATAGCCCATTTATAATTACCGTTTTCTTTTAAAAAAGTACCATCTACAAATAATGAGATAGAAGTAGTTAATGTTCCTATTTTAATAGTTTTATCAGAATCAAGATCTTTTAAAATAAAAAAATATTCTTTTGTTTTGTCTTTAATACTATCCCATTCAAATTTAATTTCTGAATAATAAATTTTAATATTATCAGCAGGGTATCTCATTAATACAATATCATCTCCTCTATATACAACACCGCTTTTATCATTTCTTGTCTCCAAATTATTAGTTAATTCTTTCCATAAATAAGAAGAATACTTTCTTGTAAAAGTTGTGTTATCTTTAAGTGCAGGAATTTTTTGCAAACTATTGTATGAATATTTGCCCATGTCACTAAGTTCAAAAACATCTCCTTTATCATTAATAAAATAAAGTTTGTCGTTTTTATTCATTACAACAAGTTTATTTTTATTCATTACACTTCCTTTAGAGATAGATTTAACAGAATCATTGACGATAAAATAAGGTTCTCCAGTTAGCTTTAATACAATAAATTCATGTTGAGAGACTATATTTTGCACAACAAAAAAGAAAGCAAATAAAACAAATTGTTTTTTTGCTATTTTAAATAGGTTTTCCATTTCTTATTGGTTTTAGTTTTAATATAATCTGTAAAATGTTTGTAGTATTTTAAGTAACTACCCCCAAGAACTATACCAGCTATTATAATTGCTGGTTTCAACTCTACATTATGTTTAAATAACCAAAAGGATAATCCTAAAACAATTATGGAAAACAATAGTTGATAAAAATGTTTTCTTGTACGATAACTTATATCATACTTTTTGTTGATTCTCATATGATACATAGTAGAAAAATACATGATAAAAATCGTGATTACACCCAGCCAGAAATTTGAAACGGTTCGCATAAAATCGTTTTTTAATAGCATATTTAAAATATTGGCATGAATGACAGCACCAAACATATCCGCATCACTTCTTCCAGCAATAATTTTATTTAACGGTGTGAAAAATTTATCTTCAATATCTGTTTTACTACCGGTAGGAATTCCTAAATAACCTAAAATAACTATCTTATCTTTTAATACGATTCTATTTTTATTTTCTAGAATGTCTTCAAAGTCAAAATGTTGAAAGGCATTTAAATTTCCTTGAAACTTAATCGTTTGCTCAGTCCTTAGTTTCTTATCATAATCAAACGTATCCCAATCTTCTTTTAAATAATATTTTGCAATTTGTGCTGCAAAGGACAATCGATCTTCTCCAAAAGCATTAGTTGTGCCAATAAATTTACGTATTACAGAGGCCTTATTGTTAAAATTAAAATCTACATAACCACTCTTTTCATTATTTCCAAAGTATGGATGGTTATAAACTATATTTTTTTCATCAATGTCATAAGAGGTAATAATATTATTATGTTTCAAAACTGACGCTAAAAGAGAATCAGCAAATTTATTTTCTTTTAGACCTTTAAAAATAACGTCAATACCTATTACCTTAGGCTGTTGGTTACTAATTGCTTGAATAGCCTGAGCAATTTCTAAACGATTTTTGTTTTTAATATTTACTAATACAATATCTGTATTTACTTTAGTTGTATCATAAAATTTTTCGGCGTAATAAACATCTAAATAACTAAAGTTTGCAAATGCTTTTTTAAATGGGTCGAAAAAATTAACGTTAAGAAAAAATAAAGCTAGTAAAGAGACAAGAATAATTGAAAATATAGTTGAGAAGAAAGAGTCTCGAACGAGTAACTTAGTTTTTTTCTTCATTTTAGATAGTAATATTTTTTAAAATGCACTTTGTATTTTGGTACCTATACAAGGTTATTTTCTTAAACCTTAGGCAATCTAATATAAAAATTTTAATTGTAATCTAAAATATTGTATCCTATTTAGAATTATTATCAGATGTTTTTTGGTTTATAAGAGATCAATTCTAAAAAAAATCAATGTTACGGTTCTTAAAGTTGATTGTTTATTTTAATAAAATAGTAACACGAATGCATGAAATAAGTCATTAATTATCCAACCATACTTTTTTAGCTTAAATCTATATAATTAATTTAATATTATTGTTTAACTATCTTTTTTACTGCGACACTTTTTTCTGAAAACACTCTAACTAAATACACACCTTTAGATAAATTGTCTAGTGATATAGATTCAAAATTAGAGTTCACTTCACTTATTTTATTACCTAAAACTGAATATATTTCTACTTTTGAAAGCGGTGTTTTTGAATTAATGGTCAAATTATTAGATACTGGATTTGGATAAATTAAAATAGAATTAGCTAATATTTCATCACCAACACTTAATACGGCGCCTGAATTTTCAAAAGTAATATCTGTTATTTGCGCTCCAGAATAATTATTACAATCAGGTAAATTAAAACTAGTATAAGGGCCACAGGCTGTATTGGTTCGATTTTTTAAGCTACCAGTAGGTTCCAAAAAAACCACATCAGGAGATTTGTTTACATCTAGGTATTCTATCTTTAAATGGAACAAATTCTTAGGTGTAGAAGTTATATTATTTACAGGCATCAAACTGTAGCTTTTTGCTTGATAATAGGGAATACCAAACCCTCCGCCATCATCATTTTTTTCAAAACCCTTATATGCCGGATACTCATAAACCTCTCCTAATATATAATTGGAAGGATGCGTCAATTCTATTTTACCGTTTGAAGCTATATTCTCACCAAAGGCCTCTCTATTATAATTAAAAAATAATTCACCAGATCCTAATTTAAAATCAAGACTACTTTCAATAAGCACATCTACTTCATAAAAATTTTTTGAACCTTCATTCGTGTTTTGTCCATTAGCAAAAGAGTATTTAACCGAACAAGGTATATAGTTAATAGATAATGTTGTTGCTAGATCGATAAATTCTGGTTCATCCCCTAGAACATTTAAGTCATGGTCAGACAAATATTTGAAGAATTCTAAACTCTTAAAATTAGGATCACTACTATCTATCCAATCTCCATTATGCCTTCCAAACCATTCACCACCTTCATAATTGGTTATATTTAAATTGCTATTTAAAAAATCAACTGTGATTTTTTCAGTATTGTCACATAAGGAAATATTAATATCTTCTGTTTGATGAAAACCATCTTGAATAATTACTTCTACGTCATAAAATTCCTCTACACCACAATCATTTGTAACAATATATTGAAAATCATAATATTGGGTCCCAGCTCCTTTATTTGGAAAATCAACCTCTACAGTATTATTCTTATTATTATTACGTCTGCTTCTTCGCCATCTGCGTCTTTTTTTTGCTACTAATGATTTATTAATAGAAGAGCTTTCAGAATCAACACCAAACAAATCATCTAAATTAAAAGTGCCATCAACAGAAGCATCACCTTCAGAAGAAGTGGTACTAAAACCTGGATCTCCATAAGGTGGTCCAAAATCTTCAACAAAGCTTGAAGTTGCATCTTTTTCCCAACCAGAAGCTGATTCAGCATTAGCAATGTTATCTACTTTAATACAAAGTAATTCAGGGCAACCTGTCAACAAAACAGAGTTTAAATTGGTGGAACCAGACCCGTCATCTAAATCAACGGCTGTTAATAACGTACAATCTCTACAAAACAGAGTCTCGAGGTTGGTGTTTTTTGAAACATCAATATTGCCTATAGGGTTACCATCTAATAGTAAAGTCTTTAATTCAATATTATTTGTTACATCCAAAAATTCCAAAGCATTGTTACCTAATGATAAATGGGTTAATTTTGTATTGTTTCCAACATTAATTTCATAAAAATTGTCACCCAAAGTAACCACTTGAAGGCTTGTTAAATTAGTATTATCATCAACATCAATGCCAGAGAGACCTGGTGCTTCAAGTATAAAAACCGTAGTTAATTCTGCTCCTGAACCAAATTTAATATTTTCTATAGTTGAAGCTAGATTACTAGTAAGGTTAAATTCTTTTAAAGAGGTGAATGATTCAAGCCCCTCAAAGTTAGAAATATTATAATCTTTTATGTCTAAAATTGTGACTCCTGCAACATCTGAAGTTAAAACTTCTCCATTAATTGTTGCATCGCTATCAATACCTTCATCAATAAGGTATTGTTCAAAGTTGTTGTCGGGAATAAATGTTAATTGAGCAAAAGCATTGTTAAAAAACAATAAAGTAACAAGAATAAATAATAGTTTTATTTTCATAATAAGGGGATTTAAAGAAAACAATAATAATAAATTAAAAAACAATTTGCAATACCTAATTGTGGTTATATTTCGTCAATATAGATTTACATTATGGTGAAAATTTATTCAAACAAGACAAAAGCAGCCCATTTTAGAGGCTCATTAACATACTTTTTTTGCATTGCATGTTGTGTATTATTAAATGCTTTTCGTACTTCTTTACCACTTAACCAATCTGTGTAAAATAGGCTCATAAACTCTGCTGTTTCTAAATCTGGTACTTGCCATAAACTCATAACAATTATATCAACTCCAGCCATTTTAAAAGCTCTTTGCAAACCATATACACCTTCACTGCCATCAATATCGCCTAAACCTGTTTCACAAGCGCTTAGAACAACCATGCTGGTGTTAGATAGGTCTAGATTCGATATTTCCATAGCGTTAAGTATGCCGTCTTCTTCTTCATTAGGGTTAACTCCATTTTTCCAAGCATAATTGGCTCCGGCAAATATCAATCCAGAACGTAATAATGGGTCTTCAGCCAATCTATATGCATCTTCTGTACTTAAATTCATAGAACGTTGTGATTTTATATTTAGGTTTTCATAAAAATACCCATGTGTTGCAATATGTAAGATATTTGGACTATTACCACTTAGTTTTTTAAATTGGGATTCGGTGGCTTTATTGCCTGTAAGTATAGTATACTTATATCCTTTTGAATTTAAGATAGATTGTAATTCGTTTATTTCTTTTAAAGTTCCGGGTAACTCATTCCAACTTTCTCCTCTACTTCTGGTAGCAGTACTATTCAAAAAATAATCTGTATTTAAATAGGAAGATTCAGATTCTTCTATCACTTTATTTGTTGTTTTGGTATAATCGTAATTTATTGCACCAATAAATAAGGTATTTGTGGTTGTAGGTTTCGTTATTTTTTCTGATAACACACTAGTGCTGCTAAGACGTACCAAGCTATTAGTATCAAATGCACTTTCACCTTTTAACGCAGCAAATGATATTTGATTGAGTAGACCACTTGGAGAAAAATATACGACACTTTCATTATCCATATATTTTGTAAGAGGGCTCCAAACTAAATCATAAAGTTTTTTCGAATTATATAGTTCATTTGGTGATTTGTTTTTTATAATATTTATCAATTCTTTTTCTTCAAATAAAGGTATCATTTTTGAATGTTGCCAATCTTTTTTATATACATAAGCGACATACATAATACTGTCGGTTTGTTTATTATTATTTATTAAATGAAAAGACGAATATTCAATTGCTATATCATTTTCAGATAGTTTTGATTGTGGTAACTTCCAATCTTTTGATAGATAAATGTTATTCTTAAAATTAATACTGTAAAGCTTTACCAATTCAGATTCTTTGGTGTTCATATTTTCTTTTAAACTATCTATATCTACAACCCTGTCATCAATTGGTAGGCTTAATAATTTTGTGTATTCTTTTTTTAATGATTGATAGGATATTAATTTATTATCAATTGATGAATCGTTTAATGTAGATAATTGGTTTAGTACACTTTTAGAGTCATTTAATAGTAAACCTTTTAGCATTAATTGATTATTCAAGTTAATATCATTTAATTTTTCAAATTTTAAATTATTATTAAAAGAAATGGATTGCATACGATCAAAATTATTGATCATTATGTTTAGAAAGTCTTTTTTTTCTTTTTCGCTTCTAAATTTAAAAATTTTATCTAATTGTCTAATAATTAAATTATTTAAAGACTCGACGGTAGAAATAGCTTTATCGACTTCTCCTAAACCAATATAACTATCACTTAAACTCTCTAAAGTTCTACCGTAAGTAGGATGTTCAGAGCCAAGAAGATTTTGAATATTTTCTGAAGAAATTAATAAAAGTGCTAATGCTTCGGTATAATTACCTGTCTCGTTATAAGCTTTTGCCAAGAGATATTGGGCTTTAAAATAATCTTCAGCTCCGGTTCTTCCATTTTTTTCAAAAATAGAAATATTATTTTTCAAAAGAGTTATTGCTTTTTTTTTGTCTCCACGTAGTAATACAACAGAAGCGTAATCATTTAGATAATAACCATAATCAATATAGTTTTCATCAAAACTAATCAATAAATTATCAAGTGCTTCTAAATAGAGTAATTCAGCTTTTTCTAAATCACCTTTTTGTTGGTGGAGTTTACCAATAGTATTTATTAATTGACCATACAAATAATGATCTTTACCAGAAATATTTATTCTGGCTTCAAGGGCATTATTATAAATTTCAAGTGCTTTATCGTAATTACCCATAGAGACATAAATAAAGGCAAGATTTTGTAGCCTTGTTGGTAATTCGGGATCAGATTCATTTGTTTTACTAATTGCTTTTTGAGTATAAAACAATGCTTTTTCATAATCACCCAGATGATCATATGCTTGACCAATATTGTTGTATGAAGATATGGAGCCTTGATGATCCTCTCCTAAAATTTGAATAACTTCATTATATA
>JGI24023J19991_10003125_pt1 | contig 11765 bp, 10 predicted proteins | sample Cruoilmetagenom1_FD_19991 | JGI IMG/M metagenome (IMG submission 19991)
GCCCACAAGCAGGGCAATGGGATAATTCATTAATCATGCGCGAAATTTTATCGTTGCGCCATGAAAAAGCCAAACTGTTAGGGTTTGGTAGTTATGCGGAGTTGTCATTAGCAACAAAAATGGCGGACAAGCCGAGCGATGTGGTTGAGTTTTTAGAACAGTTAGCAGACCGTTCGTTACCTATGGCAAAAGCAGATTATGCGTCATTGACGGATTATGCAAGAGAACGAGATGGCGTTGAAAAGTTAAACGCTTGGGATGTTGCTTATTATTCAGAAAAGTTGAGAGAAGAACGGTATCAGTTTTCGCAAGAAGAAGTGAAGCCATATTTCCCGGCTAACCGAGTATTAAACGGGTTGTTTTCCATCGTTAATAAATTATATGGAATAACAGTCAAAGAAATCCAAGGCGTGGATGTTTGGCATAAAGATGTTAAATTCTATGAAATAACAGACGAAAAAGGTGGTTTGCGAGGCCAGTTTTTCACGGATCTATATGCGCGACCTAATAAACGTGGTGGCGCTTGGATGGATGAATGTGCTACGCGATTCCAGAAAGATGAGGGGGTGCAAAACCCAGTTGCATATTTGACGTGTAACTTTACACCGCCGATTGGAGAACAGCCGGCTTTGCTAACGCACGGCGAAGTTGAAACGCTTTTTCATGAATTTGGGCACGGCTTGCATCATATGTTGACTCAAGTGAATCACCTAAGTGTGTCTGGAATACATGGTGTGGAATGGGATGCGGTTGAGTTGCCCAGTCAGTTTATGGAAAATTGGTGTTGGCAAAAAGAATCCATCGCATTGATTTCCGCTCACTTTGAAAGCGGTGAGCAACTGCCTGATGAATTGTTTGAAAAAATGCTGGCAGCAAAAAACTTTCAATCGGGCATGCAAATGGTTCGCCAAATCGAGTTTTCATTATTTGACTTTAGAATTCATCATGAGTTTGATGAAAAAAACTTCACGCCCATATACGAAACACTTAAGCAAGTTAGGGAACAGGTTAGCGTTGTAGAAACGCCTGAATTTAATCGTTTTGCTAACGGCTTTTCACATATTTTTGCTGGCGGTTATGCAGCGGGTTATTACAGTTATAAATGGGCTGAAGTTCTTTCAAGTGATGCATTTTCTTTATTTGAAGAAAATGGCATTTTTGATGAAAGCACAGGCCGTGCTTTTTTGCATAACATTTTAGAAAAGGGCGGTAGCGAAGACGCAATGGTTCTTTTTGAGGCCTTTAGGGGAAGAAAACCGACGATAGATTCATTGTTAAGGCATTCTGGCATCGCTGCTTAGTTGAGGGTTTTATGTAAATGACCGCTAACAACAAAATAGACACAGCAAGTTTGGAATGAGATGATTTATTTAAGCATATAGCCGCATGGAATAACGAAAGGTATTTGGCGTAAAATTTGTTAACTAGAGTTCTTCTGAAAGCAGCGTATAATCAATAAGTTAAATAAAAAAATACGATCATAAAAGGAGAAACATTGTGTCAGAACAACATCATCAGGTTTTAATTATTGGTGCCGGTGCTGCAGGTATTACTGTCGCTGCAAGTTTAATGCGTCATTCAGATGGCAAATCGTTTGATATTGCTGTCGTTGACCCGTCAGAAAATCATTACTACCAACCTGCGTTTACGTTGGTGGGTGGTGGCTGTTATTCATTTGAAAAAACACGTCGCTCAACCAGTAGCTTAATTCCTCAAGGCGTTAAATGGATTAAACAAGCGGCAACGAATATTGATCCTGATAACAATGTTGTTGAAATAGACAATGGCGATAAAATTACGTATGACTACTTAGTGGTTTGCCCTGGACTTGTGCTGGATTGGGATGGCATAGAAGGCCTGAAAGAAACGATTGGTAAAAACGGTGTGTGTACCAATTACTCACCTGATTATGTTGAATACACATGGGAATGCGTACAGGCTGTAAAGGCTGGTGATAAAGCGTTTTTCACGCAAGCGCCATTGCCATTTAAATGCCCAGGTGCGCCACAAAAAATTGCTTATTTAGCTGCAGATTATTTGCGCGGTAAAGGTATCTTAGACAAATGTGACGTGCACTTTACAAATCCAGGGCCGGGTATGTTTGGTGTCCCTTATTTTGCTAAAGAATTGTCTAAAGTAGCAGATGGTTATGGTATTCATAAAGACTTATTGCATAAGCTGATAAAAATAGACGGTGAAGCGAAAAAAGCGACCTTTGAAGTGGTTGATGGCGATAATAAAGGTGAGATTAAGGAGCTTGAATTCAACATGATTCACGTGACACCACACCAAAAAACGCCGGCTTTCTTACATGGCTCGGCGGTGTCGGATGATGCGGGTTACGTTGAAGTGCATCAAAACTCTATGCAACATGTTAAATATTCAAATGTGTTTGGCTTGGGTGATGCTTGTACGACACCAAACTCTAAAACGGCAGCAGCGGTTCGTAAACAGGCTCCAGAAGTGGTCAAAAATATCAAAAACTTAATGGATGGAAAGCCGTTATCTGAAGGGTATAACGGCTATGGTTCGTGTCCGTTAACGACTGCGCGTGGCAAAGTGATGATGGCAGAGTTTATTTATGGTGGCAAGGTAACGCCAACACTTCCTTGGGTAGCTAGACCGAATGAAGAGTCATCAATGATGTGGCACACAAAAACAATAGGTTTACCCATGTTATATTGGGACTTCATGTTAAAAGGTTATGAAAAGTTTTTAGAGCCTCAGTTAGATTACGATACCGGCGAATAACAAAGGCAATAATGTAAAAAAGGCGTTCATTTGAACGCCTTTTTTATGNAATGAGGGTAGTATTATTTAACTATCTTGATGTAAAAATATTGAATATCATTCACCCGTTCATGCAATAGGATATCGTGCTTAGATTTATCGATAAAAACGCCAATATCTAAATGTGCGGCAGGGTCTGTTGCCAAAAGTTGCAGAACATCACCGGACTTAAGTTCAGGTAATAATTGCTTTAGCCGAAGCAGAGGTAAAGGGCAATTTAGCCCCTTAACGTCGAGAGTTGTATCGTATTCCATATCTTAGTTTTAGTATAAATGTTATTTTATCGTCTAATAAAAATATCAACATGCCATAAAGTAAAATGAATTATATAGACCTGCGTGATTTTATATTAAAACTTGAAGAGCTGGGCGAGTTAAAGCGAATTTCTGAAGAAGTGGATCCGTATTTGGAAATGACGGAAATATGCGACCGCGTTTTACAAGATAAAGGGCCCGCCTTGTTATTTGAAAATCCGAAAGGCTATTCTGTGCCTGTTTTAGCCAACCTCTTCGGCACGCCAAAACGTGTGGCATTAGGCATGGGGCAAGAGAGTGTAGAGGCATTAAAAGACGTGGGTGAAGTGCTTGCGACGTTGAAAGAACCTGAGCCACCGGAAGGTATAAAAGATGCTTGGCAAAAACTGCCTATATATAAGCAAGTTTTAAACATGGCGCCAAAAAAAGTAAAAAAGCCGGCGTGTCAGGATATTGTTATTGAAGGTGATGATGTGGATTTGGCGACCTTACCGATCCAAACGTGTTGGCCAGATGACGCAGCCCCACTCATCACATGGCCGCTGGTAATAACCAAGGGGCCTTCAGCAAAGCGCCAAAATCTGGGTATTTATCGGCAACAGGTTATCGGGCGAAACAAAGTTATTATGCGCTGGCTGGCACATCGTGGAGGAGCGTTAGATTTTAAAGCGTGGCAAGAAGGGCATCCTGGCAAGCCTTTTCCAATTGCTGTTGCGTTGGGTGCAGATCCGGCCACAATTTTGGCGGCGGTTACACCGATTCCAGATGCCTTGTCTGAATACGCATTTGCCGGTTTGTTACGCGGCTCAAAAACAAGTGTATCAAGTTGCATAACGCATGATTTAGAAATACCGGCGAGTGCTGAGATTGTTTTAGAGGGTTATTTATATCCTGATGAAATGGCTGATGAAGGCCCGTTTGGCGACCATACGGGTTATTACAACGAGGTTGAGAGTTTTCCTGTGTTTACCATTGAACGAATCACACATCGTAAAGACCCGATTTACCATTCAACCTATACGGGCAAGCCACCTGATGAGCCAGCCATTCTTGGTGTCTCATTAAATGAAGTGTTTGTGCCGATTTTAAAAAAACAATTTCCAGAAATAGTGGATTTTTACCTGCCGCCTGAAGGCTGCTCGTACCGAATGGCCATTGTTAGTATAAAAAAACAATATCCCGGACATGCAAAACGGATTATGTTTGGAATTTGGTCATTTTTACGACAATTTATGTACACAAAATTTGTTATTGTCACAGATGATGATGTGGATGTTCGAGATTGGACGTCCGTCATTTGGGCTATAACAACGCGGGTAGACCCCAGCCGTGATACAACGTTAATAAATAATACACCAATAGATTATTTGGACTTTGCGTCTCCAGTGTCTGGGCTGGGTTCTAAAATGGGACTTGATGCGACAAACAAATGGTATGGGGAAACAACACGTGAGTGGGGGTTGCCGATTAAAATGACCGATCAGGTGAAAGCAAGGGTGGATGAAATATGGCCGTTGTTGGGCCTAGACTCACCCAGTTAAAGCACGAGCCAAATTAAACTTGCGTATTATCGACAGTAACAATATCGGTAGGAGTCATATTGGTTGCTAATTCCAGTCCTTTTCGATAGGTTTCAGTCGCCGTTTCAGACGTACCATCTTGCTCTTGAAGGGTTTGACCAAGGAGCAAGTAAGCTAAGCTGCTCGGTTTGATGGCTAAGCTTTTCTCAATGTAAGAGCTTGCTTTGCTTGTATCGTTTTGTTCCATGTAGACGATAGCGATTTGATTTAGCAACGCTATGTCAGAAGGAAAGAAATTGAGCCATTTTTCAAGTTGTTTGACTTTAGCATTGCTATCTATTTTGAGTTCACAATAGAGTTCAATTAGTGAAGAGTCTTGAGTGGACTTTATTGATTTAACGATTAGGTCAGCGGCTTCCTTATCACCATTCGTTTTTATTTTATGGTTGGCGTAAATTGATAAGTATTCAGCAGATAATTTTTGTTTTTTATTTAAACTCTGCCATATGGTTTCAAAGTCAGGGCTGTTCTGTTGTGACGTTAAGGTTAGCAAGTTAATGAACGTTTGTTTTTCTAACGCTTGCCACTCTTCTTCATGGATATTGCGATTGCTTTTTACCACGGGTAACAGCTTATGTATGGCTGTCCAGTCGTTCAGTCTAGACAGTGTTTTGAGTAATAGCGTTAACACGACAGGATGGTTTGGCGAGAGAGAAATAAGTTGCTGAAGTGTTGCTAAAGCTTGTTCATATTGACCGGCTGAGAACTGTAATTTTGCACGGGTTAAATGGATGGCGTGGCCTTGATCTGGTAAAGCGTCACCTGCTTTAAGCAAATGTTCATCGCGGCGATCATATGCGCCTTGAGATTGTGCCGCATGTGCTGCGCTCAAATAATTGAGTAAAGGGGTTTCACTGTGTTTGACGTGTTTGGTTAACAGCTTTTCTGAGCGTTTCCAATTTCCTTCGGCAGAGTCAAGCAGGCCTTTATTTAATTCGTTGATAGAACGACGTTGAACGCGGTGTTTGTTCCATCTATTGAGTTTTTTTGGCGTGCGTTTAATGCCTAGCAGCATTTTAAACAGGAACGCTAGCACTACAAAGACGACCAGTATGCCGAAAAGCAATACGGCTACTGATGTTTCAATAGACCATGTTCCATGCCTTAATAAGGCGTAACCGGGATCAATGTGGACTTGGTAAGCAAGTCCACTCGCAATAACTAGGGCAACAATAAATAGAAGTAGAAGTTTCATAATTATTCTCGGTTATAGTTGCTCTTCTTGAGGCGTTGTTTCTTCAGAAATGGCAGCGGGTGGGCTTTCATTATTTTTCTGTTCACTTTCAACTGGTTTATCTAAAGGTGTGATTTTTTTAGATACCGTGTTTTCTATAGGTGCTTCCTCAATGGCTAATAGAGGTAAGTCGCGAAGCATGGTCAGTGATTTGCTTACATCAGGGAGGGTTGCTTTAATCGGCGTGTTGATTAAAGACTGAATTTGAGAGACTGCTGTTTTGACCGATTGGTTTTCAGCGTCAAAGTAATCATTTAGCCACTCGGTTACGATGCTTAAACTGCTGGAATAAAGCGCTTGATCACCGTGCACGAGTGCTAGTCGAGCGGCTTCTAACTTAAGCGCTAAATTCTTCCGAATAAGCTCAACTTGCTCTGGTGTCATAAGTGCAGCTTTCGGTTGGTCGTTACGACGAACAACCACTAATTTACTAAAGTTTTCCCATGCGTCATTTAATGTTTCTTTTATGTCATTTGGTAAGGCTGACGGGTCGCCTTTGCCGATTGATGGCGCTTGTGCTGAGCCGGCGTGTGGTTCTGATATTTCCATTTGATTAACAGCGCCTTCGAGCGCTAATATTTGGGATGAAATCCCAACAATATCGGGCAACTCTGTACTTTGAAGAGTGATGATTTCTTTAGCTATTTGAGCCCTAACAGAAAACGTAGCGGGGTCACCATTTTCTTTAAGGCGTTGGTCAGCCGCTTGAAACGCTGTGATGGCTGTTTTGATATCGCCAGCCAGTTGTACTCTGGTGTTGGCAATGCTTACAAGATACTCTGCTTCCGCAATAAGCCATTGGTTTTTGCTTTTTCCAATTTGCCGTTGAAGTAACGAGATGTCATTGGACGATGTTTCTTCAAGGTGCTCTATTTTGTTGGATACGTTACTGATTTCACTTTTTACAAAATTTAATTTTTGTTGCTGTTCGTTTGAAGAGGATTCTTGTGCAGAAGTCACTCCTGTCGTTAAGGCGGAGATCTGTAGCTGAATCTGATTGTAGAAGTAGTAGCCGCCAGCGGCTAACCCAATAACCAGTAGTAGTGATAACCAACCAATACCTGAGCCGCTTTTTGATGGTCCAGTATTGCTTGTTTTTTCAGGTAATTGTTTCGCCGCTTTTTTGCTTTTGTCAGGCGTGCTTTTTTTAGCAGGTGTTGATGGTTTGTTTTCTTTTTTTGGCTGGTCGCTCATGATCTAATTCCGTGTTAGATATCAATGTAGATGAATAGTATATCCTTGAAACATTAAAAGTATATGATTAAGGGGGCGATTAATGCGTAGATTGTTTGATTGCCCGTACTAAGCTGTCGTTATCGGCATTGTTAGATACGATTGTATGGGTGCAACCAATTTGTTTGGCATATTGTTCGATACGCTCACTGAAAAGCACGAACACACAGTGTTTTGACATGGTTGAAAAATCATCTCGTAACATTAGGGCTAAATTTTTAAGCGCTAATTTACTCGTAATAGTAATGAAATCAACGCCAGTATGTTTTAAGTCGGGAGCACTATTAACGGGCATGCAACGTTGATAGACGTCTAGGGTTTCTACCAGCATGCCTTTGTTTTTTAGTTCATTAGCCAAAAAGTCTCGGCCACCTTCGCCTTTGATGATGAGAATGCGTTTGTCTGCCAATTTGCTGGGGAGTTGTGACATCAACTGTTCTGAGCTGAACGGTTTAGATGAGATAAAGTCTGGTGTAATACCAATACCGCTCATTACCTCTGCTGTTTTGGGGCCAATCGCTATATAGCGTGTATTATCGTTTTGCCATGTTATTTCGTAAGCAGCAGCTTGGTGTACAGCGTTGGCACTAATAAATAAAACATAGTCAAAGGTGCTTAAATTTTCGAGGGCGTGTTTTTTATTGTGTTCTAACGGGAGTGGAACAATATCAATGGTCGGAAATGTAATGGGTTTAAAGCCGGCATCAACCAAAAGCTCACATAACTGCTGGGATTGATGAGCAGGTCGTGTGACTAAAACATGGTTGCGGGGTGAATTCACTCGTGTCGGTTATACAGTTTATCCAAAATTTGTTTAGCGCCAGCATTAAGCAAGTTGTTAGCGACGATTTCACCGATGTTGGCAGCGTCTTCAATTGGCCCTTCGAGCTGCTCTATTAAAATAGTTGAACCATCCGGCTCTGCGACAAGGCCGTGTAGGCGAAGATTATTATCTTTGATTTTCGCATGGCCGCCTATGGGTGCTTGGCAACCACCTTCCAAAGTAAAATTCATAGCGCGTTCTGCGATCACTCTCGTTGCGGTTTTTTCATCGTGTAAGCATTGAATAAGAGACAATGTTTGCTGGTCACCTTCACGGCACTCAATTCCAATAGCGCCTTGGCCAATTGCAGGTAGCATTATATTAACGGGTAATCGTTGCTTGATACGCTCATCGAAACCAAGGCGAACAAGCCCAGCGGTGGCTAAAATGATGGCGTCATAATCGCCTTGATCGAGTTTACTAAGGCGCGTGTTTACGTTGCCACGTAATGATTTGATAATAAGGTCAGGGCGGCGAGTTAATAGCTGGCATTGGCGTCTTAAACTCGATGTGCCAACGGTGGCGCCTTGTGGCAGCTCATCGACGGTTGTATAGGTGTTCGAAACAAAGGCATCTCGGGGGTCTTCACGCTCAAGAATCGCGGCGATGGTTAAGCCTTTAGGAAGCTTCGCCGGTACGTCCTTCATAGAATGTACGGCTATATCAGCTTCACCATTAAACATTCCTTGCTCTAATTCTTTAACGAATAGACCTTTACCGCCAATTTTAGCTAACGGAGTGTCTAGTATTTTATCGCCCTGAGTTACCATTTTAACCAGTTCAATTTTAAGTTCTGGGTGATGGTTTTTTAACACGGTGGCAACATGTTCGGCTTGCCATAAGGCTAAAGGGCTACGTCTGGTAGCAATTCTAATCAGTGACATAAGGGCTTTCTATTGGATTAATAATCGCTATTATAGCAAGGGAAAGTGAGCTTCCCTAGCCATCAATATTAATCAGTGTGTCGCTTGTTCGCCCCAAATGGCTTTTAAACGTTTATCTCGTCCACAACTCCATCGATAGAACTTGTATCGACCGGGACTATGTTGATAAAAATTTTGGTGGTTACTTTCTTTGCCTTTTATAGGGTAGAACGTGGCGGCATTCAGAATAGGGGTTACAACCTTTTTATTTAAAAACTGTTGAACGACACGTTCTTTTGATTGTATCGCTATAGCTTTTTCAGATTCGTTCGCTACAAAAATAGCGCTTAGGTAACTGTGCCCTTTATCGCAAAATTGTCCTTGTGCATCAAAGGGGTCGATATTAACCCAGAAATAATCGAGTATTTCTTTGTAGCTAACAACCGTTGGGTCATAGGTTATTTCAACCGCTTCATAATGGCCTTGATGATTACCGTTATATGTTGGGTCTTTTATGGTTCCGCCCGTAAAGCCAGACACTACATTGGAAACCCCTTTAAGCTTGTCAAAATCAGATTCCATGCACCAAAAACAACCGCCAGCCAGTACGGTTTTAGCAGCAAATGTTTGTGTGGATGCGATTAATAGGCATGTAATTAGAAGGATAAAAAACTTGGTTTCCATAAATATCACTCTTGTAGTATTGAAGAAAGTCTAATGTGTTGTCATATATTAGAGTGTGATAGCGGTGTTTTTCTTGCAATAGTATTGTTGAAACCTTAACTATTTTATTCTTTCAGTCTTTTGTTAACGTTTGCTTGGTGCCGCCTACTGACATTAATGGGTTCATTTAAACCATCAAGCGTAATCTGTAATTGCCCGCTAGTGTTTTTACTCAGTAATTTAACGGCGTTTACATTAACTAACGAATTTCGGTGTGTTCGTAGGAATTGGTCTTCATATTCTATTTCCAACGTTTTTAGTGATTCTTCTAATAAAATCGATGATGTTGCTGTGATGGCGGAGACGTATTTATTGTCTGCCTTAAAGCACAAGATGTCTGGCACGTTAATAATTTCAACGCCAAGGTGAGAATGGGCGCATAGGTGTTTGCGTGGTGGAACACCTAGGGTTTTAGTAGCTGCTATTTGGTCCTGTGAGGGGGTAAATTTAGTTACTTTTTCAAGCATTAATTCTAACCGTTGTTTTTTGACGGGCTTAAGTAAATAATCGATGGCATGAGTGTCAAAAGCAGCTAATGCGTATTTATCATAGGCTGTAATAAACACGATGGCGGTGTCCAATTTGGCTTTTCTTATTTCAGCAGCTGCTTGTAAGCCGTCCATTTTGGGCATGCGAATATCTAACAACACTAAGTCTGGCTTTTCACTGATGCATTGGTTTAAAGCATCCAGACCATTGCTGGACTCGGCGAAAATAATAAAGCTTTCATCAATGCTCGTGAGTAACCGTTTTAGCCGTTGTCTAGCAAGTGGCTCATCATCAGCAATTAAAATTTTCATGAGGCTTGGTAAGGGAAAATAATTTGTGTTTGGAAAAAACCGTCAGAAGAACTAATTAATAATTTGGCTTGGTCTGGGAAGCAGCTTTGCAGACGCAATCGTATGTTCTCAATAGCAATGCTGTTACCTTCGCGAGCGCTGTTGGATGGTTCTGCGCCCATCGGGTTTCTAATAATAAGGGTAATTAATTGTTTTCGCATAGAGCCTTGTATTTTCAGCTCACCGCCTTCAGGGGAGAGTTCTATGCCATGGTAAACAGAGTTTTCAACGAGTGGCTGTAATGTTAATGGTGGAATGCGCGCATCAGAAGGTATCGCTTGAATATCCCACTGGATACGCAAGCGGGGCCCTAGACGGCTTTGTTCAATATTCAAATACTGTTGTGTGAATTCACATTCTTGTTCGAAAGAGATTAATCGTTGAGATGAGTTTATATTGGCCCTGAACAGTTCGGCTAAGTCTTCGGTGAGCGACTCTGCTAACGCGGGGTCTTCGCGTGTTAAGCTAGCTATGGTGTTGAGGCTATTGAATAAGAAGTGAGGGCGAATTCTGGCTTGTAGAGCGTCTAATTTGGCGTCGGCTTGAGCGGTTGTTTGCTTTTTCCATTGATGCTGAATGTATAAATAACGCAAGAGAATGATGGCGATAATGGCGCTAATAATTAGGTTTTTTAAATAAATGGAAAACTGGCCATCATTGAAGGTTGGGAAAACGCCTAGTTGAGGTAGCAGTGAAAAGACAAGCCATGTGGAAATAAAGGTAAAAAAGACGATAATAAAAAACGATAATAAACTGACTGTTGCTGGACGCCAGTCGAGTATCTTTTTTTTGTAAAAACAAAGAAAAGCAGCACTTGTGAAGGCAACCCATAAAATAAATAACGAGTTGAAGCTTAAAGCTGACCAAAACTCACCGGTAAGATAGCTGGTGCTGAGTGCAAGTATGATGGCTAATAGCTGAGTTATGAGGGTTATATACAGCACAATATCAGCTCGACAAAAATCGGGTAAAAAGTGTTGCTGGTCTTTATGTGTGTCTGTGGTCATTTAAAGTGGGTGTACTTTTTTACATTCAATGCTGTCGCTAAAGTTGTCTTTCTTTGATGATATCGCTGAGCTAAGTACAATTGCTTTATCTTTCACTCCAACGAAGCTTGTGCCCTTGGGTATATAATAGGCAATAAATTAACTTTAAAAGCAAATCATGTCACAAGATAAGCAAAATAAACTATGGGGCGGCCGATTTTCGGAAAGTACGGATGCGTTTGTTCAAGCATTTACGGCGTCAGTTACATTTGATCAACGGTTAGCGCCATATGATATAGCGGGTTCAAAAGCACATGCCGCCATGCTGACTCATGTGGGTATTTTGACTGAGCAAGAATGCCAACAAATCATAGATGGCTTAGACAGTATTTTGGCAGATATTGAAAAAGGTCAATTTGAATGGTCTATTGCGCTGGAAG
>JGI24023J19991_10003128_pt1 | contig 11752 bp, 10 predicted proteins | sample Cruoilmetagenom1_FD_19991 | JGI IMG/M metagenome (IMG submission 19991)
CCCTGGCAGGCGCGGTGGCCCGAGGTGATGGCGTTGCTGCGCTCCATGCTGGCCTGTACCGAGCGCCGCGCCTGGTCGACCAGGCGGTTGCCGGCCGTGAAGGTGCCCTTCTGATAGAACTTGACCTTTTGCTCGGCGGTCATGTCGGACATGGCTGGGGCCTCCTCAAACCACTTGCTCAAACTGCTTTCGGGCCGCACGGGCCGATCTCGCGCAAAATATTCTCGGCGATCGGCCCGGCGGTGATCTGGCTGCGCTGGTTGTCAATCTCGCGGCGCACGACGTCGAGGTCGAGATCGAGGAAGTGCGGATCCTTGAGCTCGCCGCGCTCGACCCGGGCAAGCAGCCGGGCCAGCGACTTGCGGGTGATNGGTCGGCCGCCCAGTCCGGCGATCACNGTATGGACGTGGGTGTCGANGCCCTGCAGCGCCATGCGCACGTCCGCGGCCAGCACGCCGCCGAAGCCGGGCGCCAGGCTCTTTTCCAACACGATCACCTTGGCGGCGCCCCGTAGGGCGCGACGCAAACCGTCGAGCGGGAATGGCCGATAGCTGCACAGCGTGATCACGCCAACCCTGGTGCCGTCCTCGCGCAACTCGTCGACCAAGTCCTTCACCGTGCCGGCGAGCGAGCCCATGGTCACCACCACGGTCTCGGCGTCCTCCACGCGGTAGCTGTGGAACAGCCCGCCGGAGTCGCGGCCGAAGATCTCCTTGAACTCCTGCTGGATCTCCGGGATTACGCTCAGCGCCTGCAGCAGCTTGTCGTGCGCCAGGTAGCGCACCTCCATGAAGGCGTCGGGGCCGACCATGGCCCCGATCGAATAGGGGTCCGAAGGATCGAGGATCTGGCGCGGCTGGTAGGGCGGCAGGAAAGCGTCGACCTCGGCCTGGTCGGGGATCGCGACGCGCTCGTAGGCATGGGTCAGGATGAAGCCGTCCATGCAGACCATTACCGGCGTGCTTANCCGCTCGGCCAGCTTGAAGGCCTGGATGTGCAAGTCGGCGGCNTCCTGGTTGGTNTCGGCGTGGAGTTGGATCCAGCCNGCGTCGCGCAGCGCCATGCTGTCGCTGTGGTCGTTCCAGATGTTGATCGGCGCACCGATCGCCCGGTTGCCGATGGTCATGACGATCGGCAGGCCGAGCCCGGCGGCGTTGTAGACGGCCTCGGCCATGTACAGCAGGCCCTGGCTGGCGGTGGCAGTGTAGGTTCGCGCGCCCGCGGCCGAGGAGCCGATCGCGACCGAGAGGGCGGCGAACTCGCTCTCGACGTTGATGAACTCGCAGTTCTGGATCGCGCCCACGCGAATCATCTCGGCGCAGCCCTCGACGATGTGGGTCTGCGGGGTAATGGGATAGGCGCAGATGACCTCCGGACGGCAGAGGGCGATCGCCTTGGCAACGGCCTGTGAACCTTCGATCTGCTCGAGCATCTTCAGCCTCTCGCTCTCTATCGCCTAGTTGGTCCGGATCGAATCGTACGCCTTGGCAGCGGCCGCGGCATTGTCGTCGCCGATCTTCCCGGGGAACTTCTGCCGGATCGCGGCCGTGACGGACTCAAGCGTTACGCGCCGCGTCACCGCCGCGAACGCGCCGAGCAGCGCGGCGTTGGGAAGCGGCCGGCCAATATACTCCAGCGCCCATTCGGTGGCCGCGACGGTGCTGATGTGATGTGGGGGAAACCGTTTCACGTAGTCCCCGAGGCCCAGGTCGCGGTAACTGTGGCGGGTGTTGATGAGCAGGTAACCTCGTGTATCCAGACCGTCGAAGAGATCCACCTGGTGAAGCAGCGTGGGGTCCTGAACGATCAGGGCATCGGGCGTCATGACCGGCTCGCGCAGACGGATTTCCTTGGTGTCGAGGCGGCAGAACGCAACGACGGGCGCCCCCATCCGCTCCGAGCCGAAGCTGGGGAAGGCCTGGGCGTGGTAGCCCTCGAGGAAAGCGGCGACGGACAACATCTCGGCTGCCGAAACTACGCCCTGACCGCCTCTGCCGTGTATGCGAACCTGGAAAATACTGCCTCCGAACTCCTGCGGCTCCCGGGAACGGTCCGATTGACAAGCCACCCCGGCTCGACCGGATATCCCCGCTGCAAGCGAACCAACACCATACCCGCACCCGCCCAGCCTCTCGGGCCGAGCGAGCAGATCCGGGATTAGGCGCAAGCCTACCCTTGGTGCGCGACGTGCATCTTGATCTGTGTCAACACAGGCGGGTTCGATTTTCGCGAGACGCCACCGGAACCGAGCCGCATTCGCAAATCTTCTTGCGCCTGAATGCGGGAACTGGTCTAGCTAGAAGGGTATGTAAATCGCCCAGATTCAGACACTGGAGATCTGTATGTCCCGATCGCGGATCGTTCTGGTGCTGGTTGCAGGAACCGTGGCAATCGGTGCTTGGTTGTGGCTCTCCCCACCACGTGGGTGGCTCAACTTCATGAAGCCGGTTGATCTCACAAATCCGGTTAGCGCAGGCAAGTCCGTCATCGCAGAATACGCGTGTCGGACATGCCACTTGATCGGTGGAGAGGGACAAACGAAGGGTCCTAATCTGGACGGCGTTACGAACCGTCTAGATCCGGTCTCGTTACGACTATGGTTGCAGGATCCTCGCTCCATCAGGTGGAGTACTCCCATGCCGAATTTTCAACTCTCCGATCCCGAGATTGAAGCGATTTTGTCATATTTGTACGAGTTGGATCAAACGAGCGACTAGTATGAACGGCCTTTGCTGCTGAGCTTGCGACAAGGGTTTCCGCACAGCCCACCTTTGAAGGTTCAAGAATTCGACCGCACAACTAGGGTCTCCTTCTGGCTAGTCTCGGACTCCGCGGCCGCAGCAAAACGTTGGCCGCTTGCGGACGATAAGCCGACCTACGGGGCCGCTTCGTGCTTTCAGCACGTCACATTTCAAACTGAGACGCTTCCCTCGGCCGCCCGTTGGCGTAGCTCCGTCTTCAGGATCTTGCCGTAGGCGTTCTTCGGCAGGGCATCGACGAAAACGTACTGCCGTGGGCGCTTGAAGCGGGCGAGGTGGGCTAGGCACAAGGCATCGAGGCTTTCGGTCGCCACCGTGTCTCCTGGCCGCNCNACGACGAAGGCGACCACCTCCTCGCCCCAATCCGCATGGGGGCGGCCGATGAGGGCGCATTCCCTGACGCCGGGGTGTTGTTGCAGCACTTCCTCCACCTCGCGCGGATAGATGTTGGCGCCGCCGCTGATGATCACGTCTTTGCTGCGGTCCGTCAGGGTCAGGTAGCCGTCAGCGTCCAGCACCCCCAGATCGCCGGTATGCAACCAGCCGCCGCGCAAGGCGCCGGCGCTGGCCGCTGGGTCCTGCCAATAGCCGCGCATCACCGACTCGCCGCGCACCAGCACCTCACCCAGCTCGCCGGCGGGCAAGGATCGGTCGTCGGCATCGGCGATGCGCACCTCCACCACAGATTGCGCGCGACCGACCGAGGCCAAGCGTGCCGCGTAGCGCGGGTGGTCGGTCATGGCGTGCTCGGCCTTGGAGAAGGCGGTGATCGTCATCGGGCTTTCGCCCTGGCCGTAGATCTGGGCGAAGCGGTTGCCAAGGCGGGCCATGGCCTGCTTGATGTCGTCGCCGTACATGGGGCCGCCGCCGTAGACGACGGTCTTCAGGTTTCTCGGGTCGGCACCCCCACAGGCCGGATGCTCGACCAGGCGCTTGACCATGGTCGGGGCGGCAAAGAAAGTCATGCCGGCGTGGGCGCGCACAAGATCGAAGATCTCCGCCGGATCGAAGCCAGCGCTGTCCGGTATCACTTGCAGGGCGCCCGCGGCCAGGTGCGGCACCGCATAAAGGCCGGAGCCGTGCGACATGGGGGCAGCATGCAGGATGCAGTCGTCCGCCGCGATGCGATCCACATCGGTCGTGTAGGCCCGCGTCATGGCCAGCAGGTTGCGGTGCGACAGGACGGCGCCCTTCGGCCGGCCGGTGGTGCCACTGGTATAGAACAGCCAGGCGGGATCGTCTGTCTGGCCCTCGATCATGGGAATCGGCTCGCTCGCCAGAAGGTCGCGCTCCTCCGCCGCCGTCTCGCCCGGTCCGGCAACGGCGAGCAGGCGGCAGTCCGGGATCTCTCCCAATGCGCCGGCGATAGCGGTCGCCAATTTCGGCGAGGCACAGCACAGGCGGGCGCCGCAATGCTCCAGGATGTAAGCGAATTCGCGTGGGTGCAGCTTGGCGTTCATGGGGACAGGCACCAGCCCGCCGTGCCAGCAGGCGCACAGGATGTCGAGAAAGGTCGGGCCGTTCGTCATGGCCAGGGCAACGCGGGCGCCCGGTGCTAGGCCGAAGCGCCCGCGCAGCGTGCCGGCGATGGTCGCGACCCGCGCCGCCATCTGCGCGAAGCTACTTTGCACGTGCGGACCGACGGCAAGCGCTGGCCGATTTGGATCGGCGGTGGCGGCACGGTGCAAAAGTCGGGCGAGAGTCATCGGAAGACCGCCCCGCGCTGGTATCCGCATCCGTGCCTTGCTATATGAAGAGCATCAGCTGCCCACCCGCGTGGGCGAGGCAGCGCGCAGTGGTCTGAGAGGTCCATCGCACCATGTGTGCCAAGCGGAGTCTCCGCGATATCGGGGGCAAATTGCGTCGCCGGGGGCTGGCGCTTGTCTGCACCATTGCGGTCCTTGCGGCGATCCTTGTGCCGCTCGCCCTGACGGCGCAGGAAATCCATTTCTTCCGCATCGGCACCGGCTCGACCGCCGGAACCTACTTCCCGGTCGGCGGCATTATCGCCAGTGCCATCAGCAAACCGCCAGGCAGTCGGGACTGCGCCGCCGGTGGCAGTTGCGGTGTGCCCGGCCTGATCGCGGTCGCGCAATCGACCGAGGGGTCGGTTGCCAACGTCACGAGCATCGCCGATGGGACGCTCGAGTCGGGTCTGAGCCAGGCCGACGTCTCCTATTGGGCCTACAAGGGCGAAGGACTCTTCAAGAAAAGCGGCGCCATTACCAAACTGCGCGCCATCGCCAATCTGTTTCCCGAGGCGGTGCATCTGGTCGTCCGCCGCGATGCGGGCATCGAAAGTGTCGCCGATTTGCGGGGCAAAAGGATCTCTCTCGACCGGGAAGGCTCGGGTACGCGGGTTGATGCCCTGCTCATCCTCAAAGCCTACGGTCTGCGCCTGAAGGATATCAAGGCCGAGGCATGGGCGGCCGGCGCCGCCGTCGATCTGCTGCGTGAGGGCGAGCTGGACGGCTTCTTCATGGTGGTCGGTACACCGGCTGCCGCTGTCGCCGAGCTGGCCAACGATTCGCTCATTCGGCTGATTCCCATCGCCGGACCGAAGGCTGACAAGCTGCGCAAGAACTATCCCTTCTTTTCCGTTGATCGCATCGCCGCCGGCACTTATCTGAACGTGCCGGTCACCGAGACCCTCTCCGTCGGGGCGCAGTGGTTGGTTTCGGCGGATGTGTCCGAGGATTTGGTTTACGGCATTACCCGCGCCCTCTGGGATCCAAGTACCCGGCGCTTGTTGGACAACGGTCATCCCAAGGGTCGCCTGATCAACATCGACTCCGCCCTCGATGGCCTGGCGGTGCCCCTGCACCCCGGCGCCCGGCGTTATTACGAGGAAGCCGGGCTCGATCTGCCCGCCAAGGCCGAATAGCGCGGCGCCATCCTGGTTCAGGCCTGGTCAATGACCCAAGTCTCGGCCTTCGCCGCCGCGATCCACTCCGCCATTGCCGGCGTCGCCATGACAGCGTCACGGTAGGCCGCCGCGGCGCCCTGCAGGGGCACGGCGTAGGTGGCGAAGCGCGTGACCACCGGCGCATACATGGCATCGGCGGCGCTCCAATCGCCAAAAAGAAAATTGCCGCCGCTGCCGTACCGTGCCCGGCAGTCGTTCCATATGGCAATCAGCCGATCCACCTCCGCCGCGACCGAGGGCTCTGCCAGGGCGCGTTCACCACGGGCGGGGTCTTGTGTGCAGACATCCATGGGCATGCGGGCGCGCACGGCGGCGAAGCCCGCATGCATCTCCGCCGCGACCGAACGCGCCAAGGCGCGCGCCCCGACGTCCCTTGGCCAGATGCCCGCCTCGGGGAAACGCTCGTGCAGATATTCGGCGATGGCCAGGCTATCCCAGACCACGGTATCGCCGACTTTGATGACCGGTACCCTGCCGGCCGGATTGTGGCTCAGGATGTCGCGTTTAGTCTGCGGTAGGTCCAGCGGGATCACGATTTCATCGAACGCGGCGCCGGTCTGTTTCAACAACAGCCAGCCACGCAATGACCAGGACGAGTACCGCTTGTTGCCGAGAACGATCGTAAAGTCGGGCACGGACATATCTCCCGTCGGGACTATTGCAACAAAGCAGGCGAAGATAACCCAGCCAGGATCGGCTTGCCATGGTCGGCCCACGACATCTTTCTTCCGGCGTCAATTAAGTTATGCTGCGCCCCGTTCGTTCGGCGATGGGGCCAAGCGTTTGAGGGGTTGCGGGCATGTCTATTCAATTTCCGATACGCGGGCGCCGGGGCGCGGTGCCGATTACGCCGCTGACCGCCGATGGTTTGAAAGCCTGGCTCCGGCGTCAGCCGAAGCGGCTGACCCGCTGGGTGTCCGACACCGGGTTCGAGGCGGCGCCCGGGTCCGTGTGCCTGCTCCCGGGCGAAAACGGAACATTGGCCGGCGTGCTGGCGGGGGTCGAAGCGGACGGCGATCTTTGGTCCTGCGCCGGCCTGCCGGAGCGGTTGCCGAGCCAGGCGCCGGGCGGCGCCTATCGCCTGGATACGGCGGCAAATGCCGAGACGGCAACCCGCATGGCCCTCGGCTGGACCCTGGGCACCTATGCCTTTACCCGCTACCGCAAGGCAACGCGCGCATACGCCAATCTGGCTTGGCCGACAGGGGCCGACCAGGCCGCGGTGCGCCGCACGGCCGAAGCCACGGCGCTGGTGCGCGATCTGATCAATACCCCGGCCGAAGATATGGGTCCGGCGGACCTGGCCGCGGCGGCGCGCCGGCTGGGCCGGGCGCACAAGGCCAAGGTCTCGGTCATTACCGGCGATGCCTTGCTCGCCAAGAACTACCCGGCAATCCACGCCGTGGGGCGGGCGAGCGACCGGGCGCCGCGCCTGATCGATCTGCGCTGGGGCAGCCGTGGCCCGCGGATCAGCCTGGTGGGCAAGGGCGTGTGTTTCGATTCCGGTGGCCTCGATCTGAAATCGGCGGCCGGCATGAAACTGATGAAGAAAGATATGGGCGGGGCCGCCCACGTTCTCGGCATCGCCGCCATGGTTATGGCTGCCAAATTGCCGGTGCGCCTGCGGGTTCTCATTCCGGCGGTGGAGAACAGCGTCGCCGGCAATGCCATGCACCCGCTCGATGTGCTGCGCACGCGCAAGGGCATCACCGTCGAGGTCGGAAACACCGACGCCGAGGGGCGCCTGGTTCTATGCGACGCCTTGGCCGAGGCGGACCGGGAACGGCCCGACCTGCTGGTCGATTTCGCCACCCTGACCGGCGCCGCCCGGGTCGCGCTGGGGGCCGAGCTTCCGGCTCTGTTCTGCAACGACGATGCGTTGGCCGATCGGTTGTTGGGCCATGGCCAGGCGGAGGCCGATCCGCTCTGGCGGATGCCCCTGTACGCGCCCTATCGGCGCCTGCTCGACTCGAAGGTCGCCGACATCAACAACATATCCGACGGCCCCTATGCCGGGGCGGTCACCGCGGCCCTGTATCTGGCGGAATTCGTGACCCCGCGCACCCCATGGGTGCATGTGGATGTGATGGGCTGGAATGTCTCGGCCAAGCCGGGCCGGCCGGAAGGCGGCGAGGCCATGGGCCTACGCGCGGTCTACGCCCTGGTCGAGGCCATGTCGCGGCTGCACTAATAAAGCGTCCCGTCGTGTGTTAGGCTTCGCCTCGTCCAGTGGACGGGAGAGTTAGATGTTCAAGAATATTGTTTGCGCGGTCGATGGCTCGCGGCACGCGTTGCGGGCGGCCGAGATGGCCAGCGAGCTGGCGGCTAAGGTTGGCGCCAAGCTCACCTTTCTGACGGTTACCAAGCCCGTCAAACTGACCGAGGACGTAAAACGCTACATGGCGGCCGAGCATCTGACCGGCTCGCCGCAATATGTGCTCGACGAGTTGACTGAGCGAATTCTCGACGAGGCGAAGGAATGCGCCCACCAGTGTGGCGTTGCCAAGGCCACCATGGAGGTCAAGACCGGCAATCCGGCGCGCACCATCGTCTCCTTCGCCGAAAACAGTGACGCGGACTTGATTGTCCTTGGCGGCCGAGGTCTGGGCGATATCGAGGGCATGTTCCTCGGCAGCGTCTCGCACAAGGTCACCAGCATGGCCAAGTGCACCTGCATGATGGTGAAGTAGAATTGCGATCTAGCGTCTTGCCAGCCGCTTAGGGTTGCGCCATCTTTCGTTGCGCATCCGAAACGGTAGAGGTTTGTCGTGGCCCTCTCGGCGCAACAGGTACTGGAACTTTGGCGCAAGGTCATGGCCGCGAGCCTCGGCCGCGACCATGCTGATCTCACGGCGCGGCAGTTCGCGCTGCTGCTCCATGTCTATCTGACGCCACCACCGCACACGGTGCGCGGCTTGAGCGCGGCGCTGCGTCTCTCCAAGCCGGTGATCACCCGCGCCTTGGATCGGCTCGGCCGCCTCGACTATGTGCGCCGCAAACGTGACGAGACAGATAGGCGCAACGTGCTGATCCAGCGCACCATCAAGGGATCGGTCTACCTGCGCGAGTTCGGCGATCTAGCCGCCGAGATCGCGGCGCCGATGCAGCCACCGCCATCTGGACTAATACCCTCGCCGTAGATCGACTACGTGCTCAAGAGGCTGGCCGGCGCGCAGGCGGTGGATGTTGGCGAATACGGCCTTGGCGGCGCTTTCGGGAATGGTCATGCTGGCGATATGCGGGGTCATGATCACCCGTGGATGTGTCCAGAAAGGGCTCTCCGGCGGCAGCGGCTCGTCGCGAAACACATCCAAGGTGGCGCCGCCGATCTGTCCCGAGTCGAGGGCGGCGAGCAGATCCGCCTCCACCACATGCGCCCCGCGGCCGATGCTGACCAGCGCGGCGCCGCGCGGTAGGGCCGCGAACACGCGGGCATTGAGAATGCCCTCCGTCTCCGAGGTAAGCGGCAGTAGGCAGATCAAGATCTCGCTACGCGCCAGAAAGGGCTCCAGGCCTGCGTCGCCGTGAAAAGTCGTGATGCCGGGCCGCTCTTTCGGGCTACGGCTCCACCCGGCCACATCGAAGCCGAAGGCGGCGAGCTTATCCGCTGCGTCACTGCCGAGCACACCGAGGCCCATGATCCCCACCGTCCGTTGCCCGGCCGCTATCTGTGGGATCTCACGCCAGACCTTGTCCCGCTGCTGAGCCGCGTAGTCGAGCATGAAGCGGTGGTGAGTGAGCACACTGAGGATTNCAAATTCGGTCATGCCGGCGGTCAGGCCCGGTTCGACCATGCGCACGACGGGCACGCCGTCGGGCANCTCCGGGTCCGAGGCCAGGTGATCGATACCGGCGCCGATGGAAAAGATCGCCTTCAGATTGGGAAAATGCCGCAACGCGCCGCGCGGTGGCCCCCAGACCAGGGCAAATTCGATCTCCGCCGGATCGCCCTCATACGGCCAATCGTAAACGATCATGTCTGGCTCGCACGCCAGCAAGGCTCGCTGCCAGGCATCACCGCGTTCGATATCAGATTTTAGAAGCAAGGCCATGATAGCGCGACTTTATATGCGCACGACGCCGTCTTCCACCGCCTCTAGATCGAAGGCGGCCTTCATCAGGGCCTTGGTATAAGGATTGGCCGGCGCGTCGAAGATCTGGTCGGCGCTGCCGTGCTCGACCACGCGACCGTCGCGCAGGACCATCACCTCGTCGGCCAACGCCCGCACGACCCGCAGGTCGTGGCTGATGAATAGGTAAGCCAACTGGTTCTTCGCCTGCAGGTCGCGCAACAGATCGACGATCTGTGCCTGCACGGATACATCCAGCGCCGAGGTCGGCTCGTCGAGGACGAGCAGGCGCGGTTTGAGCACCATGGCGCGGGCGATGGCGACCCGTTGCCGCTGGCCGCCGGAAAACTCGTGCGGATACCGGTGCCGGCTGTCCGGATCCAGCCCGACCTCGCGCAGGGCCTCGACAATCAGCGTCTCGCGCGCCGCCGCATCGCCGCCGAGGCCGTGTACCTTGAGGCCTTCCTCGACGATCTGGGCAATCGACAGGCGCGGGCTGAGCGATCCGAACGGATCTTGAAAGACGATTTGCATTTCCCGCCGCAACGGGCGCAGGGCCTTCGACTTCAGGCCCTGGATCGGCGTGTCGCCAAAGCGGATCTCGCCCTGGCTGGAGATCAACCGCAACAGCGCCAGTCCCAAGGTGGTCTTGCCCGAGCCGCTTTCGCCGACGATCCCCAATGTATGTCCTTCGCGCACCGTCAGGGAAATACCGTCGACCGCGCGCACATAGTCGACGGTGCGTTTGAGCATGCCCTTTTTGACCGGGAAGTGAACCTTGATCGCGTCCCCGGCCATGACCACCGGGGCATCGGGCGCGGCCTTCAAGGGCTCGCCTTTCGGTTCGGCGGCAAGCAGGCGCTTCGTATAGGCATGCCGCGGCCGCTCGTAGATGTCTTCCCGCGGACCTTGCTCGACGATCTCTCCGCCGGTCATGACACACACATCGTCGGCCATCTTGCGCACGATCCCCAGGTCGTGGGTGATGAGCAACATGGCCATGCCGAATTCCGCTTGCAAATCCTTCAGCAGTTTCAGGATCTGCGCCTGAATGGTCACATCCAGGGCGGTGGTCGGCTCATCGGCGATGAGCAAGTCCGGCTCGTTGGCCAGCGCCATGGCGATCATCACCCGCTGCCGCTGGCCGCCGGATAACTCATGTGGATAGGCGCCCAGGCGTTTGTGTGCCTCAGGGATGCCCACCAGGTCGAGCAGGTCAAGGGTACGTTTCCGCGCCGCGTCCCGGCCCAGGCCCTTGTGCAGGAACAAGGTCTCGTTGATCTGCCTCTCGACCGAATGCAGCGGGTTGAGCGAGGTCATGGGCTCTTGAAAGATCATGGAGATCTCGTTGCCCCGCACCTCGCGTAAGATCGGCTCCGGCGCGCCAAGCAGTTCCTGCCCCTTGAAGAGGATCGAACCGGCGGGATGCCGCGCGAGCGGGTAGGGCAGAAGCTGTAAAATCGAAAGGGCGGTCACGGACTTGCCGGAACCACTTTCGCCCACCAGCGCCAAGGTCTTGCCCTTATCGATGTCGAAACTCGCGCCCTTAACCGCATCGAGCGGGCCGCCGGGAAGCATGAATTGGGTCGCCAGGTCGCGCACGCGCAACAGCGGTTCGGCCATCAGGCGCCTCCTCCGGTGGCCGGTGCCGCTGTTGCTGTCTCAGCGGCGGTTTCGGGCGGCGGCGCTTCGCCGGCGAACAGCTTGCGCGGATCAAAGGCATCGCGCACCGCCTCGCCGACGAAGACGACCAGCGTGAGCATGATGGCGATCGCCAGAAAGCCGGTCAGACCGAGCCACGGGGCTTGCAGGTTATCCTTGCCTTGTTTCAGCAACTCACCCAGGGACGCGGAACCGGGCGGCAATCCGAATCCCAAGAAATCCAGACTGGTCAGCGTCGTAATCGCTCCCGCCAGGACGAATGGCAGAAACGTAATGGAGGCGACCATGGCGTTCGGCAGCACGTGGCGGAACATGATCACGGCATCCGATACGCC
>JGI24023J19991_10003130_pt1 | contig 11747 bp, 11 predicted proteins | sample Cruoilmetagenom1_FD_19991 | JGI IMG/M metagenome (IMG submission 19991)
CCCCCTAGATTGATTTAGTAAGTTCATGGTGTTATTTTATTGTATTTTTTGTATAATATATTTTCTTCTCTTCGTATCCTTGAAGATAATCTAGCAAAAAGCCGACCATAATCTTTAGAGAACTCCATCCCAGAAGCACCTTCTGAATATTTATCAAAAAATTCAAGTACAGACTTCGATATGTCTTCCATATCCTTTGCAAACATATCAAGCGTTATCTTAAGTGCTTTATCTTTTTTCGCACTTTCATACAGTACAGGGTATAATTGGTCATCTTCTTTTTTTAGATGTGAAAGTAATGCGCTTTTTGCTGATAATAGTACATCTTGACCTTTGTTTGAAAAAACACCCATTTTTTCTGCCTTATTCAGTGTAGCAGTAATTATGGTATGCTCTTCTCTTAGCTCATCAATTAGTTTTGACACGTTTCACCTTACACGTTCTTAACATTAGCAATCAATTTCAACACTTATTCTAACTAGGTAGCGTTCTCAATCAGCTTGTTATTATAAGCGGTTTACATTATAGCATTCTAGGCTCAGGACCTATAAAATGCATTGTGGGTTCTTTGGTGTTTGAGGATTCCGCAGCTGGTGCAAATATGATTCAATAGTGTTTTTCTCACTTTGAGGGGTCACAATTGTATTACTTAAGCCAAGACCAGATAAACCGTATCCGCCCTTACTTTCCAGCTTGCCGTGGCGTCCCGCGCGAAGATGACCGACGGATTATTAGCGGCATAATTCACGTGATAAAACGCGGCCTGCAATGGCGCGATGCACCTGTGGAATATGCCCCTCACAAAACGTTATATAATCGTTTTATTCGTTGGAGCGAGAAAGGAATCTTCCAGAAAATCTTTACAGAACTGGTAGCCATGGAAGATATCCCCGAGCAATTACAGATTGATGCCACGCATATTAAAGCTCACAGAACAGCGGCATCACTGCTAAAAAAAGGGATCAATCTCGCGCCATCGGTCGTACAAAAGGTGGCTTGAATTCAAAACTTCATGCTGTGACAGATGGTGATGGTCGCCCTGTCATTTTGGAGCTGACGGCTGGAAATGTGAGTGATTATAAAGGTGCAGATATGGTTCTGGGTCAATTGCCGCGCTCAAAGGTTCTTTCAGGTGATAAGGGCTATGACAGTCTGGCGTTTCGAGAGGCGTTGAAAGATCGTGGAATTGAACCATGCATTCCGCCTCGAAAGAACAGAAAAATCCAATCTGGATATGATAAAGCCCTGTACAAACAAAGGTATAAGATCGAAAATATGTTTGGGTGGATCAAAGACTGGAGACGGGTTGGAACAAGATATGATCGCTGCGCGCACACTTTCATGTCCGCCATTTTCATCGCGGTCATTGTGATCTTCTATTTGAAGTGAATATGATGTTTATCAGTCCTGAGCCTAAACGTAAAGTCGCGATTGGCACCAACCCAAATCGATAACAAACACACAACAGAACACTTCCAAACCAACGGAGTGGTCTGAACATAAGGAACCACACCTGCCTTGGCCCGGAAGAATCAGAGCTTCCTTAAGGCTTGGATCGCCATTAAACCATTCGTTTCATCTGTAAGGCTACCAGAAGCCACAAGCTGCCTGCCATAACCAGTTCAATGCCGATAAACAAACCGATCACCCACACAGCGGCTTCGGGCAGGTTGATGAGAATCAGTACTCCAAGCAACAATGTTAAACCGCCGCTCAGCGTCCACCACCACGATCCTTGGAGCGGTCGCGCGAGCCAGCCCATGGATAAGCGCAAGCAACCCAGCAGCGTCAACACCAGCGCAAAAATCATGGTGAAAACTATAGATGCAGCGAAAGGCTTGAAAATCATCATCAATCCGACCAACAGGTAAAGCACTGCAGAAAAAGTTTGCTGCCCGGAACCCTTCCAGTGTCTATAACGCAGCGCATAAAACATTTGAACCGCTCCCGCCAGCAGAATGATCATGCCGATCAAAACCATGCTAAGGGCAGTAGCCAGTGTCACCATGCTCAAAGTAATAAAACCGAGCGCCAGCAGGACTGCTCCCAAGGCAAGAATCCACGGCCACGCGCGCCAGGTCTGAATCGGATCGGTATCATGCGATAAGATAGTGATTACTCTCTGGTTCATGTCATATCTCCAAAAACAACCAGTGCTGTATACAATTCCGGATACACCATGTTCCCACATTGTCGCAATCGGGCAGAGCTGCGAATATCAGGAACACGTACCTGGCATTATCATCCATTATTCATTCGATACCGAGTTTTTTGGCCCGGTAGCGCAACGCCCGCTGACTGATACCGAGAATCCGGGCTGCGGCCGTTTTATTGTATCCCGTCACCGTCAGGGCTTCTATGATCCTCTTGCGTTCAACATCGTCAATGTGTTCATCAAGTCTGGATGCCACATGGTGGACGCGATCGGGCTCCATCTGGCCAGGATATTCAGGCAGAAGCAGGGATTCCAGACCCAGTTCGGCGCATTCAGACAAGGCGACAGCCCGCTCCAGCACATTTTCCAGTTCCCTTATGTTACCCGGAAAGGCGTAAGCACACAGTGCTTCACCCGCCGCTCGGGTAAGATGCAAATGTTCCTTGAAAGCAGTCTGGGGTTCCAGGCGACGCAAAATATGCTCAACCAGCAGAGGAATATCTTCGATTCGTTCCCTCAGCGGGGGCATAAAGAGAGGAATCACATGGATGCGATAATAGAGATCTTCCCTGAAACGTCCTTCGACAACCTGTCGGCGCAGATCTCTATGCGTGGCGCTGATAATGCGCACATCCGCCTGATGTTCCTTGACCCCGCCGATAGGACGAAAAAAGCCGTCCTGAAGAACCCGCAAAAGCTTGACCTGCATAGCGACAGGCAAATCTCCAACCTCATCGAGAAACAGGCTTCCTCCATGGGCACTTTGAAACAAACCCGCCTGATCCCGGATTGCGTGCGTAAAACTCCCTTTTTTATGGCCAAAAAATTCGCTTTCCATCAGTTCAGCCGGAATGGCGCCACAATTGACTGCCACAAAGGGTCCTTGTGCGCGCATACTTTGCTGATGAATCAATCGAGCTGCCAGTTCTTTGCCAGTGCCGGATTCTCCCTGAATCAGAATCGACGCATTACTGCGCGCCACCTTGTTAATGACGCCTCTCAAATCACGCATTACGGCTGATTCTCCAAGCAGGATATGGCGCATCTGGCAATCGTTGACGGGCCTCAATGCCATCCGCTCAACATCAGCCACCAATTGTTTCAATGTGGCTGCTTCCACCGGCTTGATGAGAAAATCGATAGCGCCGGCCTTGAGACAGGAAACGGCTGATTTAATATCGGCATAAGCCGTGATCATGGCGGCTGGAAGATCCAGATTCTGTTGCCTCATATAATGCAGAAGATCTAATCCATGACCATCCGGCAAACGCATATCAACCAGGCATAAGGAAAAGCGTTGAGATTTTAATTGACGTTTGGCCTCATCAAGCGAACCGGCACCATGAACCTGAACCGCCAAGGGTTCGAGCATCAGGGCAATTAAATCCACTATATCGTTTTCGTCGTCCACCACCAGAATCGGCTTCCGGGACGGCGTTTCAACAAATGAAGGAGTCTTGGTCATGGGCAATGATGGGAGGTTGCGCTACGATTCTGATTTCATGGTTTAATTGCGGCGTGGGAAACACCAGACGAAAACACGCGCCACTCCCTGCAACAGAATGATACTCCATATGGATCTGACTGGCCTCGCACAATTGCCGACACAGAAACAAACCCAAGCCAGACCCTGCAGGACTGGTTGTAAAAAAAGGCTCAAACAGATGGATCCTTGCCTGTTCTCCGACACCGGGGCCGTTATCCTGCACTTCGAGAAATACATTGCCGTGATCGTTCCGCCCGCAGCGCAGCATAACTTTAAGCGGATGATCCACAATTTTACCATGTCGTTCCGAATTGCCGATCAGATTGCCAAGAATATGCTGGAGGTGAGACGAATCGGCCTGGACATAAAGCCCATCCGGCGGAGACTCTATACCCAATTCCATGCCGGATTCACTGTATTCCGCTTTCCAGATTGCCACAGCGGTACGCAACCATAATACCAGATCGAACAGTTCAGTGGCGGATTCCGACTGGCTCGATAGTTTGAGTATATCGCTGATGGTCTGGTTCGCTTTGCTTGTGTTTCTCAAGATCAGGTATATCAGATGCCTTTGCCTGTCATTAAAACCAGTATTCTTTTTGGAATCGAGCATCCGGGCGGCTTGCAGAACAATCGCCAGAGGATTGCGCATCTGATGCGCAATACCTCCGGTAAGATGTCCGAGCGCCGCGAGTTTCATCTGTTGGGCCTGCTTGTGAACCAAGGCCATATCCTCAATCAGTATCAGAACACCGGGAACATCTTCCACCTCCAATCGCATAAAATGCAAACGCAAATCTGCTCCTGCATAATGCCAGTGCAGGAAAGAATCCGCAGGATTAACCAACCAGCACCGCCATTGTTCGTTCAAGGCAGGACACTGCTGATCGATCCGCATTCCTGGGCGGGTATTTTCCGGCAATTTGAGCCAGTCATGGGCGATATGATTGACCAGAAGCAGTTCGCCTTCAGGCGACAGCACCATAATTCCCTGGTCGAGATGCTGAATAATCAAAGCGTTCAGCCGGGCCAGACGCTGGACTTCGCCCGCACGTTCATCCGCGAGCTTTTCACTGTACCTTCCTCTGGTTGCCATAAAACTGCTGGCAAAGGTCACCGCCATCCCGACCAGGGCAACCATTCCGTGACTGGATAATTCATTTCCAATGACAGGATCTTTGCCGTACGCGCTGACAATAAACAAAAAACAGATACAGAAAGCCATAACCATCGCTTGCGCCACAGGCAGAAACAAACCCGCCTGAAGCAGAGGCATGAGGATCAAAACCCCCAATCCTGCATCTGCGGGGCTGGTATAATTGAGCCAAAGTACCAGACACGCATCAAGCAGACATTGCATCCGCGCCATGGCATGAAAGCCGGCCCAATGTCTCCGGCCGATCAGGCTCCAGCATATTGCTGAAAACAGGATCGCGGCCAGAGCGACAAAAAAACCTGTTTGATCACCCTGTTCCCATTTGGAACGCAAAGGGTGATTGGCAGCCCCCATAAGCAACGCCAAAACCAGCGTATAACGATATAAATTGACCAGAGCAAGCGCGCGCCAAAGCTCCTGAGCCTGCATGCGCAGATCGCTCCTTGACGCCTGGAACCGTGAAACGGTATCACTTATGACAGGCATCAGTCACCGGACTTTCATTGTTGAAAAAGATGGCGCAAAATAAACACATTTGAACTTGGCTAGCTGAAGGAATGGCAATATTATGAACCTGCATGAATACCAGGCAAAATCTTTGTTTGCCCGCTATGGAATACCCGTACCCAATGGACAAGTGGTAGAAAGCGTCAGCGCTGCTATACGCGCTGTTGAAAGTCTGGGCGGAACACGATGGGTGGTCAAAGCTCAGGTTCATGCGGGAGGACGTGGGAAAGTTGGTGGCGTGCAATTGGTAAACAATGTTCAAGAAACGGCGCGCGCTGCGGAAGATTTACTCTCCCGTCGACTGGTGACAAAACAAACGGACGCATCTGGTCTTCCCATTCATAAATTACTTATCGAATCCGCGCAGAACATTTCTCAGGAATTATACCTTAGTGTCGTGACCGATCGAAAAAAAGAGCGCATCACTTTTATGAGCAGTGCCGCCGGCGGCATGGATATCGAGGAGGTCGCAGAAACCACTCCTGAACAGATCTTTACCATCACAGTGCATCCGGCCTGCGGATTGCAAGATTACCATGGGCGTCTTCTGGGTTTCGCCTTGGGAATGAACAAAGCGCAGGTGCAGGAATTGACAGCGATCATGCAAGGACTGTACCGGCTGTGCATAGAAAATGATACTTCTTTGGTTGAACTCAACCCTTTGATTATTATGGACGATGGCGGCCTGCTGGCACTTGATGCGAAAATCAATGTCGATGACAATGCACTGTCGCGTCAGAAAGAGCTGGCCAGCTGGAGAGACCCAACGCAGGAAGACCCGGAAGAGTACAAAGCCAGTCAACACGATCTGAATTACATCCGCCTCAATGGTAACATCGGCTGTATGGTCAATGGTGCAGGTCTGGCAATGGCCACCATGGATCTGGTTCAACTGCATGGCGGTGCTCCGGCTAATTTTCTTGATGTAGGTGGCGGCGCCACTGCCGAACGGGTAACCGAGGCTTTTAAACTTATTTTGTCCAGCTCTGAAATTCGCGCCATATTGGTCAATATTTTCGGTGGCATTGTACGTTGCGATCTGATCGCTGAAGGCATTATTGCCGCGATGAAAGAAGTGGACATCAGCATCCCGGTGATAGTCAGGCTTGAAGGAACCAATGTGGACCAAGGGAAGAAAATGCTGGCTGAAAGCGGTTTTGACCTGATCATTGCCAACGATTTGACCGACGCAGCCCAAAAAGCCGTAGCATCCGCGCGGAATAATTAACCTTTATCCTTCGATTCATAATATTTATAGCGGAGATCAAATGAGCATTCTTGTCGATAAAAATACACGGGTTATCTGTCAGGGTTTCACCGGGAAACAGGGCACTTTTCATTCCGAGCAGGCATTGGCTTATGGCACTAAGCTTGTGGGCGGCGTTACCCCAGGTCGTGGTGGGCAACAGCATCTGGGACTGCCGGTTTTTAACACCGTGCATGACGCCATAGCACAAACCGATGCCGAAGCTTCGGTCATTTATGTACCAGCGCCTTTTGCAGCCGACGCCATCCTGGAAGCCGCCGATGCCGGCATCAAACTTATTGTTTGCATCACTGAGCATATACCCGTTCTTGATATGGTGCGCGTCAAGGCAGTCCTGGCTGAATACGACTGCCGACTGATCGGCCCCAACTGCCCGGGCATCATCACCCCAGGCGCCAGTAAAATCGGCATCATGCCGGCTCATATTCATTCTCCCGGTCGCGTAGGTATTATTTCACGCTCAGGCACATTAACTTATGAAGCGGTTTTCCAAACCAGCAATGAGGGTCTTGGTCAATCAACCTGCATCGGTATCGGAGGTGATCCTGTGCATGGCATGAGTTTTGTAGACTGCCTTGAACTGTTCGCCGAGGATGAAAAAACAGAGGGCATCATTGTAATCGGCGAGATCGGCGGTTCCGATGAAGAAATCGCGGCTGACTATATCCGCGCGCATGTTCACAAACCAGTATTGGCTTATATTGCCGGCGTCACCGCCCCTCCAGGAAAGCGCATGGGTCATGCCGGCGCCATCATCAGCGGAGGATCCGGGACTGCTGAAGCCAAATATGCCGCTTTTGAACAGGCTGGGGTCGTCATTGTCCGCTCTCCCGGGCTCCTGGGCGAACAAATGAAAAAACTGCTTGGGAATTAAACCTGGTTTCTGCGCGAAGGAAATATCATGAATCCAGGCATCTTATGAAATGAGCGGCTCCAAGGTTCGTCTGGTTATGGCCCAGTTGAGTTTCTGGGTCGGTGATATCCAGGGAAATTTATCACGCATTCGTCAAGCCTGCGAGCATTCAGCTGAACGTTATCAGGCTGAGTGGGTGGTGTTTCCCGAATTATCCCTCACTGGATATCCGCCGGAAGATCTCCTGTTCCGATCTTCCCTGCCGGACAGCATCCAGCAGGCACTTGATGAACTGTGCCGTACTTTACCACCCGATATGCATGTGGTGGTGGGTTATCCCGAGTATACCAACGGAACTATCTACAACGCCGCCGCCATCATCCTGAATGGAAGCATCATTGAGCGTTATCGCAAGCAGCTTCTCCCCAATTACAATGTTTTTGATGAAAAACGCTATTTTTCCGAAGGGGACGCGCCCTGTATCATCGAAAGCCACGGAATCCGCTTTGCCATCACCATCTGCGAAGACATATGGAGTGAAAAACCTGCCCGCCAGGCAGCAGCGCAAGGTGCAAATTGGATTATCAATATCAACGCCTCTCCCTATCACATCAAAAAACTCCATGAAAGAGAATCGGTTCTGACCCAACGATGCCAGGAGAACAACATTCCCGTGATTTATGTCAATATGGTCGGCGGTCAGGACGAACTGGTTTTCGATGGTCAATCGATGATCTGCACGAAAGACAGCGGGATCATCTGGCGTGCACCAGCTTTCGAAGAGGGCTTGTTCCTTGTCACGATTAGCCCGGACGGAAATACGATTGATGTTTCGCATGAACATACACCTGCTTTATCAGAAGAGGCTTCTGTCTATAGCGCCATTACCCTTGGAATACGCGATTATGTGCAGCGGAACCGTTTCAAGGGGGTGGTTTTGGGATTATCGGGAGGAATCGACTCCGCCCTGACACTTGCTTTGGCTGTCGATGCCCTCGGACCTGATAAAGTGGAAGCCGTGATGATGCCCTCGAGATATACATCGGGCATGAGCCTGGAAGACGCACGCACACAAGCACAATGGCTGGGCATTCATTACGACTGCCTTTCCGTTGAAAAACCCTTTGAAGCCATGCTTGACGTTCTATCCCCACGATTCACTGATTATCCTGCCGATGTTACAGAGGAGAATCTTCAGTCACGCTGCCGCGGAGTGCTTTTGATGGGGTTGTCCAACAAATTCAACCTCATGGTACTGACAACTGGAAATAAAAGTGAAATGGCGGTCGGTTATGCCACATTGTATGGCGATATGATCGGCGGATTCGCGCCATTGAAAGATCTGGACAAAACCAGGGTCTTCAAACTTGCTCGTTACCGAAATACTTTAGGACGCGTCATTCCTGACCGGGTATTGGATCGCCCACCTTCGGCAGAGTTGCGCGCCGATCAAAGAGATACCGACAGCCTTCCTCCGTATGAAGTGCTTGATCCCATTCTCGAACTTTATGTAGAGGAAAATTTATCCGAGTCGGAAATATGCGCTCGGGGATTCGATTTATCGGCAGTGCAACAGGTCATCCGTTTGATCCAGCGCAACGAATACAAGAGACGCCAGGCACCGCCCGGGGTTAAAATAACGCGGCGCGCATTCGGAAGAGACTGGCGGCTCCCGATTACAGCGATTTACTGATCAACCAAGATTATCCGTTCGCGATTCTGCCTGAAAGTTTTCAATCGGACAGTTCAATGACGCGCCTAAGCGTTCCTTCCCTCAGGCAGTACATCAACCCATGTATGCGCAAGGAGCTTCCCTTCTTCCATGCCCTCTGCACAATATAATTTTGCGCGAGGTTATGCGCCTGTTCTAAAGTATTCAATTCAGCCAAGCGGGTCGCCCGCTGCCCCATATCGTCCAGCGCATCTATTTCCTGTTTATGGATCCTGTAAGTGTCCTGAATGGGTTTAAGCCATTTGCGGACGAAAATAAGATCGAAATCATCCGGCTGCGAAAGCACAGCCTCGATTCCACCACACTGCTCATGACCGCATACCACAATTTGACCAACCTTAAGTACATCGACAGCATACTCAACCACAGTCAACAGATTAAAATCGGTGCTGACTATCAGATTAGCCACATTCCGGTGCACAAATATTTCGCCAGGGGCCGTTCCAGTGATGATATTGACAGAAACCCGGCTGTCGGAACAGCCAATCCACAGAGTATGCGGCTCCTGAGCCCGGCTTAGTTTATTAAAATATTCTGTATCCTGCGCTTTTTTTTCTTCGACCCAGAGTTTATTCTGCGCCAGCAGATCATCAATGGTAATCACAGGGCAACTCCTTATCAAACGATCCGGTCACTCGACCGCGTCATGTTAATCCCAAGGTGGGCATCTTGAAAAAATATCTCGGCAATCAGACCAGGCTCCAGGATATTGCGTTTCACCGCCAATATTTGATTCGAAAACATCCATGGGATGAAACCGAACAAAAGGATCGGCGCGATGACTCTACGCAAACCCGGCAGAACTTCAATGCATGATGGGCATGATGCGAAATACACGGAGTCATCAGATGTTTCAATCTTGATCCGTGTCAGCCCCCGATACATACTTGCTAAAGCACCAGTGTTCACCAGAAACCAAGCGTTTACAATGGTATCGGCATCATTGATATCTCAGTTTTTTACTTGATTCATGCCCTGATAAATGACAGAGTAATGCTAATCTCATGCATGTCATACAAGCCATCATTATAATATTAAGACGACACTAAATACGGGCATGAACATTCAGACCTGCAGCCAAGAACCTTATCACTCGAATTCCCAGTATATCATGACGAGAACCTATGAGTATTTTGCTGGTCACTCCGAATAAAACCCAAAACGCATGGCTCCAGGCTTTCAGGCAGCAGGCACCTGATATCCGTGTACAGCCCTGGTCTGAAGTAGATAATCCTGAGTCGGTACGCCTTGCCATGGTTTGGAAACAAGCACCCATGAGCTGGACACCCTTTTCAGGCTTGCAACTCATCTATTCTATCGGTGCAGGCGTGGATCATCTGCTGTCTGATTCCTCCCTGCCTTGCCACGTACCTATTTGCCGACTGGTAGACGCCCATCTGCGCAACGCCATGGTTCGCTATTGTCTCACAGCGCTTCTGGAGCATCATAGCGCTTTCCAGGCTTATCAAACCATTCAATCCCAACATCGGTGGCAGCCCCTTTCCATCGTCGAGCCGCCCCATATCAGCGTGGCTGTACTCGGGTGTGGACAAATGGGCAGCGGAGTGGCTGAAGCCTTGTCGGGTTTGGGATTCCGGGTCCACACCTGGTCCCGGCATTCTGCAACGATTCCTGGGACTTTTCATTATCATGGGGACGATCAATTGATGGCTTGCCTGGATCAGGTTGATTATCTGATCAATCTTTTACCCCTGACAACCCGAACCTCGGGCATCCTGAATCATCGCATTTTCCAACAACTTGCTGCGGGAGCCTATCTGATTCAAGCTGGGCGCGGCGAGCATCTGGTGGAAACGCATTTGCTAAAAGCGCTCAATTCCGGGCAATTGAGTGGCGCATGTCTTGATACGTTCATCGAAGAGCCATTATCAGAGAATCATCCATTCTGGAATCACCCGAAAATCAGAATAACGCCGCATATTGCTGCTATCACACGAACGGATGCCACAGTTGCGCAAATCATAGACATTTATCGCCGCTTGCTACGCGGAATTCCGGCAAAAAAAGTGGTTTTGCCGGAACAATGGGTGGATCGCAAACGTGGGTATTAAATAATCAGGCAGCGCTTATCCCACCCCGCTGCAAAAGCCTTGATAGATGCTCATAATATCAGGGAACCTCTATTAACCTGCCAAGCAGCATCCATATAGCAGGTTAGTAGGGTTTCTGCCTAATTCACTATTAAGTGTCAAGCATGTATCGGAGAATAAATGAAAACTGAAATAATAATCGCAGACTATTTTAATGAGAAACATGGTATTGATATTATTCAATTACTAGGGGGCGTTCTCAATTAGCTTATTATTTTAAGCCGGTTTTCATTTAGCATTCTGGCTTTGTAGTGATTTTCAAAGGATGAAAATGGCCAGAATGTCTCTTCATGATGACCAATGGAAAAGAATTCGCCCCCTGCTGCCTGAAAAACAAACGGATTGTGGTGTCACGGCAAAAGATAACCGGACCTTCCTTAGGAATCTGGTCATTGGCACCGGGTGTATGCGCGTTATGACCGCTGGTCAAAAAAAGGGTATCGGGCTGCCATTTTTGAGATGCTCGCAACGGATAAAGAT
>JGI24023J19991_10003131_pt1 | contig 11744 bp, 8 predicted proteins | sample Cruoilmetagenom1_FD_19991 | JGI IMG/M metagenome (IMG submission 19991)
GCCTGGGCGTTCCATTGGGGCGTTCAATTTTCGTAGGCTCCCAATTTCTCTGTATACTCCCCGCCGGCACGGCCGGAAGCAGGGCATCGGGGGCAATAGGCATGGAGAGTGGCCAGCAGAAGGCGTCCGCGACAGCGGGCCGTAGAGGCCGGTTGCTCGCCTGGTGCAGCTACGACTGGGCCAACTCCTCGTATCCGACGGTCGTCGTCACGTTCGTCTTTGCCGCCTATTTCGCCACCGCCGTGGCCGAGACGCCGGAGATCGGCACCGCACAGTGGGGCCAAGCGCTAGCTCTCTCCGGTTTAGCCGTGGCGATTCTGGCGCCGATATTTGGCGCTCTCGCCGATCAAGGCGGGCGGCGCAAACCGTGGATCGGTATTTTTACCGTTACGGCGATGCTCAGTGCTTTGGGGTTATGGTGGATCGAACCGAACCCGGCCTTTGCCCTGGTGGCCCTGGTGCTCGTTGCCGTCGGTAACGCGGCCTTCGAATTTGGCCAGGTTTTCTACAATGCCATGCTGCCCGAGGTCGCGCCGCCGGAACGCCTCGGCCGTATTTCCGGCTGGGCGTGGAGTGTCGGATATGCCGGCGGTCTGGTCTGTTTGGCGCTGAGCCTGGTGTTGTTCGCGCAACCGGACCCGCCCTTGTTCGGGCTGGATGCCGCGACCGCCGAGAACGTGCGTATCGTCGGTCCCTTCGTGGCCGTCTGGTTCGCCCTTTTCGCGGTGCCGCTTTTTCTGTTCGTCCCGGACGCACCGCCGCATCGGCAGCCCATTGGCGAGAGCTTGCGCCGCGGTTTGCGGAGCCTCGGCAGCACGCTCAAGGCTCTGCCCCGGCACGGGCAGACCGGACGATATCTCCTTGCCCACATGATTTACGCCGACGGTTTGAATACGCTCTTTGCTTTCGGTGGATTGTACGCGGCAGGGACCTTCAACATGTCCTTTGAGGAAATTTTGATCTTCGCCATCCTGCTCAACATTACCGCCGGTTTGGGTGCCGCGGGTTTTGCTTGGGTCGACGATTGGATCGGGCCGAAGCGCACTATCCTCATCGCGCTGGCGGGTTTGTTTTTTGCCGGCTTGGCCATCTTGGTGGTGGAGACGCGGCTGTCGTTCACGCTGCTTGGCTGTGTGATCGGCATCTTCATTGGTCCGGCACAATCGGCCAGCCGATCGTTGATGGCACGCCTGGCACCGCCGGAGCATCGTACCGAGTTGTTCGGACTCTATGCCTTATCCGGAAAGGCGACGGCCTTTCTCGGGCCGGCGTTGGTGGGCGCGGTGACCTTGTGGGCGGATAGCCAGCGCGCCGGGATGGCAACGATCCTGGTGTTTTTCCTGGTCGGCGCGCTTCTGATGCTGCCGTTGCGCGAGCCGCCCCGTGGCATCAATGCCGAAAGTGGCGAATCCCGGTAAACACCATGGCGATACCGGCCGCATCGGCGGCGGCGATCACCTCGCTATCGCGCACCGAACCACCCGGTTGAATGACCGCTGTCGCCCCCGCCTCTACCGCGGCCATGAGGCCATCGGCGAACGGGAAAAACGCATCCGAGGCAACTACCGATCCATCCGCTCCACGACCGTCCGCGCCGGCGGCCCCGGCAGCTTCACGCGCCTTCCAGGCGGCGATGCGCGCCGAGTCGACGCGGCTCATCTGCCCGGCGCCGATGCCGACCGTGGCCCCGTCGCGGGCATAGACGATGGCATTCGATTTCACGTGCTTGGCGACCCGGAAGGCGAAGAGCATATCGGCAATCTCGGCGGCGCTCGGCGTGCGCTTGCTGACGATCTTTAGGGCCCCCGCATCGATGCGACCGTCATCCCTGGTTTGTAAAAGGAAACCGCCGGCCAGCGACTTCATGGTCATACCGCCCGCCGCGGCATCGGGCATGGCGCCGGTGACCAGAAGCCGCAGATTTTTCTTTTCCGCTAGAATCTCGCGCGCCGCCGGCTCGATCGTCGGGGCGATGACCACCTCGGCGAAGAGCTTGCCGATCTCACCGGCGGTCTGCGCATCCAACGGGCGGTTCACGGCAATGATGCCGCCAAAGGCGCTGACCGGATCGCAGGCCAACGCTCGCCGATACGCCTCAACCAGGGTATCCGCCATGGCAACGCCGCACGGGTTGGCGTGCTTGATGATGGCGACTGTCGGCCGGTCGAAGCCGGGCGGGGTGAACTCGGCTACCAGCTCGAAGGCGGCATCGGTGTCGTTTAGATTGTTGTAGCTGAGCTCCTTGCCTTGGAGCTGCTCGGCGCTGACGACGCCCGGGCGCGTGCCGGCGCCGGCATACACCGCGGCAGCCTGGTGCGGGTTCTCGCCATAGCGCAGCACCTGTTGCCGGCGCCCGGCCATGACCAGGCGGTCGGGAAAGGTTTCGCCCTGTTCGCCGGCCAGCCAGCCGGCAATTGCGGCGTCGTAGGACGCGGTGTGGGCATAGGCCGTGGCGGCCAGGCGACGACGCAGCGCCAGGCCGGTCGCCCCGCCGTGCGCCGATAACTCCGCCGTGACGGCCGCGTAGTCCACCGGGTCGGTGACCACCGCGACGAAGTTATGATTCTTCGCGGCCGCGCGCACCATGGCCGGGCCGCCAATATCGATGTTCTCGACGCAAGTGGCGAAATCGGCACCGGCGGCTAAGGTGGCTTCAAAGGGATAGAGGTTCACGACCACCAGATCGATGGGCGCAATGTCGTGTGCGTCCATGGCGGCGCGGTGACTGTCCTCATCGCGGCGGGCCAGGATGCCGCCATGTATCTTGGGGTGCAGGGTTTTCACGCGGCCGTCCATGATCTCCGGAAAGCCGGTGTGGTCCGAAACCTCGGTAACCGCCACGCCGGCTTCGCGCAAAGCCTTTGCCGAGCCGCCGGTGGACAGAATCTCGATGCCATGGCCCGCGAGAGATTGGGCGAAATCAGCCAGGCCGGTCTTGTCCGAGACCGAGATCAAGGCACGTCGGATGGGAACGGTTTCGGCAGTGCTCAAAGGGCGGTCTCCAGGCTCGCGATTAGACCAGGGGCGCCGTATTCCAAAGGCGCCAGGTCCTCAAAATTCCGGCTTACGAAACGGCGGCCGCGGTATCGTCGTTGCCTTCGCCGGCGGCATACTCGGGGACCAGACGGTGCAGCATGGCCAACAACTCCGCCTCGCCACGGCGTGCCGTCAACGTCTCAAGATCATCGTAGCTCCGGCTTAAGAGCTCTAGATTGACCGTGCGCGGCGAGGCCAGGCGCAGGCCCGGATGGTTTGTCGGCAACAACGGCTCGGCCTCGTGGAAAACTTCTTCCCGCAGCTTCTCGCCCGGGCGCGGCCCGGTGATGGCGATCTCGATATCCTTGTCCGGGCGCAGGCCGGCGAGGCGGATCATTTTTTGCGCTAGATCGATGATCTTCACCGGCTCGCCCATATCGAGAACGTAGATTTTACCGGCCTCGGTACGCGGGCTTTCGGCACCCAACGCCGATGCTTGCAGCACCAGCTCCACCGCCTCACGGACGGTCATGAAATAGCGGGTCATCTCCGGATGCGTTACGGTGAGCGGCCCGCCGGCGGCAAGCTGCCGGTGAAACAGCGGAACCACGGAGCCGGTCGAGCCCAGCACATTGCCAAAGCGGACGGTGATGAAGCGGGTGCCGGGTTTGCCATGCCGTCGCTCGGCGATATCCAGGGCCTGACAATAGGTTTCGGCCAAGCGCTTGCTGGCGCCCATCACGCTCGACGGGTTGATGGCCTTGTCCGTGGAGATCANCACCATGGCGGCGACNCCCGCCTTGCGGCAGGCCTCGGCGGTGTTGCGCGTGCCGATGGCATTGGTCAGTACGCCTTCGATGGGATTCGCCTCGACCATGGGCACATGTTTCAAGGCAGCGGCGTGGAAGACCAACTCAGGCGTCTGCGCCGCCATCACCTCGTCGAGGCGACCCCGGTCGCGCACGTCGCCGAGCACGAGGCTGCGCGGCAAGTCGGCAAAGGTCTCGTCTAGCTCGAGCCCGATGGTATAGAGCGCGTATTCGGAACTATCCAGCAGGGTGAGATGTGCCGGCAGGAAGGCGACGATCTGTCGCGTCAGCTCGGCGCCGATCGAGCCGCCGGCACCGGTGATCAGAACGCGCCGACCTTCGACGAGACGGCTCATGGCCGCCCGGTCCAGCTTCGTCTGGGTGCGGCCCAGCAGATCCTCGATCGCCACCGGCTGCAGCTTGAGTTTTTCCTCGCCACTGCGAAACTCGGTCAGGCGGCGCAGCCGGGCGATGGCGATACCGCGGCCATCGGCGACGTCGAGAATGCGCTCGAGATCGTCACGCTCCAGTCGTTTGGTGACGATGAGCTTCTGCGGCGACCGATTGCGGGCAGTCACTGTTTCGACGACACTCGCCAATTCGTTGAGATGGCCAAGCACCGGCACTCCGTGAATGCGGCGGCCGACCCGTGTCCCCTTCTCGTCAACAAGGCCGAGGACCTCGTAGGGACCATCGCGATCCCGCGCCATCTCACGGATGAAGACCTCGGCGCGGTCGCCGACACCGATGAGCAAGACCGGAATGCGCCCATGGCGATCGCGTTCGAGCACATGATCGAAGCCGCGGTCCTTGAAGATCCGGTAGAGCAAGCGTGGCGCGCCGAGCAGGAAGATCAGCACGAACCAATTGATGACCAACGACGTGCGTGGTAGCTCGTTCAGACGGGTCAGCAGGAACGTAATCGGCAGAAAGACGAGCAGCGCGAAGGTGACGGCGCGGACAATCGTGACCAGATCGTTGAGCGACGCGTAACGCCAAATGCCGCGGTACAGACCGGCGCGCCAGAAGACAACACCGCAGACCGCCGTGAACAGAAACATTGCCAACCACACATCGGCCGGCAGGCCAAGGAGTGGGCCCAAACCCAACCGTAGGCTCAGTGCCACCAGGAACGAGATCGCAGCCATCGCCAGATCGTGCAGAAAGGCGAACTTTGGCCGGGACATTCGATGTGATCTGAACCTCATCGGCAACCGCCCCTACGCAAAAGAATCTGCCGTAATAGGCAAACTCCAATCATGCTCTAGTCCTATCTCTAATCACGCTCTAGTCCTTGTGCGGCTCGATTCGCCGCAACGCCCATTTGACGCTTGCTCCATCCTGGCCGGTGCGGCCGCTCAGGACGATCTGTTGGCTGCGCTTGATTTCGCCTTTGCGGCCGAGATAGACGCTTGGCTCCAGTAAAATCCGAACACCGGTAGCGCGCAACTGCCAACTGCCGCCCTTGGCCAGGCGCAGCAGCGCCGAGGTGCCACCCTGCGCCGCACTGGCGGTTACATCCGGGTGCAGATGAAAGCGCACGGAAAATTCGCACGGGCGTGCTTTGCCGCCAGGTTTGCCCCTGGTTTTTCCACGAGTTTTTCCACGAGTTTTTCCACTGGGCAGCAGCCGGTCCTCGCCGCGTATATCCATGCCATCCGCGGCAAGGAATATGCGGCGCCGATGGCGCAGGCCAAAGGCGTGCTGATAGCCGTTGTGGCTCATATCCAGCCAGAGATTGCCGTCCGTTTCGGTGCGCTTGCAGCGGCGAACACGCGCGCGTCGGCCAAAGCCGCCGGTTTCGAGAAGCTCGCCACTGTTGGTATCGCCCACGACCAGGGTGGAGTGAGCCGCCGACGTCCGTTGCGCTTGGCGCCAGCCGGGATCGCCGGGCCGGGCGCCGCAATTGACGATCATGCGTTCCCGTCCGACGCTGATCTCCAAGCTCAAGGTGCCGGCATGGGCAATGCCATCCAGACCCGGTGGCGGCGGGGCACCGGCATCGACAAGAATAAGAGTGCGCCCGGCACACAATCGCTGGAAACCGCCTTCCGGTGCTTGGGGCTGCGCGCGGGCCCGGCCGGTGGCGCGCTGCACCACCGTGTCGACTTGCCAACCTTCTTCCTCGGTGCCGCCGTTGAAGGCCGCCAGGCTACCGTCGCCGTGCTGGAGCATGCTCAACGCCGGGGCCATGGCCTCCACCGCTGCCTGCAACCCCGCGGGCACGCCGCGGCGTCCCGCATGGACCTCGCCCTGGGTGCTGTGCCCGGCCAAACCAGGAGCGCCGCGCCCGGCGAGCACCTCGCCCTTGTGCAATAGCGCGCGCAGGTCAATGAGATCGCGCAAGACCGTCATTTGGCGCGACGGGTTTCGCTCGGCGTGGACGCCGTCCGCGAGGATTTGCCGCGGCAGCTCCCGGCGCAAAATCGCCAAGCCGCGTTCTTGCCAGGCGGTGCTATCGGGCAGACAGACCCCGGCGTAGACCAGCCCTTTCAGGGCGGCGATCAGATCGGCGCCGGCAAGGCCGGCCGGCAACACCCGCCCAAGATGCTGGGCCTGCCGCGTCATGCTGCGATGTAGCCGGTGACGGAACGAGATCTCGGCGCTGGCCGCAAAGAAGTCGTAGCAGCCCAGCCAATGGGACAGGCGGTGTCCCGTGGTCAGCGGGTCCCAGGCTGTCGCCGACCAGGATTCATGGGCCGCCAACCAGGCGGCGACAAGCTCGCGCGCGCGCCGGCGGGCCCCATCACCGCCGACGGCGCGCAGATCGCGCAGCCAGGTAAACCCGTGCAACTCCGCCAACCAGCCGGGCTCGGCGCCTAACGGTGCCCACAAAGGCGCGGGGTTCGCGATCCGGCGCCCGGCAAAGTCGAAGCCGCCCCGTAAGATTTCGGTGCCTAGCTTCGCATCGCCTGGCCAGGCATCGGATGGCGAGACGGCCAGGGCCAGCGGCGTAAATCCGGGCAATGACAAGCGATAGAACGGCAGGGCGAAGATCGGTCGTTTGAGATCGTAGGCCAGCCGTGCGACGGCTTGGGCGGTGGGCAGGCGCGCGAGGGTGCGCAAATGCGCCGTGACCTCCGTCAGGGCGCGGTTGCCGCTGGCGATGCGATGCGGGTATGTCGCGTCCCGCGCTGGCATTGCTATCCGCCGCTGGCGCTGCTTCGGGCCACCGCCGGGGTGCCGCGCAGGCGCTGAATATTGTCGGCATAGGCCGAGGGACCGCCGCGGAAACAGGCGGAGCCGGCGGCAAGGATATCGGCGCCGGCGGCAATCGCCTGCGGTGCCGTCACGTCGTTGATGCCGCCATCGACCTCCAGATCGATGGCTCGGCCGCTGGCATCGATACGCTGGCGCAGGGCGGCGAGCTTGTCCAAGGTGGCCGGGATAAAATCTTGGCCGCCGAAGCCTGGATTGACGCTCATGACCAGAATCAAATCGATATCGCCGAGCAGATGATCGACAACGCTCAAGGGCGTGCCTGGATTAATGGCAAGGCCGGCTCGTTTGCCCAGTGCCTTAATCTGCTGAATGCTTCGATGCACGTGGTATCCGGCATCCGGATGGATGGTGATCGTATCGGCGCCGGCGGCGGCAAACTCGGCGATGAACGGATCGACCGGGGCGATCATAAGGTGCACATCGAAGGGCAGCGTGGAATGCGGCCGCAACGCGGCGATAACCGACGGTCCGATGGTGATGTTAGGCACGAAGTGGCCGTCCATCACATCGACATGGATGTAGTCGGCCCCGGCGGCCGTCATGGCGCGCACCTCTTGGCCTAAATCGGCGAAGTCGGCCGAAAGAATCGACGGTGCGATACGGACCGGTTGCTGCATGAAACCCTTGGTATCAGCATGCACCGCGCCCCGCAAGCGCCTGTGTACAGTAGAGATTCGGGGTCGGGATTTATTGTCGTCGCAGGCGGCACGCATAGAAGCCGTCGAGACCTCCATGCGCCGGCAAATGGCAGGGCAGGGTGCGCAGATCGCCGGTCCTATCGATCAGCTCAGCCTGGCCGCTAACCTCGGCTGCTTGCACGGCAACGCGCGCGACCGGCGCACCGCTGGCGATAAGCGCGGCGATGCGCTCCGGCCCCTCCTCCGGCTGCAACGAACACGTGGCGTAGACCAGCAAGCCGCCGGGCTCGAGCATCTCTACCGCGGCGGCAAGCAAACGGTCCTGGACCCGCGTCAAAGTTGCGACATCGCTCGGCCGTTTGAGATGGGGGATGTCCGGATGCCGGCGGATGGTGCCGGTCCCTGTGCACGGCGCGTCTAGCAGCACCGCCCGGGCTGGTTGTGGCGGCCGCCAAAGCGTGGCGTCGGCGGTGACCAACTCGGCCCGCAGCCCCAGGCGCTCGAGATTGCCACGCAGACGTTGCAAACGTTCCGGCACCAATTCGACCGCGGTCACCTCGGCGCCGGCGGCGGCAAGTGCCGCGGTCTTGCCGCCCGGTGCCGCGCACAGATCGATGACCCGCTGTCCGGCTACATCGCCGAGCAGCCGGGACGGTAACGCCGCGGCGGCATCCTGCACCCACCAGGCGCCCTCGTCGTAGCCAGGAAGCTGACTGACGGTGCCGGCACCGCGCAGGCGCAACGAACCTGTGGGCAAAACCTCAGCACCCAGACGCTCGACCCAGGTGCGCAGGTCCGCAGTGTTTTTGAGTGTGATATCGAGCGACGGTTCATCGGCGTGCGCTTGCGCGATGGCCCGCGCCGTTGGCTCGCCGTAGGTATCCGACCAGGCGCGCCAAAGCCAGTCGGGGGTATTCAAGCGCGGCGCATCCTGGGCAGCCGCAAGCTCGGCACCCCCGGGGGCCGCGTGCCAGGCGGCGCAAAACCGCATTGAGCAGTCCCTTGTAGCCGGCTAGGCGCGGACCCTGCGCAAGCAGAAGGGTCGTGCTGACCGCCGCATGCGCCGGCGTGCCGAGAAAAACGAGTTGGGCTACGCCGAGACGCAACAAGTCGCGGACGTCGGCAAAGCCGCGTTTGTCGGGCTGCTTCAAGCTGCCATCGATCAGCGCGTCGATCTGCCCGAGCCGGCGCAGCGTCGTCGCGCACAGCAATCGGGCAAAGGCACGGTCGCGCGGTTCTAGGCGCGCCAGATCGCCGTCATTGGCTAAGTCGTCGGCTAAAACGTCATCGAGAGGCCGATGCTGACGCAATACCGCGGCAAGCACATCCAGGGCAACGGCTCGAGCATCGGGTGCCTTGCTCCGCATTCCACGTATTTGATGCTTGGTGCTCAGCTCCAGGGTCCGCCGTTTTGGCCGGTCCGGCGCATTCTGGTGTGCAGATCGCTCATAATTCCAAAGCCTCTTTCCGCTAAATCGGTTTGCGCTGTGGGTAGTTGGGCTAGTCGCCCGGCCCAGTCAAGCCTTGGCAGATCTTTCAGTGGCGGTCATATAGAGGCGATGAGCAAACGCTTCGTCGAACATCGGGTGCAGACGCGACGTCCTGCGCGACCGGAAGCGCCGAATGCCGGGACGGGTGGGGCGCCACAGCCCGGCCGGACACCCGAGCGCGCATCGGATACCAAACCCGGTGGACAACGAGAGATCGGTGGGCCCGAAGGGCCCGAGCCGACCCGATTCGGCGATTGGGAACGAAAGGGCATTTGCGTCGACTTTTGAGTCCGCATGTGCCGTTTTAGTCACCGTAAACGTTCGGTATTTGTTCCTTGCATCAGGCGCGTTTCAGGCATAATGTCCTAAAATACATACTAACACGACGCATAGTAGAGCAANAATGCAACCTAAGGCTTTTGCCGCGAAGCATGGGCAAAGCGGGCGGATTTTCTCGGTGCCAGGCGCTGCCCTGGTGATTGGCCGTGCCCTGGTGATTGGCCGTGCCCTGGTGATTGGCCGTGCCTTGGCGGTTGGCCTTGTGTTGGGGGGCCTGTGGGTGCCGTCCTCGCCGGCTGGGGAGCGTCTGTCGGGCCCAATCGGGGCGCGGGTATTGCGAATCCTGGACGGCGATACCCTTGAAGTCAGCGCTCACATTTGGCTCGGCCAAGACGTGGAAACGCGGGTTCGGCTGGTTGGCATCGATGCGCCCGAGTTGAGGGGTGGCTGCCCCCATGAGCGGGAAATGGCGGTCCGGGCGCGGGCACACGTGGCGGCGCGCTTATCCTTGGCCAGCGGGTCCCCGGTCTTGGTGAGCCTGTATGACGTCAGATTGGGCAAATATGGCGGACGGGTCCTGGCCCGTGTTCTGACGGCAGGTGGAGAAGACCTGGGCCACAGCCTTTTAGCGGCCGGGCTCGCCCATCCCTACGCTGGCCGTGGCCGGCGCTCCTGGTGCGCCGCCGGATAGACCGCTCAGCGCCCTGAGGCGATCAACGGCAGAAATACGTGTAATATTAGCATGTTAGATGCGGACAGCAGATCGCACCCGCTGGCGCGGGCGCGTTAATCCGACAGAATACTGCCGGTCGGCGATCGCTACTCAGACAGAGATGTCGAGTACGTCGCCGCGGTGCGTTGCTCCGCCATTGGGCGCCGAGCTTGGCCGTTCACTGTCGGAACGAGCTCGTTCGCTACCGTTTCCGGCCGTAACCGGGCTGGAAGTCTCATGTTGGGCGGTGTCCGCAACATTCGGCGCGTTGGCAACGGATGCCGGGGCGCCGCCCGGAGACCCCAATGACGGGGGCACTAGTGGATTTGATATTTGCATAGGTGAACACTACGCGGAGTCATGAAGTAAGTCAAATAAAAAACACCTATTACACGAATTTGTTCTTCGAAAATATGTCTATTATTTGATATGTACGCATTAATTACTTTGGTTTTATTATAATTCATAGCAATTTTGTGGATATTTGTTGTCATTCACTGGGCGCGGTCGCTGCCATGAGCGACGCTCTCCCCCGAATTGGCCGGAAACTGTCGGCCAAGCCTTGATTGCGCATGTGTGACATGTCATTTAGGGACGCAACGCCGATGGCTATTCAAGCAATCGGTGAGGCGCGTCGATCTGCGGAGCATCCATGAAGCCACTTGATCCAGTGCCGTTGCCGGGATACGGCACCAAGGGTGATCCCACCGGCTCATGCGGACCCCAACTCGGCCCAGAATTCGAAGCAGACCTCAAACCTGGCGATGAATTCCCCACCTGCCTGGCCGAGGCGATCGATATCCTTGTTGATCGGGCAATGCAACACGGGCTTGTCGAGGTGGCACATCTGCTTGAAGTTGCCGCCTTAGCTGCGCGCGATTTTGCCCCTAACGGGTAGTCAGCCGGCGCCCACGCGAGACGAAGCGCCATTCTCGCCGGCTTGACCTTCCCCCTGCTGGAAGCCCCAGCCTACGACCAGTGGGTTGTTGCTCATTCGTAACGTTTGGGAGGAGTGCCGCGCATCATGTGGAGCACGCGGCGACATCAGACAGTCCTATTTATCGTCGTCGTCGCGCTGTTAGGCATGGCGGGGCTTCTGTATTTCGGCGGTTCCGCACCGGACCAGCGCCAGAACGATCCTCAGCGCCTCGCCCGCGGGCAGGTGGTCTACAAAACCTATTGCGCGTCGTGTCACGGCGACAATCTGGAGGGCCAGGATAACTGGCAACAGCGCGGCGCTGATGGCCTGTTGCAGGCACCGCCGCACGATGCAAGCGGGCATACCTGGCATCACCCTGACCCGCAGCTTTTCCAGATCACCAAGCTTGGCACGGCGGCCCTGGTGGGCGGCGATTATAAATCCACCATGGTGGGATTTGCCGATCAGCTGAGCGACGAGGACATCGAAGCTGTCATCGACTTCATCAAATCCCGCTGGCCCGACGAAATTCGCCGACGCCAAGCCGAGGTCACAACCCGCGCGAGCCAAGCGCAGTAATCCGGTCTCGGCGGACCACTAGCCGATCTTGACGGCCTTGAGATATGCCGGCTGGGCGATGCCCGGTTTCAGGCGCGGATCGTCTTGTGGTGCGCCGATGACGCTGTGCACCGGGACCAC
>JGI24023J19991_10003132_pt1 | contig 11743 bp, 8 predicted proteins | sample Cruoilmetagenom1_FD_19991 | JGI IMG/M metagenome (IMG submission 19991)
GCCTGAAATTGATGGGTGACATTCAAGAGTATTTCGTTAACAAGAAGGTGCGGAATTTCTACTCGGTTTCGATCTCTGGGTATCATATCGCTGAGGCGGGTGCGAACCCTATTTCGCAGTTGGCATTCACACTTGCAAATGGTTTTACCTACGTTGAAACCTATCTTTCTCGCGGCATGGATATCGATGATTTTGCCGCCAACCTGTCGTTCTTCTTTTCAAACGGAATGGACCCTGAATATACCGTGATGGGCCGTGTTGCACGTCGTATCTGGTCTACTGCTATGCGCTTTAAGTACGGTGCCAACGAACGTGGCCAAAAACTGAAATATCATATTCAAACTTCTGGCCGTTCATTGCATGCGCAGGAGATGGATTTTAATGATATTCGCACCACTTTGCAGGCGTTGATTGCGATCAATGATAACTGTAACAGCTTGCACACTAACGCTTATGATGAAGCGATCACCACACCGACCGAAGAGTCAGTTCGTCGTGCGATGGCGATTCAGCTCATAATTAATAATGAGTATGGTCTGACCAAGAATGAAAACTCTCTTCAGGGCTCTTTTATCGTTGAGGAATTGACTAATCTGGTTGAAGAGGCGGTGTTAAGGGAATTTGATCGGATGTCTGAACGTGGTGGGGTATTGGGTTCAATGGAGACAGGTTATCAACGCGGTAAGATTCAGGATGAGTCTCTTCATTATGAGATGCTCAAACACACAGGTGACCTACCCATTATTGGAGTAAATACCTTTGAGAACCCGAATGAAGATGGGGATGCGAAAACCATTGAGCTAGCGCGTTCTACTGAAGAGGAAAAGCAGAGCCAGTTAAACCGTTTGAATGACTTTCATACACGCCATAGCGATCAAAGTGGAATCTACCTTGAGAAGCTAAAACAGGCAGCTCAAAATAATGAAAACATCTTCGCAGTGTTGATGGATGCGGTTCAACATTGCTCGCTTGGCCAGATTACCGATACTTTTTTCGAAGTGGGTGGGCAGTATCGCCGCAACATGTAAAAAGGGCTATGCGGATTGTTTCAACCACCTGTTCTAATACCGAAATTGTTTGCGCCCTCGGGTGCGAACAGTTTTTGGTAGGCTTAGATGATCATTCTGATTATCCTGAAGAGGTTGTCTCTAAGCTCCCAAGAGTGGGGCCGGATCTTCAGGTTGACGCGACTAAAATCGCGGCACTGAAACCCGATTTGGTGTTGGCATCATTAACGGTTCCAGGCCATGAGAATGTGATCGAATCTCTGCAAAAGGCAGGATTAGTTTACCGAGCATCGGCACCAGAAACGGTTGAGGCGGTTTATGAAGATATTCTTGATATCGCCGAACGATTGGGTGTTGTAGAGCGTGGCAAAAAGTTGGTTAAAGAGATGCGGGAGCAAATCAAACCGGCGAAGATAAAAACAGGAGTGAAGCCCTCTGTCGCTGTGCAATGGTGGCCGAAGCCTGCAATTATTGCAGGGAGGAAAAGTTGGGTGCATGATCTAATCGAATTGGCTGGCGGGCGTAACGCTTTAGCCTCTTTAGAAACGACCAGTAGCCCTCTGGAGTTTGAAGAATTCGCTGTACTCAACCCAGATATTATTGTGATGTCTTGGTGCGGTGTTAAAGAAGAGAAGTATCGAGCATCGGTAGTAAGTGATAATCCGCTATTGCGTTCGGTTTCGGCGGTAAAGAACGAAAGGATTATACCGATCTCAGAAGCCTATTTAGGCAGGCCATCGGTTAGATTGGTCGAAGGGTATCGATTGATTAAAGAGGCTGTTGATCGTTTTTATGAAGAGACAGCTGATTAATTATGAGACTTTAGTGTAAAGGTCTCAATATAAATTATGCGGGCAAGTGCCCCCGGAAATGATAGATAGGAGAAGAAAGTGCCAGAATATAAAGCGCCCCAGCGGGACATGATGTTTGTATTGGATGAAATTGTTAATGTTGCTGAGCTAGCAGAGCTACCCGGTTTTGAAGATGCAACGCCTGATATTGTTCAAGGCGTTATTGATGAAGCAGCAAAGATTATTGAAAACACAATTGCCCCTTTGAATGAAAGTGGCGATGAGGAAGGCTGTTCATTTGATAATGGCGTCGTTATCCCGCCTAAAGGCTTTAAAGAGGCCTACCAACTGTATGCAGAAAGTGGCTGGACGGGTCTTGATAAGTCGATTGACTTCGGTGGGCAGGGGCTGCCTTATACGCTGGCAACGGCTGTTTCTGAAATGCTGAGTGGTGGTAATGACGCATTCTCACTTTATCCTGGGTTAACAAATGGTGCCTACGAGGCATTGCTAGAGCATGGTGATGAAGCGCTGCAACAACGCTATCTTGAGAAACTGACCACTGGAGAATGGACAGGCACAATGTGCCTGACTGAACCTCAAGCAGGCAGTGATTTAAGCCAAGTGAGAACCAAAGCGGTTGATAATGGTGATGGAAGCTATGCGATTGAAGGTACGAAAATTTTCATCACAGCAGGTGAACATGATTTTACCGACAACATAATTCATCTTGTTCTTGCGCGTCTTCCAGATGCGCCGGCTGGTGTTAAAGGAATTAGCCTGTTTGTTGTGCCTAAATTTTTAATTAACAGTGATGGCAGTTTAGGTGAAAGAAACCCGGCCATTTGTGCGAGTATCGAACACAAAATGGGCATTAACGCCTCGTGTACCTGTGTGATGAGTTTTGAGAATGCAGCCGGTTACCTGGTTGGCAACCTTAATGAAGGTTTGCGTTATATGTTCACCATGATGAACTCAGCCCGACTGATGGTTGGTCTGCAGGGAATGGGTGTTGCAGAACGCGCTACTCAAGGCGCAATTGAATATGCAAAAGAGCGCAAACAGGGCAAAGCGATTAATGGTGGAACTATGATCGTCGATCACCCTGATGTTCGTCGCATGATTATGACCATGAAGGCGCTAACAGAAGGATGCCGTATGGTGGCTTACGATACCGCTAAACAATTTGACCTTTCAAAAGTACACCCGGATGAAGCGGTTAGAGTGGCAGCCGGAAAACAGGTCGATTTGATGATCCCCATTTGTAAGGCTTTCGCGACAGATGTGGGTTGCGAAGTGGCTAGCTTAGGTGTTCAAGTACTTGGCGGTGCGGGCTATATTCGTGAATCGGGTATGGAACAGCATATGCGTGATGCGAAGATCTTTTGTATCTATGAGGGAACGAATGGCATTCAGTCACTCGATCTTGTTGGTAGAAAAATGAAGATGGGCCTTCCTCAAAACTTCATCAATACCATGCAAGAACAGCTTGATGCTGAATCAGAGAATAGCGATCTGGCTTTTATTACAGAGCCGATGAAGATGGCATTGGATCTATTAAGTGTAACGACAGAGTGGATGGTTGAGGCCGCTCAAGAAGATCCTCAAAACCCTGCGGCTGCAGCAGTTGAATATATGACAATGTACTCACTGGTTGTTCATGGCCATTATTGGATTAAGGCTGCTAAAGCGGCATTGGCCAAACAGGATGATGACTTTTATAAAGGTAAATTGGTTACGGCTAAGTTTTTTGCGGCACGAGTATTGCCCAGAGTTTACGGGTTAGGTGGGGGTATCATGTCAGGTGCAGAATCGGTAATGGCTTCTGAAATAGATTGGCTGTAGAATAAACTAATAAGCGTTAGATTTGCATCCTATTTAAAGAGGAGAAAACAGAATGAAGATTTTAGTAGGCGTAAAAAGGGTTGTCGATTACAACGTCCGTATTCAGGTGAATCCGGATGGTTCAGGCGTTGCGACCAATGGCGTCAAAATGAGCATGAACCCTTTTGATGAAATTGCTGTAGAAGAGGCGCTTCGTCTAAAAGAGGCGGGAAAAGCGGAAGAGGNGATTGCGGTTACGATTGGCCCGAAAGCGAGCCAAGAGCAGTTACGTACAGCACTGGCTATGGGAGCAGATCGCGCTATCCATGTTGAAACAGACGAAGAGATTCAGCCACTAACGGGTGCAAGAATCTTGAAAGCACTTACTGATAAAGAGTCACCTAAAATCGTCATGCTGGGTAAACAGGCCATTGATGATGACAACAATCAAACAGCACAGATGCTTGCGGCATTATCTAACTGGCCACAAGCAACTTTCGCCTCCAAGGTTGAAGTAGAAGGTGATGTTGCTAATGTGACGCGTGAGGTTGATGCAGGTTTGGAAACATTAGCCGTTGATCTGCCAGCTGTTATCAGTGCGGATTTGCGTTTAAATGAACCGCGTTACGTTAAATTGCCCGATATTATGAAAGCAAAACGTAAACCAATTGAAACAGTCACACTTGCTGATTTGGCGGTTGAACAGGCTGCGGCGGTAAAAGTTTTGAAAACGAGCGCACCAGCGCAAAGAGAGGCAGGCATTAAAGTTGAGTCTGTTGATGAACTGGTCGCAGCGCTTAAAGAAAAGGGGTTAATCTGATGAGTAAAGTATTAATCATTGCCGAACACGATGGAGCAAACCTAAATGGGTCAACGGCGCGAGCAGTCACTTGTGCGCAAGGTATTGGCGCTGACTCGGTTGATGTGGCTGTTTTTGCATCAGATGGTTCAGCCGTTGCCGGGCAAGTCGCAGCTTTGAGTGGTGTTTCAACCGTATTGCAGATTGATAACGCGGCAAATGAACAGGCAGTAGCTGCCATCCTTGCTCCTCAAGTGCAAGCATTAGCGAGTGACTATAGCCATGTTTTAGTACCCAGCACTACATTTGGAAAAGATTTGGCACCGCGTGTTGCTGCGTTACTGGGTGTACCCCAGATCAGCGATATCATGCGTGTTGAAAGTGCAACCGTTTTTGATCGCCCTATTTATGCAGGTAACGCGGTTACAACCGTGGAGGCACCTGCAGGGATTGTTGTCGGAACCGTTAGAACAGCCTCTTTTTCAGCGGCTGATGCAGGTGGTTCTGCTACGGTTGAAAAACGTGAAGTGAGTGCAGAGCTTCCTTCGCACACCCGTTTCGTTAAGCTGGAAACAAGTGGTGGTGGGGATCGTCCAGATCTGCAGGCCGCTGCTAAAGTTGTATCGGGCGGGCGCGGTGTCGGTAGTGAAGAGAACTTTAAAGTGATCTATGACTTCGCTGATAAATTGGGTGCGGGTGTTGGTGCATCTCGTGCGGCGGTCGATGCGGGCTTTATTCCTAATGATCATCAGGTTGGGCAGACCGGAAAAATTATCGCGCCTGAACTATATATCGCTTTTGGTATTTCTGGTGCAATTCAGCATTTAGCCGGTATTAAAGACGCTGGAACGATCGTCGCAGTCAATAAAGATCCAGATGCGCCGATTTTTGAAGTTGCAGATTTTGGGTTAGTGGCTGATCTGTTTGAGGTGATCCCAGAGCTTGAGAAAGCACTCGGTTAAGGGCAACAAATAATAGAGGAAATCGGTATGGAACGTGAATCGATGGAGTTTGATGTTGTAATTGTCGGGGCTGGGCCAGCAGGTCTTTCGGCGGCGATTAGAATCATGCAGCTTGCGAAAGAAAAAGAGCAAGAGTTGATGGTTTGCGTCATTGAAAAAGGTTCTGAAGTTGGAGCGCATATCTTGTCTGGAGCGGTTCTTGAGCCAACGGCACTGAATGAACTTTTCCCTGACTGGAAAGAGAAGGGCGCTCCACTCAATACGCCGGTTACGGGTGATGATGTTTATTACCTAACCGGTGAAGATAAAGGCATTAAGACGCCCAACTTTCTCGTTCCAAAACCGATGCACAACGAAGGCAACTACATTGTCAGTATGGCTAATGTGAGTCGCTGGTTAGCTGAGCAGGCAGAGGGAATGGGTGTTGAAATCTTCCCCGGTTTTGCAGCTGCCGAAGTTCTTTATAACGAAGAGGGCGGTGTCAAAGGTGTTCTGACTGGCGATATGGGTGTTGGCGAAGATGGTAGCGAGAAAGATGGCTACATGCCGGGTATGGAGCTATTAGCCAAGCAGACCATTTTTGCAGAAGGTTGTAGAGGCCATCTCGGTAAGCAGTTGATGGAGAAATTTGACCTACGCGATGGTGTCGACCCTCAGCATTATGGTATCGGTATTAAAGAAATCTGGACGATTGAGCCCGAAAAACATCAGGAAGGATTGGTTGTTCATACTGCCGGTTGGCCACTGGATAACCATACCGAGGGTGGTGGTTTTCTCTATCACATGGAGAACAATCAGGTTGCGCTCGGATTTATCATTGCGCTGAATTACAGCAACCCCCACTTGAGCCCTTTTGATGAGATGCAACGCTGGAAACTTAACCCTAAAATTAGCCAGTTTCTTGAAGGCGGTAAGCGTGTTGCTTATGGTGCAAGAGCAGTTAACAAAGGTGGAATGCAATCGGTGCCAAAACTGAGTTTTCCTGGTGGTCTACTCGCTGGCTGTGATGCAGGTTTTCTGAATGGTGCCAAAATTAAAGGTAACCACACTGCGATGAAAACAGGCATGCTTGCAGCAGAGACCATTTTTGAAGCACTACAGGCGAGCGATGTTGCGGGTAAGGAGTTAACGGCGATGGATGATAACTATCGTAACTCTTGGGTTTATGAGGAGCTGCATACCACGCGTAATTTTGGTCCAGCTCTCCATAAATTTGGAACGATACTTGGTGGCTCTTTTGCTTGGCTAGATCAAAATATATTTGGTGGGAAATTGCCCTTTACTTGGCATAACACTATGCCCGATCATGCGACCTTGAAACCGGCGAGCGAAAGTTCTAAACCAGACTATCCGAAGCCTGATAATGTGCTGACATTTGATAAGCTTTCATCGGTTTTTTTGTCGAGCACAAATCACGCAGAAGATCAGCCATGCCACTTAAAGTTGGCAGATGCCTCTATTCCACTTTCACAAAATCTACCTCTATACGATGAACCAGCTCAACGTTACTGTCCTGCGGGTGTTTATGAGGTTGTGAAAGATGAAAATGGTGAGGACCGCTTTCAGATTAACGGCCAGAACTGTGTTCACTGTAAAACGTGCGATATTAAAGACCCAGCTCAGAATATAAATTGGGTTACACCGGAAGGTGGTGGTGGGCCGAATTATGGGAATATGTAGTTTGAGGCCTATGCATGAAAGCTATTTTGCTTTCGTGCATAGGTCTCAGCTTAAGTAGTTTTCTTATCTTCTTGAATCAATTCTTCTTTGCCTAGGACTAGCGAAAGGTTATTCCGCAACTCTTCGGTGTTGCTCATGGCTTTTGAAAGCTCGGTAAATAACTCGCTAGCTTTCTCCTTTTGACCGGTTAGCTCGGAAATTTGTGCCCTAAGTTGTTCTATAAGAATATCTTTCTCATTTTTATAGGGCCTGTTAAAGCGACTTTCAAAGGCTTTCTCTTGAATTTTTTGGGCGTTTGAATAGTCACCTTCTGTGAACTCTCGATCAGCTATCCAGTCGGTTATTTCTTCTAAAGGGTCATTAAGTCTTTGGTTGTATTGCCTTTTAAAGCTATTTTTCAGAAGCCGATTCAAGTCGGTAAGTTTTTCCTCTGAACCTGTTGCGTCAGTCAGTAGTTTGATAACGCTGCTGTCTAGATTTCGGAGCGGCTTTTTATAGTGCTTTTCGAACAAAGACTCTAGTGTATTGACCAGTTCACGAATATCCGCTTCTGGAAAGTCACGCATCTCCAGCTGTTGATACAGCGCTTGATAAGGCGCAATTGGGAAGCTTTGGAAACGATCAATATAGGTTTTAATTAGGGGATCAAGAAAGGCTTTGGCACTCTCTTGTTCAGTTTCGTGCTCGCTTAATAGTCTTAATGCACTATCAGCAAGCGTTTCCGTTGGTAGAACCGGCCCTGGGGTAGCTGGTTGTTTAACTGTTTCTGTGGAAGTCTCTTTGTTTATGCTTGGTATATTCTCCCAGAACTTGCTGAAATTATGGGGCTCATCAGATTCAATAAATTGTCTGTCCATCACATCGGCAAGTTTCTGAAAGCAAAGGCTGGCGGGAGCATCTGCTTGCATGATGATGGCTGGGAATTGAAAGCTGACTGAAGAGATTACGTTTTCATCAAGAGCAACATAGCCTAAATAGAAGACTTCTGTTTTTAAATATTTATCGACAGCAGCTTGAAAGCGATTAAAGACTTCGATGCTGTTGTTGTAGTCCTTCGCCATGTTGATCAAGGCGTAGAGCGGTTTGGTGTAATCACGGCCTTTTAACATCTTGACCATAGAGAATGCATCGGTCAGTGAGGTGGGTTCTGGGGTGATAACAACAATGGGATAATCAGCTGAGGTGACAAAGTCGAGAACGTTTTCCCCGATTCCTGCGGCAGTATCGATCAGGATGTAGTCAAACTGCTCTTCGAGTTGTTGAAGCGATTCGATTAATCTCTTTCTTTTTGCAGGATCAAGATCAGCGCATTCGGCAATGCCTGAAGCAGCAGGAATAATCTTAAGTCCCCTTTGGGCTTCCAGCATAATTTCATCAAGTTTTTTTTCGCCTGATAGCACTTGCTCTAGAGTTGCTTCGGGTTTTAACCCAAGCAGAACGTTGACATTGGCTAGGCCGGTATCAGCATCAAATAGGCAGACTTTGTAACCCTTTGAAGAGAGAGCGATGCCGATATTAATGCTTGAGTTAGTCTTGCCGACACCACCTTTACCGCTGGTGATGGTGATTACCTTTGCCATGCTTTAATCCGTATTAAATTGATTGGGTTTATGCCTCTTCCTTGAGTAGAAAAGAGTACATTAATTGGCTTTAAAAGTCGTGCTCTAGGTACCAGTTTTAATCAAAAACTACGGTTTTATTCCCATAGGTAAGAATACGGTGCTCGAGTTGTAAGCGAACAGCTCTGGAGAGAACTGTTTTCTCTATATCTTGGCCTTTTCGGACAAGGTCATCGACTTGGTCTCGGTGAGAAACCCGAAGAACATTTTGCTCAATAATCGGGCCATTATCCAATTCAGCAGTCACATAGTGACTTGTTGCTCCGATTAGTTTTACTCCGCGCTCAAAGGCTCGGTGGTAGGGCTTTGCCCCGAGAAAAGCAGGCAAGAAGGAGTGATGAATGTTGATAATTTTATCGGGGTAATTTTTGATAAATTCAGGCGATAAAATCTGCATGTAACGCGCTAGAACAACCAGATCTATCTCATGCTGTTCGAGCAGTCTATTTTGCTGTTTTTCTGCCTCTTCTTTTGACTCTCTACCAACAGGAATGTAGTGAAAAGGGATTGAGTAGAAATTAGCGAGTGATTTGGTCTCTTCGTGGTTACTGATGATGAGTTTAAGGTCGCAGGCGAGTTCTCCTGCGCGGTTGCGATAAAGAAGGTCCGCGAGACAATGGTCCTGTTTTGAGACAAAGATTGCGGTATTGGTTTTTTTAGCTGAGCGCTCAAGCCGCCATCTCATTTGATATCGCCCAGCGATTACCGCGAATGCCTCCTTAAAATCATCCATACTGATTGAAAATGATTCTAAATCCCATTCTACCCTCATGAAGAAAAGCTTCTCTTCGGTGTCGATGTGTTGATCGGCGTGTAGTACGTTGCCGTTATATTTAAATAATAGGTCAGCTACGGCGGAGACGAGCCCTTGCTGGTCTGGGCAGGTGATTAGCAGTATTGCGGAGTTTTTCATCTCTTCATGGTCAAATATTATGAATATTTGAGTATACTCGAAATTGCCTGTTTTTTTATGTCGCGATTGATAGTAGTTTGTAGTCTTAGCCCATTATTTTGGGGCAACGCCAAAATAATGGTTAACACACATTAAATGGGATTTATAAGATGAAATGCCACGACATTGATTATGAAATTATCGGCCATGATATTCAGATGGTTGAAGTTGAACTTGACCCGGACGAGTCGGTTATCGCAGAAGCAGGTGTGATGAACTACATGGAAGAAGATATTGTTTTTGAAGCTAAGATGGGTGACGGTTCAGAGGCAACAAGTGGCCTTTTTGGGAAGTTAATGGGGGCTGGGAAACGAATGTTGACAGGGGAGTCTCTTTTTTTAACGCATTTTTCAAATGAAGGGAAAAGGAAGCGACACGTAGGCTTTGCAGCTCCCTTTCCTGGTCAAATCATTCCAATTAATCTATCGGAAATAAATGGCGCATTAACTTGCCAGAAAGACTCCTTTCTATGTGCAGCATTAGGGACAAAAATTGGCATCTCTTTTAACCGGAAACTTGGGGCAGGATTTTTTGGCGGAGAGGGCTTTATTCTTCAGAAGCTGGAAGGAGATGGAATGGTCTTTGTTCATGCTGGTGGTGCGCTAGTTCGGCGTGATCTTAATGATGAAACCTTGCGGCTAGATACGGGTTGCCTAGTCGCCTTTAGTGAAGGCATTGAATACGATATAGAGTCTGCTGGTGGCCTAAAATCAATGTTCTTTGGTGGGGAAGGGATGTTTTTGGCAACACTGAAAGGCACGGGAAGTGTCTGGATGCAAAGCCTCCCATTTTCTCGTTTAGCTGATCGTATTTTGCAAAATGTAAGTTCCAATCAAGGTGAAGACTAAATAAATCTAGGCAAACTATGGATAAGCAAACCTCATCTCGGCTAAAAGTACGTCGTATCGCCATAGATACCTATCGTGAGAATGTTGCCTATTTGCATAGAGACTGCCTGATTTATCGAGCAGAGGGATTTCAGGCTCTGGCAAAAGTAACTATATTTTTGGATGGGCAGCAGATTCAAGCTGTATTGAATGTTGTTGATGATGAGGCTTTTGTCGGTCAAGGAGAATTAGGTCTTTCAGAGCAGGCATTTAACCAGCTTGGCGCTCTAGAAGGCGAAGAGGTTCGTGTTGCTCAGGCTGAGCCGCCTGCATCAATGAATGCAGTCCGTCGTAAAATTGATGGTGAGCGGTTGGAACTCGGTGATTATAGAGAGATTGCACAGGATATTGTTGCGAACCGCTATTCCAAAATGGAGATGGCTGCCTTTTTGGTTGCAACAGGGCAGAATGGTCTTGATCGTGATGAGGTGCTTTCTCTAACGGTCGCAATGCTTGAGTCTGGTCAGAGGATCAACTGGAATGAGCCATTAGTGTCAGACAAGCATTGCATTGGAGGTATTCCCGGCAATCGAACTTCGATGCTGTTGGTTCCAATTGTGGCTGCACATGGGATGCTGATTCCAAAAACCTCTAGTCGGGCAATTACCTCTCCCGCAGGTACGGCTGATACGATGGAAGTTCTCGCCAATATTGAGTTGGAACCGGATAGCTTGGAAAAATTAGTCCGAAATGAGCGGGGTTGTCTTGCATGGGGCGGGACAACACGTTTGGCACCGGTAGATGATCTTCTTATTTCGGTAGAAAGACCTTTAGGAATCGACTCTCGTGGGCAGATGGTTGCATCAATTCTTTCTAAAAAGCTGGCTGCAGGAGCGTCCCATCTTTTATTAGATATCCCTGTTGGGCCTACGGCTAAAGTGCGCCATATGCGCGCAGCAATGCAGTTACGCAAGTTATTTGAATATGTGGGAGATCGATTGAACCTTCATCTGGAAGCTGTGATTACGGATGGTAGGCAACCCATTGGTAATGGGATTGGGCCGGTGTTGGAGATGCGAGATGTTATGCAGGTTTTGCAGAATAATCCAAATGCCCCCGTTGATTTGAGAGAAAAATCATTGCGTTTAGCAGGAAGAATTCTTGAATTTGATCCAGATGTTAGAGGGGGGCAGGGTTATGCAATCGCACGAGAAATTCTTGATTCTGGAAGAGCGCTCACAAAAATGAACAGGATTATTGAGGAGCAAGGAAGGCAGTCTGA
>JGI24023J19991_10003134_pt1 | contig 11736 bp, 9 predicted proteins | sample Cruoilmetagenom1_FD_19991 | JGI IMG/M metagenome (IMG submission 19991)
TGCATGGAAAAAGTTCCCCTTCCCTGGGAAGCGGACCGCAGGGCCGTGGAGTAACCAAACATTTTCGACAGGGGAACATTGGCGGTCAGGACCTGGGTTGACCCTTTGCTGACAATCTGGGAAATTTTCCCCTTGCGGGCATTCAGGTCGCCGATCACATCCCCGGTGAACGCTTCGGGCACCAGTACTTCCGTTTTCATGATCGGTTCAAGAAGAATGGGTTCCGCTTTTAAAAAGGCCTGCTTGAAGGCCATGTTGGCGGCAACCCTGAACGCCATGGCATCGGAAGTTTCTTTCGCCTGAACGTTCAAAAGGGTTGCCCTGACGTCAATAACCGGATAACCCATGAGGGAACCGCCACCTTCAGCCTCATTGACGCCTTGACGGATCGCCTCAAGAAATTCTTCGGTAAGCCCTTCTGCGTTGCATTGGTTTACAAATTTATTCCCGGATCCTCTTTTAAGCGGCGATATTTTGACTTGAACCCCTGCAAAGTGCTGTTGACCGCTCAGTTCTCTCTGGAATATTTCCTCCTGGATTGATGATGCGGTGATTGTTTCCCGGTAAACCACCTGGGGTTTCCCCTGGTTGATTTCAACAGAAAACTCCCGCTTAAGCCGTCCCGTCAGAATTTCCAGATGCAATTCACCCATGCCTGCAATGAGGGTTTGCCCCGTTTCTTCGTCTATTTTGGTTTTGAATGTGGGGTCTTCTTCGGACAGTTTTTTAAGCACTTCCAGAAGTTTGTCATGGTCTTGTACTTTTTTGGGTTCTACCGCCACACTGATGACCGGCTCGTTAAACCGGATGGGTTCAAGCAGGATTGGATCATTTTCCGTACAGAGCGTATCGCCGGTGGTCGTGATTTTCAGACCCATTGCCGCCACAATATCCCCAGCCGACGCATCATCGATACGTTCCCGTTTGTTGGAATGCATTTTCAAAAGCCGTGCCGGTTTTTCTTTAATATTTTTCCGAGGGTTAAAGACGGTTCCCCCCGCTTTCAAGGTCCCCGAGTAGATCCGGAGATACGTCATTTTTCTGCCCTGGTCCATCATCACTTTAAATGCCAGGGCCGAGAAGGGGCCGCCGGGCTTGGCCAAGCGTGTTTCCGTCTTGCCGGTGCCGGGATGGACTCCCGCAATGGGAGGAACATCCAGGGGTGAGGGAAGGTAATCCACAATACCATCCAAAAGGGGTTGAACGCCTTTGTTCCGCAGTGCTGTGCCGCAGAAAATGGGAACCAGGGCCATTTTTATGGTGGTATTTCGAATGGCTTCTTTCAGTTCCTGAGCCGGGATTTCTTCCTCGGAAAGGTATTTTTCCATTATCCCGTCATCATTATCTGCCACGGTTTCGAGGAGCCGCTCCCGATATCCGGAAGCTTCTTCGGCCATCTCTTCAGGAATGGGCGTGGTGCGGTATTGCGCGCCAAGGGTGTCGTCTTCCCACAAAATGGCCTCCATCTCGATGAGATCGATGACACCCTTGAATTGATCCTCTGCTCCCCAGGGGATCTGAAGGATCAGGGGGTTTGCATCAAGACGGTTTTCGATCATGTCTACAGCCCTGAAAAAGTCAGCACCCACGCGGTCCAGTTTGTTAATAAAGGCAATTTTCGGAACCCGGTAACGATCTGCCTGACGCCAGACCGTTTCGGACTGCGGCTCCACACCACCCACGGCACAAAAGACACCGATGGCCCCATCCAGCACACGCAAAGAGCGCTCAACCTCGATGGTGAAATCCACGTGTCCCGGTGTGTCAATAATGTTGATGGCATGCCCGCGCCAATCGCAGGATGTAACCGCCGAAGTAATGGTAATACCCCGTTCCTTTTCTTCCACCATCCAGTCCATGGTGGCTTCACCATCATGCACTTCGCCCATTTTATGGACACGGCCGGAATAGAAGAGGACCCGTTCCGTTACAGTGGTTTTACCTGCGTCGATATGGGCGATAATGCCCAGATTCCGGGTTTTTTCAGTTTCTTTGTTTGTGGTGTCGGCATGGATATGATGACCCTTCATAAGCGTTAGAGGGCAAGCATACAGACCAGCCCCACATGATACGAGCGAAAATCTAAGGGATATGGGTTCAGGTGTCAAGACATAAGATTGTTAGGATTTGACCTCAAGGCTTTTCCACCAGCAGGTATCGATTCGGCTTCAAGCGTGCAAATATGGTGGCTCCGGGACAGGGGGCCACCAGCTTTTTTTTGAATTCACTCCCCAAAACCTGAAACAGTTCCACGCAGCAGGAACATAAGTGGGCACTTTTGTCGATGGAATAGGGAACGATGCTCTCAGACGTTTCAATGAAAAATTTAGGCGTTATGAAATTGGCGTGGTTGGCGGTATGGGTCATGTAGAGTTGATCATAGTCCTGTACCGAAGAACCCAGTCTTTTCGCCCATCTCAGATATATTCTCTTTTCCATTTCATCCACATGCCGCCACCGATCGGGCATTTTCTCCTGAAGGCGGGGATCCTCAAAGAGAAGCTGTTTTTCCGTCAGAGATGCCGGTTGTGGGAGCACAAAATCGGACTCGGTGATCACAGCTGCTTTTTGGGTTTCAAAGTTTTCCAGTTCAAATGAGCTGATGACCAAGTACAAGCTGTTTTTATCGGAGGTTCGATACCAACTGCCTTGTCTGACACAGGTCTCATCCCAAACTTCTGGCGCAACACTTGTAATTTTATTGAGCCTGTCAAGGGGGGTGCAGACAATTCCTTTGGCGTGTTTCAATTTGATATTCCGGATTTCAAGGTTGGCATCCAGTTGTGACTCCTGGTCTTGGGTCAACCAGTAGATATATTTTTGATAGGGGCTGTTTGGTTTTGACACGGTTCAAGCTCCCAATTGAGATGACGCTGTGAAGCGAACATGATCCCTTGGCTCTCAGCTTTTAATATTATTAAATATGATAGACATTTTTCAACGACCCAGTATAATGGAGACAATTGAGAATGTCGACATTTTCACTATCCCGCCAAATTCAGCTAATAAAGTCAAAACTTGGTTTATCTTGTCAATCGTAATGATTTTGTTTTTGAAAATGCTCTGCAGGACTTTTATAAACCCATCAAAATTGTAAACAGGAGAATGGGAGATGGGGGAAAAACTGGTTCGAAAATTCGATTTAAAGCAATTCAAAGCCATCAGCGGTGCCATTTCAACCTATGATGACCTTGGTTTGCTCGTCAATCATCTGGCCGAAGGAACGACCCGCACGTTTGGGGCAAAAGGGTGTTGTATTATGGTCTTGGACGAAAGAGAAAAACAGCTTTTCCCTTTGGGCAGTTTTGGGATCAATCAAAAGTATCTGGAAAAAGGCCCCTTGTTCATTAATGAAAAATGGTCCGCCTTCATCACCGGAGAACCCGAGATCATCCATGATTTCAACAACAATCCCCTTACCCAATATCCAAAACATGCTGCGGAAGAAGGGATTGTCGCCATGTTGACGGTGCCCATCATTTCGCGCGTCTCGGTTGTCGGTCTTATCAGGATTTATTTCGGAGAACCCAAGTATGTTCATGAGGAGGATGTGGACTCCCTTCTCGTTCTGGGCAAGTTGCTGGGCCTTGCCATCGAGAACCACGGCATCAAGCATTTTGTGGAAGGGGTAAAAACAGCCATGGGAAGTCTTCCCTTGAGGATGCTGGAAGGACTCTAGTCCATGACGGTTCGGAAATTTGAGGACACAACCAATTTTTTCCAGATTGATTGCGGCGATGAGATTCATATCGGGGGCAGACGTTTTTCGGTTATCCGAAATGAGCGTGAGAGGCGATTCGGCATTGATGATCCCAAGTATTGGGTAAAAAGAGTGGTGGATCAGGAAACCGGGGTTACCAAGATAGTAAAACTGGCTTTTCTTGAGTCGTTTGTCTCCACCATCGGAGGCGTTAAAATCAACCGTTTCAGGAATCCCAAAAAGGAAGGCGATATCCTTGATCTGGTCAAAGACAATCCGTACTTCATGCAAGGGACCGCGTTTCATGACATTAGGGGGAATAACGTTCGTGTACTGGAGATTGTGAAGGGCCCGAATCTTTTTGTATATCTGGATTCCCTGAATTTAGGCCATGAGGAATATTTTCACAATATCGTCCCGGAAATCCTGACCAAGCTTCTGGATGCCTTCAAGGCCATTGTATTCCTGCACGAGAACGGATTCAAACATGGCGACATTCGAAATGACCACCTGATCATGGAGAAGGAAACGGGCAATTACGTCTGGATCGATTTTGATTATGACTATGAGACCAAGGAAAATCCTTTTAGCCTGGATATTTTCGGCGTTGGCAATATTTTGCTCTATACCATCGGCAAGGGCATCCATACCTACTCGCTGATTTCTCGCAGCCCCAATGTATANGGGGATGCGAAAAACAGGGTTGGCCCTGAGGATTTTTCAATTCTAGACAAAGGACGGCTGGTTAATCTCCGAAAAATCTACCCTTATATCCCCCCCTTGCTCAATGAGATTCTATTGCATTTTTCAAGGGGCGCCAATGTCTATTATGATTCCGTCAATGAAATCATTGACAATGTTAACTGGTATCTTTTGTCGTTATAGTTTTAAGGATTTATTCACTTCTTTGGGCGGGCATAAAATTCAGGGAGGATTGCCTTGGAAAAGTCCATACTGGTTGCAATAAACGATTTAGCGGGTTCCCGGGCGGTGTTGAACTGCATAGAGGCGATATTCCTGCATAACGAGGACTTTAAAATAACCCTCTTTCACATTTTCAGGCAGCCTTCCGCCAGTTCCGAACTGATGGGGAAAAAATTCACGGCAAGAGAGGCAAAACGGCGAGAAGCCATCCTCCTTGACGCCAAGGAACGCCTGGAAAAAAACGGCTTCCATCCGGACAGAGTGGAGACGTTGCTGGCATCCGAGCCTTATCCCACCGTGGCCGACGGCATTATCGATCAGCAGAAAAAGAGCCATTATGACGTTATCGTTATCGGCAGAAAGAAAATGTCCAAGGCCGAGGAGTTTGTCATGGGGGATGCCAGCGTAAAGCTGGTGAGGGCCATTGAAGGCGCCTCCGTCCTGGTGGTCAAATCGAACTAGTTTTCACCCATAAATGGACGGGTACGAGCTAAAAGACAAAACCAAATTAAGGGGGAGAAAAAGGGTTGGATTTAGAGCAGTTGAAGGAAATCCTTGAGCAGGTTCAAAGGGGCCGGAGCTCTGTAGCGTCGGCTTTGAAGCAACTCAAAAAACTCCCCTATGAGGATATCGGTTTCGCGAAAATCGATCATCACCGCTCTCTGAGAACCGGTGTGCCGGAAGTGATCTATTGTGAGGGGAAAAGCATTTCCCAGATCGTCGGAATTGCAAAACGGATGGAGAAAAACCATGTCAATATTATGGGCACGCGCGTCAGCCTGAACGTTTTTGAAGCCATTTCTGAGCAATTCGGGGATTGCCGGTATTATCGCGAGGCGAGAATGGTGGTCTTCAACCCGCACCCTGTCCCTAAGAAAGGGAAAATTGCCGTGGTATGCGCGGGAACATCGGATATCCCCGTTGCGGAGGAGGCCTGTGTGACGGCAGAAACACTGTGCAACAAGGTTTTCAGGGTGTTTGATGTGGGCGTCGCGGGCATTCACAGGCTGCTCGATTCCTGCGATGATATCTTTGATGCCAACGTAGCGGTGGTGGTGGCCGGCATGGAGGGGGCACTTGCCAGCGTCGTAGGGGGGCTGGTTTCTTGCCCGGTCATCGGCGTTCCCACAAGTGTGGGATACGGTGCAAGCTTCGGCGGGATCGCGGCGCTGCTCAGCATGCTCAACAGCTGCGCATCGGGTGTTAGCGTGGTCAACATTGATAACGGTTTCGGCGCCGGTTACCAAGCCAATCTGATCAACAAAATCGCAATGGGCGAGAACCGGACATCCCCCATTCCCTGACAACATCCATTATGTTTTCCGCCTTCCCCCAATCTTTATGTAATCATTCACGGTTCCGGTATCTCCCGATCCCATTTTATGGATCAGGTAGATGAAGAGGTAAGCAGTCTGCAGTGCATCCTGAAGGGCATTGTGTTCCGCAAATTTTGGCAGATGAAATTCTTCACTTAAGGATGAAAGGCTGTAGGAATTCTGCTTTTCGCGATGATCGAAATAGGGGCCATTCATTGACGCCTTGTAAGCCATGGCAAGCCGCATGGTATCCAGACTTGAACTCCGGATGACACCGCCCAGGTAATTTTCACATGCGCGATTAACGAAGCTCAGATCCATGGACACGTGATGCCCCACCAAAAAAGCGCCGCCGCAAAAGTCAATGAAACAAGGCAAAACATCAGCTATGGGTTTGGCCTCCAGCAGTTCACCGGGCGTAATTCGATGGATGAGGGTGCTGTGCGTATGAAGTTTTCCCCGCGGTTTGATCAGTGCATAAAACGTATCCTCACAACAAATCCGTACATTTTTGATGCGCACGGCCCCAATGGCGATAATTTCATCCTTGCGCTGGTTCAAACCGGTCAGCTCGGTGTCAAACACCACAAATTCACAATCCCGGACCGGTAAATTCCTGTCGGAAGCAACGCTGATCAGGTTGTTTGCAACGATAGTGGGATGCGTTGGTTGTTTGGATGAAAAAAGACGCCTTATAAATTTTGTAATCGGCATGAATCGTCAATAACCACCGGCAAGGTATTCAGATTCAGAGGAATTCGTGTTCAATGCATCATCCCTTTTTTGGAATTCCAAACTCAAGTCGCGCAAAGCCCTGCAAACGCCTGATAACCTCAAAAACCTCTTTCAGTGATTGTTTTTCAAGACCAGAAAAGTCACCGGGACTGACCTTATTATTGGGTTCCCGCCCGTTTTCTATCAAGTGGAGTTGATGAACCAGATTTATATGCATCAACAACTCGTAAGCCTCAACAAGTTCAGATCCCAGGTCACCGGGGATGTGCTGCTTCTCCTGCAGAAATTGCAGCCTTTCCAGTGTGCCGGTTTTACAGATCCCGTATTTCAAGGACATGGCCCGTGCAAAATCAACAAAAAAAACCGCGCCTTTGCTATCTAGATTCAGGGCCTCTCCGTACTGACCGTCTTTTTCCACCACTGAATTCCCGTAAAAGGAAAGAGGCGGTTCCAATAAAATGAAATTCTGAGCCAGATACCGAAGGAATTGTGCATTTCCCCGGGTCAAGGTATGAACTTGCTCTTTCAGCTTCTCGGCAAGCGACGCATTCCCAGCCCCGGACCTGATGTCGAAAAAAATGGCCGGGTCAAAATTCCTTTCCCGGTCCGGAAACCTGCACCAATCCTGAAAGTATCCATCCCAAATGGATTGAGGCTGTCGCCATTGGGCATTCGCGGCGGTAATATCGCCCGGACCCGGTGGATACCCGCACGCAATCAGATGCCTGATAGCATGTTGGGATAAAGTTCTGAAATATTCTTTGGCCTTCCTGTCTGTGCGTTCATCGGGGCTATCGCCATATACGACGGCGTTGGCCAGGCTGCTTTTGAAAACCTGCTCATGTCGTCCCTCGGGGCCGATTAACAACCAGGAAAATGGCAGGGGCGCTTTCCCGAGTTCCTCCTGAAGGAGCATAAGCAACCGTTCCAGCACATGGTCGTTTAACACCGAGATCATCCGGCTCACATTACAGGCCTTTGCCCCTTCTTCAATGAGCGGGCGCACGATCGTGGGAATTTTCCGGCTCAGTTTGTACAATCCGCTGATCCGTCGCTGTGCCCGAATTTCTCTGAAAAGAAAATAGGGAGAACTGCCCTGGGCCACCATGATGTCGTGGGCAGTGAGCATCTTTGAAATCTTTCCATTTTCTTCAATGGCAAGATGGTGAATCCGATTTTTTATCATGGCAAGCAACGCGTCAAAACAGATGGCATGACCGGAAATGGTCTGAACCGGCGCGGCCATGATTTCCGATGCCTTTGTGTGGCAATCCAGCCCCCGGGCAACAACCTTGCTCCGAATATCCTTGTCTGTAACAATGCCGACAATTTCATCCCGGTCATCCGTCAACAGGATCGAACCAATCCGTTTCTCAGACATCAATTGGGATATCTGCTGAACCGAGGCGTCTAACGATGCGGTAAAAAGCGTTCCTTTGGAGATCTCACCGGCCCTGGCATTAAAAAGAAACAGGGCGCCTTCGGCACGGGGTGTGATTTTCTGCTGCCGAAGTTCGGAATAAACCGGCTTGGCCATCTTCTCCGACATGGTGCTCAGGTAATGGCGCTTCACTTCATGGTTGGTTTCAATCAAATTCAGGAAATCCTTCTTTTCAAAGAGAAAACAGAAGGTATCATCCAGGGTTTCAACATTGAGATTTGCCGTGGTATTCTGAATAATGGGAAGGGCTCCAAAATGTTCCCCCTCGCCCCGGAAATCCTTCAAAGTGATATTTTTCAGGCCATCCAGACGGTAAGTCCTGACACCACCTTTCTGGATCACATAAAAGTGTGTGACGTCACTCTTACCCTGCCTGAGAATAAGGGTCCCTTTTGGAAAAAAATCAATGGTGGCTTTCCGGACGAACTTCATCAGTTCACGCTGATCCAGTTCGCTGAAAGGAAATTTGTTGCTGAGGAATTCCAGAACAACTGCATGGGAAACAGCGTTTGTGTTCATGAACCCACCCAAACTGAAAAATTGAGAATCAATGCCGGTTAAAAGGGGGTGTTTCCGCTACTCATTTAACCTTCTTGTCCACGGGTTTGTCTGAAGGCGCCGGAATGAGTAATTTTTTTGGAAACAGCTTAAAATACAAGAATGCGGCAATGGCGATCATTGCAAAAATAAACAGAAATTCAGGAAGATGTCGATTTTCCTGATGGATGAGAGACATGGTACTCAAGATGCAAAGAAACAGATAACCACCGCGTCGAAAGAAGAGAACCTCTTTCAGAATGTACATGTTTATCATTGGAACAACGAGGGAAGCAATAAAGTAGACACCTTTTTCAGTATCAACAGCTAACAGAATTTTACTGACTGTTACGAATAGAAGGATCAAAGACAGAAAGATGTTCAGGTACCGGTACGCCTTTTTATCCTTCAAAAGCGCCTTACTGTTCAAACAATGCCTCAGGCTCCCCGTATTTTCGCTGTTTTTTAGCCGCTTCCAGATTTGAAATCTGCTTTTGCCTTCTGAAAGCAGCGTATCAACTTGATGGGTCAGCTCATTTTTCATAAGACCCAGGTGAAATGTTTCATCAGTTTTCAGCCTTTGATGATGTTGTTTTTTTTCAGGTCGCTGCTGGCCTCCATTATTACATCCACCTCCCAATCGGTGAATAAACTATCATAGAATTATAAAAAAGTACAATTTTTCTTCTTTTTCTGATAATTATGATTCTTGTCAAGGATCTTGATACCCTATTGCCAGTAGAAAAGCAGGTAAAAACATGGCAACAAAAACCCACTGGGCCGATCAATATGTAGAGAAGAAAAAGAATGCTTTTGACGCGGTGAAGCTCATCAAAGGGGGCCAACGCATTTTTATCGGCTCCGGCTGCGGCGAACCGCAGCACCTCGTCAAAGCCCTTGCGGAAACCTCCAGCTGTTTTTCGGATATTGAAATCGTCAGGTTGATGGCGATCGAGAGATCCCCGCTGAGCTTGATCGCGGATAAGACCATGTGCAGGGCCATGAACATCAGATCCTTTTATCTCGGCTCCGCAAAAATCAGCAGTATGCGACAGGAGATGAGATTCCTCACCCCCATCAACCTTTCTGAGATTCCGCGACTTTTCAAGAGCAGACAATTGCCCATTCATGTGGCCCTGATCCAGGTTTCCCCACTCGATGACTTCGGTTGGATGAGTCTGGGCGTCTCCGTGGATATCACACAGTCGGCGGCCCTGAACGCGGATATGGTCATTGCGCAGGTTAATTCCAGGATGCCGCGGGTCCTGGGCCAGAGTTTTATTCATGTGGACGATGTGGATGTAATCGTTGAGCATGATGAGGAGTTGCTGACCATCAGCCAGATGCCGGAATCGGAGACAGCCAATACCATCGGCCGGCTTACGGCCAGATTGATCGATGATGGTTCAACCCTTCAAATCGGGCCGGGTATGTCAAGCCGGGCCACGTTGCTGGCACTTTCCCATAAGAAGGATCTGGGTGTCCACAGTCAGTATATTACGGATGACATCATGCACCTGGTGGCTCGCGGCGTGATCACAAACCGCAAAAAAGGGTTTAATGACGGGAAGCTGGTCGCCAGCAGCGCCATCGGCACCCGGTTGTTTTATGAGTTTATCCATGATAACCCTTCCGTCGATTTCTACCCTTCCGACTATGTGAATGATCCCGGCATCATCGCGAGACACAACAAAATGGTGTGCATCAATGTGGGCATGTCCATGGATCTGACGGGACAAATGGCCGCTGATGCGCTGTCTCACAATCGTTATTCAGCGGTAACCGGCATGGTTGATTTCATGAGAGGCGCCTCCCGCTCCCCGGGCGGCAAATCCATCGTTTTACTGACCTCCACATTTGCGAAAGGAACCCAGAGCAGAATTGTACCCATGCTCGAAAACACGGCAGTCGTGGTACCGAGAGGGGATGCGCATTATGTGGTTACGGAATATGGGGTCGTAAATCTTTTTGGGAAAAGCTTCCAGGAACGCGCCATGGCCATGATCAGTATCGCGCACCCTGATTTCAGGGAAGAACTTTTTTTAAAGGCGAAAGAAATAGGGCTGCTGGGCCCCGAGCGCACATTAAAAGAATCCATTCATGGCGTTTACCCCTTCAGGCTGGAAGAAACCCGGGAAATCGACGGCGAACCAGTGGTTTTCCGGCCGGCAAAACCCGTGGATGAACGACGAATTCAGGAACACTTCTACTGCCTGAACAAAGATGATGTGGTCGCCCGGTTTTTTCATGAAAAGCACAGTTTTTTCAAAGACGAACTCACGGATATCCTTCAGATCGATTATGTAAATGATATGACCATGCTGGCTGTTGTTGGAGAAGTTGGTTTCGGGAAAGTCATCGGCCTCGGTGAATACCTGCTGGTTCCTTCAACCAACATGGCGGAAGTGGCTTTTTCCGTCAGCCGAGAATATCAGGGGAAAAAAATCGGAAAAATTCTTCTGCTCAAGCTGGTCCAGGCCGCGCTCGAAAACGGTATTTCCGGCTTGTTTGCCATCACTTCGCCGAGCAATCTCGGAATGATTCATTTGTTCAAAACCCTGCCTTACAAGGTGAAGAGCGTGTTTGAAGACAATATGGTCGTACTCAGCTGTCGGTTTGATAAACCGCAATAGAAGTTTCACTCTTTCATTCCCTCTGTCGCTTCATCAATAGAGACACGCCATTTCCAAACGCGCTAAAAAGCACGCCATTGCGTCAAGATTAGAGCATCCATGTGATATTTTTCACAAAATTTATAGAATCATTGTCCCAAATTTTCATTGACAAATTGAACTAATCCAATTTAAAAAGTAATTGGCCTAGAAGTAGTATCTGAGAAACGTTGAGGAAAAAAACGGCCGTTTCAATGGTTTTTGCTCTCTAATAAACGACTGTTTTTTTGCAACTAAACCTGTTTAAATTTGAACAAGGAGGGTGCGAGCATGTCGGAAAAAGAAAGTGTGGAAACTTCTGAAGCGCAGATCGCTGTTCACTGGCAGGAAGAGGACTATTATTATCCTTCGGCGAAATTCATTGCCCAGGCCAATATGACTGACGAGACGATCTACGAAAGGTTCAGTCTG
>JGI24023J19991_10003135_pt1 | contig 11733 bp, 10 predicted proteins | sample Cruoilmetagenom1_FD_19991 | JGI IMG/M metagenome (IMG submission 19991)
GACGAACCGGTCACAGTCAGCCAGAATACTATCCTTGAAAAATATAATTCCGACTTTTACATCAACATCTATGGAATCGAAATTTTCCGCGTCATTATCGTTCGGGTCATCGTCACCGCTCACATAAAGTAGATTACCGTAAAGTTTAAATTTATTATTAAACTTATAACCGAGTGTTAAATTCCCCAGCCATGCCTCACGGTCAAGATCGTGCGGGGTGGCAACGCCCGGAAAAGAGTCTAAATCTATGTCGCCGCCCTGATAGATCAAATCATAATTTCCAAAAAACTGTCCATTATCAAAATTACTGGTTGTGCCTAAATAGTAGTATCTGGCATCATAGTCCCTATAGGCGGTAGGGTCACCATTAACGTCCCAGGCAACTTCCTCGCTGGTATCGTTATTTCCAAGTTCCGCCCAGATAGCGAACAGCCCCAGGGTTAAATCAGGCAGCACTTTTCCCTCAATTTTTGCTACATAATAATCATCGTCATTGCCGTTATTAGAAGTATTGTCACCAAAGTCTTCGTCACCACGATACCACCCCAGCATCCACTTGGCATCGTCATGTTTGCCGTGATATGTCAATCCTGCCGCTGTTTCGGACCAGACCCACTGATTTATCTTTGTTGGCTGCAAACCTGCTCTTATTAACTGATTGTCACCTAATACCGGAATAGCGAGTTGTAAATATGCAAATCTGGTCTCCTGGTTAATCCCATCACCTGAAAGACCGAATTTTTTATCTTTATCACCCCAGTTGATAGTCCCGACTTCCAGGCCATAAACAAATTTGGCCAGCCCGTCATCAGTTGTGGCTTCAAAGCGGAGCCTGGCTTTGGTCAGGCCGAAGAATGTAGATATATTTTCCTTATCGTCAAGAAAATCATACCCTCCTTTATCCCCTTCAAGATTTAAGTCATTATTATAGCTGAAAAAATCCGTTTTACCACTCTTATGTTTTCCCTGCAGCGTAGAAGCGAAATCGGTGGTTCCGATGGTTTGCCACATGTTGCCATGGAATTTTATATCTAATGCCGCTGCTGTTCCTGCAAAAGAAATGAAAATAAAAAAAGTTAAGACCGGGACTAAAATTTTGTTGCGCATAAAATCTCCTTGAAAAAAAATTAAAAAAATTAAAGTATAAAATTACATCTTTTATCCATCGTGATTTTCAAAGTCTCTTTGGATTGGTGTATCCTGCTGACTACACACCGATCAATAGCGGTGTTTGACATATTTTTTGAGTAGAAAAAGTGTGAAACTTCAGCTTGTTTAACTATATTAGCATTATTAATATTATATTAATATATTGTTAAAATTGTGTTAGCCTGTTTTTGGTAAAAAAAAAGCAGCCAAAAATTTTGAAACAGCTCGCTATTCCTGCAACTTTTCTACTTTTATATCGAACAAACCTGACCTAAATCTGTGCGCTTATTTGGGGAAGTTATTTCGTCCCCGTTCCTTAAAATGTCAAGTTATTTTTGTGCGAGCCTTATAGCTCCTGTATTCATTATGCATCTTCTATAACGCAAATTTGTTTCATCATAATAATAAAATTGTAAATCTATGAAGCTATCCGAAAATCTCTTTTTCCTCCAACTCTGTGTTTTTTTAAGAAAAAATGCCTATTTTCGGATAGCCTCATAATTTCCTGATTTTCTTCCAGGAATGTCTGTTTTTTTTTGAAAGACGTCTGCTGGGACCCTTTTTTTTTGTTGTGGGAATCCAGCCGGGCTTGTCATCCTCAACCATACCTTTTATGTCCATATATTCCGCCATAATCATTTTTTCTTCAAAAAAAGGAGCATTGATTGTTGCAGCTCCGGAAGAGACAGCCGAATTAATGATATCCCGATCTGAACTGACGATCATAGCTTTTTCCCTTTCCCTCGCAGCCATCCTTTTAATTACTTCATCGGCAGATTCCCCCTTATGGGAAAATTTTATTCTTATTCCTTTAACATAATCCCTGAATGGTATTATGGAAGGTGCATTTGTTCCATCAAAAACAACGGTGATTTTATGGTGCTTTATCTTTTTATATTTTGCAAGTGATTCTATCAGGGCATCTCTGCCTGATTGTAAATTTTGCTGATCCAGCAGACTTAACCTTCCGGATTGGCGTATCAGATTATAACCGTCTACTATAAGATGAATGGGCATATATTTATTATCTTTTCAACATATAGACTGTCACATAATTACCTGATTTTAAAATTTGGCACAAGGCCAGAAGGAAGAAGGCGTATTGAAATACTCTGACGACCGATAACGCAGTGAAATTATTTATGTGACAGTCTATACCGGTAAAATGCCTGTTTCAGTTGCTCTATACTTATTAATTGTGTCATAATGCAAAATATGCAGGATAACTAAATAATTGCATTATTTTGTCCTCGTTCCTTATTTAAAATTTTATATCATATTTTTTTTTATTTGAAAAGATAATTAATTTCAGAAAATGTACATAAAAAATATACTTAAATTATTTATAGTTTACCTGCTTTCAATACTTCTAAGTGGTATATTGCTGCCCGCCCAGGCTCTATCCATTACGGCCAGAGAAGAGGAAGATATGGGCCTTAAATTTATGGAAATGGCGAAAAGGCATTTTAAATTTATAAAAGATCCTGCTATTGTTAAATATATAAACAAAATTGGCGACAGGATAATAGCAACTCTTCCACCGCAGCCTTTTAAATACCATTTTTATATGATTCAGGAGGATGTATATAATGCCTTTGCAGTGCCTGGAGGCCATGTTTTTATAAACAGTGGTTTATTTGGAGCAATGGAGAGTGAAGATGAACTTGCCGGTATACTTGCTCATGAAATTTCACATGTTCTTTGCCGCCATATATCACAACGGGTTGCAAGATCATCAAAAGTCGGTATGGCAACGCTTGCCGGCATGGTCGCCGGAATCCTGTTAGGTATTAATGGTTCAGGAGCTGCCGCAAGCGCCATGACTATAAGCTCTGCTGCTGCGGGACAGTCGATTATGCTGGCTTTTAGCCGTGAGAACGAAATGCAGGCAGATCAAATCGGATTAAAATTGCTGTCAGAAGCCGGTTACAGCGGTAAAGGCCTGCTTAAAATGCTTAAAAAAATTCGAGACAAAAGCTGGTTTGGTTCCAAAGAGATCCCTTCATACTTGATGACACATCCTGCTGTGGAGGATCGTATTGCTTATATTGATGTCTGGATAGAAGCACATAAAGATACTGCACTCCCAGTGCGTAAAATAAATCCATTCTATTTTGAAAGAGCGCATACAAGACTTGAAGTTATTTATGGAGATGAAAATACTGTAAAAAAGAAATTTGAAACAGCGCTTGATAGAGATCCTTCCAACCCAGTGATCAACTATAGATTAGGGCTTATTCTGGCAAGAATGGGCAGCCGGGATGAGNCGATTTTGTATCTGAAAAAAGCATTGGGCAGGAATGTCTTTGAACCTAATGTTTTGAAAGATCTTGGGAGGATATATTTCCTGAATGGAGATTACGAAGAAGCCTTGAATACATTAAAAGGGGCGCTGAGTATTGCTCCGGGTGATGCAGAAACGCTTTTTTTTCTTGGCCGAACCAGTATGGGGCTGGGTAATTATGAAGAGGCAGCCTTAATATTTGAAAAACTTATTGCAGATAAAACGGAAAACAGGAAGCAGGTATTATATTTTTTAGGTAAGACCTGTGGAGAGCAAAACAATTTCGGTGATGCTCATTATTATCTTGGTATCTATTATAAAGAAAAAAGAGATAAAAAAAATGCCGTTTTTCATCTGCAAAAAGCATTGGATTATATAAAGGAGAAGGGGAAAAAGGAAAAAATTCGGGTAATGCTTGAAAAAATCAGAGGTAAGGAAACTGGAAGAATAAATAAAGGTAAATTTGTTTCTGATAAAAAATTATTTCATGGATGAACCAGAAATATTGACAATCCATGTTTTTTTTGGGATAATCAAATATTTTTAAACATTAGGAACGGGGACAAAATAACTTCCACAACTATGCATCACAGCTTCAGGCCATCTTTGCCCGATTTACCCGATCTATAATTGGGTACAAAAATTTTGAAATAGCTCGCTATTCCTGCAAATTTTGTACTTTGAAATTGATCAAAGCTGATCTAAAACTGTGCGCCTACTTGGGGAAGTTATTTTGTCCCCGTTCCTTATATTAATTTTTCTTACGAAAATTATTTAAAGATACTTTTTAAAGGAGGAAGTTAATGGCTGAAGAACAAGGATTAACGCTAAAGGGTATAACTGTTGCGGATTTTAGCCACGCATTATCCGCCCCTTATGGAAGCATGCTTCTTGGTGATCAGGGTGCTGACATAATAAAAATAGAAAATCCACAAGGGGACGTTTTTAGAACTTTGATGGGAGGCGCTTATGCCGCAGTTGTTCATCGAAACAAAAGAACAATTTCTTTAAATCTTAAACTGGATGAAGGTAAAGCGATAGCACGAAAAATTGTCGAAAAAGCAGATGTTTTGATCGAAAATTTTACCCCTGGGGCTTTCGATAGACTCGGATTTGGGTATGAAGAGGTTAAGAAATACAACCCTGGAATTATTTATTGTTCCCTTTCCGGGTACGGACAAACCGGGTCCTGCAGTAAACTTGGCGGGTATGACGTCGTAGCTCAGGCAGTATCAGGAATAATGGACAATACCGGAGAAGCTGGCAGACTTCCGGTACGCATAGGCCCTTCAATAGTAGATATGGGGTCCGGAATGTATTTGGCAATGGGAATTTTGCTTGCTTTGATGGACAGAGAAAAAACAGGCAAGGGTCAGAGGATTGAAGTTTCGCTTATGGAAACAGCTCTTTCCTGGATGTCAGCTCAGGCCGCCTATAATTCCATGACCGGAGCAGTTCCGCAAAGATTCGGTTCCGGTTTTTTCCCTTTTTGTCCTTACAAGGTCTATGAAGCTAAAGATCAATGTGTTTTTATAGGCGTTTCTACTAATAAATTTTGGGAAAAATTTTGTAAAGAATTTGATCTTATGAATCTTTATGAGAGAGAAGATTTGAAAAATGCATCCGACAGAGTTGCAAAGCGTGATGAACTTGACGGGTTGGTACAGGATGCAATGAAAAAATTAAAGGCAGCGGATATCATAAACCGTTTGCGAAAAGCCGGGATTCCCTGTTCACCTGTAAATAATATTCAGCAGGCCATTGCAGAACAGCAGGTTGTAGAGCGTGGATGCATCGGAGAAGATGACCATCCAACCTGTGGAAAAATAAAGTTTGCCAAAAATCCTATAAACAGGGATGGAAATTTTCCGGAATTACGTTCTTCATCTCCTTCCATGGGAGAACATAGCAGGAAGATTATGGCTGAGTTAGGATATGCAATTGATGAAGTCGAGGGATTAATTTCATCAGGGGCAGTTGTTGCAGAAAAAAAATAGGAGTTTTCAATGGAAGTTATACATTTTACTGAAGATCATAAAGAATTTAGGCACCGGTTAAAAAGTTTCATAAATAAAGAGGTTCTTCCTAATATTGAACAATGGGAAGCAGATGGAATAGTTCCCAGATCTGTATGGAAAAAGATGGGGCAGGAGGGCTTTTTATGTACCAGTCTTCCGGAAAAATATGGTGGTATAGGTGGAGACTTTGTTTATTCACTTATTGGAGCTGAAGAAATGGCCAGAACTAATCATTATGGCCTTATGTCATTTCTTCACAACGATATTGTTGTTCCTTATATTTCAGCTTATGGGTCAGAAGAGATAAAAGATAAATATCTGCCGGGCTGCGTTTCCGGAGATATTATTGCAGCAGTTGCAATGACAGAACCAAACGCAGGGAGTGATCTTGTTTCCATGGAAGCCACAGCAGTTGACGACGGAGATTCTGTTATCATCGACGGTGCAAAAATTTTTATTTCAAACGGAATTAATTGCGGTGTAGTCGTTCTTGCCGTAAAAGATCCCGAAGAAGAAAATCCTCACAAAGCGGTTTCGCTTTATGTTGTAGAAGAGGGTACCCCGGGATTTGAAAAAGGACAGAATCTGGAAAAAATGGGTTTTCACAGTCAGGATACGGCTGAACTCTTTTTTACAAAATGCAGGGTTCCCAAAAGCAATATGCTTGGTAAAAAAGGGGAAGGTTTTTATCTGCTCATGAACAAACTGCAACAGGAGCGCCTGATATGTTCTGTTGCATCTTTTGCATGCGGTGAATATGCTTTTGATACAACTCTTGAATATTGCAAAAATAAAAAACTTGGCCAGGCTGATCAGTTTAAATTAGCAGAGATGGCGACCGATCTTAAAATGGGAAAAACATTTCTTTATTCCCTGGTAGTAGATCATGTAGCTCATAAAAATATTAATATAGAAACATCAATGATGAAATATTGGGCATCGGAAATGGCCCATAAAATTCTTGATGGGTGCCTTGATATTTATGGCCTGGACGCTTCGCTGGAAAGTTGCCCCATTGAAAGGGCGTGGCGTGATGTAAAGGTTATGGAGATATTTGCAGGCACTAACCAGATAATGAGGCAGATAATAGCAAAAAGTATGGGTTTATAAAATGGCATTTATTAACAGGAGGTGGTCACTTGATAGAAAAAAGTAACATAGGAAAAGAGTACCGGGAATATACTTTTGAAATAGAAAAGTGCAAGATACGTGAACTTGCAAGAGCCATCGGAGACAAAAGCAAAATTTTTTACGATGAGGATGCCGCTCGGGAGGATGGTTTTGAAGGACTGGCAGTTCCTCCTACTTTTTCAACTCTATTTGCAATGGCAGGCGGACTTGAATCTGTAATCAAAGATCTTAAAATTGATATGACCAAGCTTTTACACGGTGGTCAGGAATATGAATATTTTAAAGCTATTAAACCTGGCGATGTAGTAAAAGGCAAAACAGTAATAAAAGATGTAATAGAAAAATCCGGTAAAGCCGGAACTATGGATTTTCTTGTTATGGAGACGACCTATATTAACCAGAATGAAGAACCTGTGTTGTGCGACAAGTGTACTCTCGTGGTTCGCAGATAAAAGTAAAAAAGGAGGGAATAATGGCACAACCTAAAGTATTATTTGATGATATTGAGGTCGGCTATGAAATACCACAGCTTGTTACAGCTCCGATCACAGAGACTCAGCTTGTAATGTATGCCGGCGCTTCAGGAGATTTTAATCCAATTCATACAGTGCATGCATTTGGTGAAAAAGCCGGTTTCGGTGGAGTGATAGGTCATGGAATGTTATCCATGGGTTTTGCTGGTCGGTTCATGACGAACTGGGTAGGTGTTAAGGCTGTCAAAAAACTTGCGGTACAGTTTAGATCTGTGACCAAACCTAAAAATGTTATAACCATTTCAGGAAAAGTTGTAAAAAAATATACTGAAGATAGTCTAAACCTGGTCGATTGTGAGTTTCTGGCGACCAACCAGGATAGCGACAAAATCATAGTGGGAACAGCTACAGCAGAGCTTTCTTAAAATAATTTTTACAAAGAACTGCGAAAATATTTGGCAAACATATGAAATATACATATCAAAAAAAATGTGATAATGATATAATCAATACAATATCGGGTCACTACACTATTGAGAGAGAAGAATGTATAGATTTTAAAGGCCAGGACCTTCTTTGTGTCGTTGGGATGGGCATAATAGATTCGTCCTGTTGCGGCGAAGGCGGCTGCCGATATGCACTTGTTCCCGGCTATGTTCAGTCAAATGACCAGGATGAAAAAGGTTTTACCATAGCAGAGGTGAAACCTGTCTTAAGCAAAGATGAAAAAAACGAAATAATAAAAATATTGAAAGAGCAGGAGGCTGTTACACAGGTAGAATTTTGGTAAACCCCTTCTGCTTGCCCTTTTGTCTGTCTTCTATGTTGCGGTAACAAGGGTTTGGTAGAGACGGGTTTCAAACCCGTCTCTACTTGCCTTGAAGACGAACAAAAGTTTTGCACGATATGGGTATATTATTTTCGTCCAGTTCTCCCTTACAATATATTTTTTTGCAGAAACATTTAGATAATTTTTAATTTTAACGGAGGTAATATAAATGACAGGAATTGTATCTTACGGCGCATATATTCCAAGATACCGAATAGATCGCAAAGTTATTTACAAAGCTATGAGCTGGCTTAATCCGGCAACTTTTATGCCCGGAGAGAAAGCTGTTGCAAATTATGATGAAGACAGTATCACTATGGCTGTTGCTGCGGGTATGGACTGCCTTAAAGATATAGACCCCAACATAATAGATGGCACTTTTTTTGCCAGCACAACTTTTCCATATAGAGAAAGGCAAAATGCTCAAATATTATCGGATGCCTTTAATATGGGCTCTGATATAAGAACTGCCGATTTTGCAGACAGTCTTAAATCCGGCACTACGGCTGTGCTTAGCGCACTTGATACCGTTAAAGCAGGCAGCGCCAGAAATATAATTGTATGCGCGTCTGATCTCAGGATAGGCAAACCAGGCAGTATTCAGGAGGAATTTTTTGGTGATGGCGCTGCTTCTTTACTTTTGGGGAATGATAATATCATAGCAAAGGTTCTTGGATCTCATTCGGTTTCTTATGATTTTATAGATCATTGGAGAGCAGATACAGACATGTATGATCGCCAATGGGAAGATAGATTCATACGTGATGTGGGATATAAACAATTTATTCCTGAAGTAATCAGCGGTGCGCTTAATAAATGCAATCTACAGATCAAGGATATGGCAAAAGTAATTTATCCGTGTCTTTATGCTGCTGATTTTAAAGGAATTGCAGGAAAATTAGGCCTTGAAGAAACACAGCTTATAGATCCTATGATAAACAACGTAGGCTTTACTGGCACATCCAATTCTTTAATGCTGCTGGTGGCTGCTTTGGAAGATGCAAAACCGGGAGATAAAATACTGGTTGCCAGTTTTGGCACAGGAAGTGACGCTATAATATTTGAAGTAACTGATGAAATAGAAAAAATAAAAGGTTCAAGAAGAGGGATAAAGAAAAATCTTGAAGCTAAAAGAGCTCTTGATTCATATCAAAAAATGATAGCATTCCGTGGGATCATTCCTGTAGAAAAGGGTATTCGAGGTGAAGAGATGCCATTTACACCATTTTCCGAGCTTTGGAGACTACGCGACCAGGTACATGGCCTTGTTGGCAGTAAGTGCACAAAATGCGGCACACCTCAGTTCCCGGCTCAGACAGTATGTGTAAACCCTGATTGCGGAGCTATTGGTCAAATGGGAAAATACAGGTTCTCAAATAAAAAAGGTACTCTTTTTATGTACACAGGTGATAATCTCGCATTTTCTCCAAGCCCTCCGGAAATGTATGGAATGGTAGACTTTGAAGGCGGTGGAAGGTATCAGTTTAACATAACAGACACAGATGTGGATGCTTTGAGTGTTGGAATGCCTGTAGAAATGAGTTTCAGAAGAAAATATGTTGATACCACGTTCGGTGTTTATGGTTATTTCTGGAAAGCCGTACCTGTAATAGAGTAGTTTTTATAATAACCTGTATTCAAAATAAAAAATAAATTCTTGTTTTGACATCTGTTTAGGAGGTAGAAATGCCAGAAGGAATAAAAGATAAAGTCGCAATTATCGGCATGGGTTGCACAAAGTTCGGTGAGCGCTGGGACGTTGGCTCTGAAGAGCTGATTGTGGAAGCTTTTCAGGAAGCTATTGAAGATGCCGGTATAGAAAAAAAAGATATAAATGCAGCCTGGTTCGGCTCATGTATGACAGTCAATAACGTAGGAAAATCATCATTACCACTTAGTATGGCTCTAAAGCTTCCCTATATTCCGGTATCACGAGTTGAAAATTTTTGTGCTACCGGTACTGAAGCTTTGAGGGGGGCTGTATATGCTGTAGCATCAGGCGCATATGATATATGCCTGGCTCTTGGCGTTGAAAAACTTAAAGATACCGGCTATGGTGGTCTTCCGGATCTGCCATCTGCAATGGGAACCAAATCAAAATTTATTATGCCAAATGTAACAGCTCCAGGCAGTTTTGCAATGATGGCCACTGCGTATTTTGCAAAATATGGTTTAAGCCCGGAAGAAGGCAAAAGAATACTTGCAATGGTTTCTTCCAAGAGTCACTCTAATGGCGTAAAAAATCCAAAAGCGCATTTAAGAAAAGCGGCTTCAGTGGAAAAAATTATGAAGGCTCCCATGATCGCTTATCCGTTAGGCCTTTTTGACTGCTGTGGGGTTAGTGACGGTGCTGCCGCAGCCATAGTCTGCCGTGCAGATATGGCCAAAAACTTTGGTAAACCTGAGCCTGTAAAAATAAAGGCCATGCAGATGGCTCTTAGTTCAGGAGCTGAATTAATGCATAGCAGTTGGGATGGATCATATGTACGAACCGGTACAAAATGTGGTGCGAAAGCTTATGAGGAAGCTGGAATTAAGAATCCCAGGGAAGAAATAAGCATGATGGAAGTTCATGACTGCTTCTCAATTACAGAACTTGTCACTTATGAAGATCTACAGATTTCTGAAAGAGGCAAGGCCGGCAACGATGTTAGAGATGGTTTCTTTAATATTGATGGTAAAATACCGTGCCAGCCTGACGGAGGACTGAAATGCTTCGGTCATCCCATAGGTGCTTCCGGTTTGAGGATGATGTATGAGATGTATTTGCAATTGCAGGGTAGGGCAGGGGAAAGACAGATTAAAGATCCGTCTATCGGGCTTACCCACAATATGGGAGGATTCCCGAACCAGAATCTCGTCAGCATCTCTATAGCAGGTCTGTAAAAAAAAGGTAAATCATTACCCGGTGGATTAAATCCACCGGGTTTTTTTAAGATTTTCAGATATCCATGTCAACTCGTCCTCTCTTTTTACCCCTATACATTAAAATTATTATATAAATGACTTCAAATTTTTTAAATATAATAGTAAAAGATAAACAGGAAGAAATAAAAAAGATAAAAAAAAATGTTCCTGAAGGCACAATTCGCCAAAAAGCTTTTACATTCGGAAATAAACGTTCTTTTTTTAAAAATCTTGAGCATCCTGGACCAACAGGTATAAATATTATTGCCGAAATCAAACGTGCATCCCCTTCCAAAGGAGATATTGCGCCTGATCTTGATCCTGTTGAACTGGCGGGGAAATATGAGCAGGGAGGGGCGGCGGCTCTTTCTGTTTTAACGGAAAAAAAATATTTTAAAGGCAGTGTTGATGATTTGAGAAAAGCAAGGCAAGCGACAACTTTGCCTGTGCTGCGCAAAGATTTTATAATTTCTTCCTATCAAATTTACGAATCAGCCGCTATAGGAGCAGATGCAATTTTGCTCATTGTCCGCATTTTGACAAAAGGCCAGCTTAAGGATTATTTGAATCTGTGCAAAGAACTTAATCTGGATGCACTGGTGGAAATTCATTCTGAAGAGGATCTTGAGAATGCTTCTATTTCAGGAGCTAAACTTATAGGCATAAACAATAGAAACCTGAGCTCTTTTGAAACNGATTTGTCGATTGCTCTTCACCTTGTATCAATGCTTGAACCAGATCAGATACCGATTGCTGCAAGTGGAATAAAAGATAGAANAGATATTGAAAAAAATTTGGCGGCCGGNATTAATAATTTTTTGATAGGAGAGAGTTTNGTAAGGGCAAAAAAAACTTCAGCTTTTATTAAGTCATTAGGAACGAGGACAAAATAACTTCCCCAACTATACATCACAGCTTCAGGCCATCTTTGCCCGATCTAAA
>JGI24023J19991_10003139_pt1 | contig 11727 bp, 10 predicted proteins | sample Cruoilmetagenom1_FD_19991 | JGI IMG/M metagenome (IMG submission 19991)
GTTCATTTGGAATAACCAAACCTCACTCCTCGCGCCTTGCCTGGCCTGTTTTGGGGCTCCAGCGCGGGGGCGTCATTAGGGTTAACAGGCCCTAGCTCAGCTTGCCGTGACATTGCTTGTATTTTTTACCGGAACCACAGGGACAAGGTGAATTACGCCCGACCTTTTCAGTAGGTCGTACAAACGGTTGCTCGACCTCTTCACCCTCCTGCTCTTCCTCGGCACCAGCGGATGCACTGGGGGCAGCGGCATGTTCAAATTGCATGGGTGCCTGATGCCGACGTTGTTCTTCTATAGCTTCGACATCCTCTTCCGCACTGACTTTCACTTTTGAAAGTACCGTCACCACATCGTATTTAATCCGCTCAAGCAAGTCGGTAAACATCTCGAAGGCTTCGCGCTTGTATTCCTGCTTCGGATTCTTTTGTGCATATCCGCGCAAATGGATGCCCTGTCGCAGATAATCCATCGAGGCCAGATGCTCCTTCCACATGGAATCCAGCACCTGTAACATAATCGCCTTTTCAAAATGACGCAGTACATCGGCACCCGCCTGTTCTTCCTTTTCGGTATACTGTGTTTCCAGTGACTCGATAATACGATCGCGCAAGGGCTCCTCGTGCAATTCATCATCGTCATCCAACCATTGCTGAATATCCAGCTTCAGATCAAACTCATGCTCAAGGGCCTCAGTTAGCCCGGCTATATTCCATTGTTCGTCCAGACTGCCAGGGGCTATATAGGTGTTAATAACGTCATTAACCACATCCTTGCAAATGGCACTGATCGTTTCAGAAATATCTTCAGTGGCCATCAATTCATTGCGCTGATCATAAATCACCTTACGCTGATCATTGGCAACATCATCGAATTCGAGCAGGTTTTTACGAATATCGAAGTTATAGGTTTCCACCTTGCGTTGGGCATTGGCGATGGCCTTGTTGACCCAGGGATGTTCGATTGATTCGCCCTTCTCCATTCCTAGCTTTTTCATCAATCCGCCCACACGTTCCGATGCAAAGATACGCATCAGATTATCTTCAAGCGAAAGATAGAATCGTGATGAACCGGCATCACCCTGACGACCAGAACGGCCACGCAATTGATTATCGATACGACGTGACTCATGACGTTCTGTGCCGATAATATGCAATCCGCCTTGTTCAAGAACTTTATCGTGACGCTGTTGCCATTCTTCACGCACTGACTGTTCAGCGGCTGCATCGATATCACCAAGCTTTTCCAGTTCGACTTCGAGATTGCCACCGAGGACGATATCAGTACCACGACCCGCCATATTGGTAGCTATCGTTACCGCTGAGGAACTGCCCGCCTGCGATACGATCTCGGCCTCGCGTTCGTGTTGTTTGGCGTTCAGGACTTCGTGTTTTATTTTTGCCTTGCCCAACAAGTTGGACAGGTATTCTGACACCTCAATAGAGGTAGTACCCACCAGTACCGGCTGGCCACTTTCCACACAACCTTGAATATCCCCGACAATGGCCTGGTATTTGTCTTCCTGAGTCAGATAAATCTGGTCTGCATTATCCTGACGCACCATAGGTCGATGTGTTGGGATAACAATGACCTCAAGCCCGTAAATTTGCTGAAACTCAAACGCCTCAGTATCCGCTGTACCGGTCATACCGGACAAAGTGTTATATAAACGGAAATAATTCTGGAATGTAATCGATGCCAGGGTCTGGTTTTCACTCTGAACCTTAACCCCTTCCTTGGCTTCAACGGCCTGGTGTAATCCATCCGACCAACGTCGACCTGCCAGTGTTCGCCCTGTAAATTCATCGACGATAACCACTTCACCATTGGTGACGATATAGTCCACGTCCTTTTCAAACAAAATATGTGCGCGTATGGCTGCATTGACGTGATGCATCAGCATGATATTACCCGCATCATAAAGGCTTTCATTCTCTTGCAACAAGCCTTCCTCGGTCAATAAATCCTCGATATGTTGATGCCCCGACTCAGTAAGATAAACCTGCTTGGCCTTCTCATCAACACTGAAATCACCGGCGCCCTCTTCTTCTTCCTGACGTACCATTTGTGGGATCAGCTTATTGACCTTGACATAGATCTCCGGGTTTTCCTCGGTAGGACCAGAAATAATCAGCGGTGTCCTGGCCTCATCAATAAGGATGGAGTCTACTTCATCGACAACCGCAAAATTTAATTCACGCTGTACCTTTTCCTCAGTGCTGAACGCCATGTTGTCACGCAGGTAGTCAAAACCAAATTCGTTGTTGGTTCCGTAGGTAATATCCGAGGTATAGGCCGCCTGTCTGTCGGCATGTGTCATATCACTCACGATAACGCCGGTACTCAGGCCAAGGAAACTATATAATCGCCCCATCCATTCCGCATCACGTCGTGCCAGGTAGTCATTGACCGTCACGACATGAACACCTTTGCCACTCAGTGCATTGAGATAGGTGGCCAGGGTGGCGACCAGGGTCTTACCCTCACCAGTACGCATCTCTGCAATCTTGCCCTGGTGGAGTACCATCCCGCCAATCATCTGCTCATCGAAATGACGCATATTGAGGATGCGCTTACCCGCCTCACGGCAGACAGCGAAGGCCTCGGACAACATATCATCGAGTGATTCACCCTGCTGATAGCGCTCACGGAAGGCTTGTGTTTTCGCCTGTAAATCATGATCGCTGAGCTGGCTGATGCCGTCTTCAAGATCGTTAATCTTCTGGACGTTTTTCCAGATTTTCTTCAGGTAGCGGTCATTTCGACTACCAAACATTTTTCTAAATACTTTTGCAACCATGATTTGATGAATTTATATTTTATGTTTGTAAAAAGAGGCAATATGATAACTGATTTAGGTCTTTTGCACATGCATAATCAAGCGAAAGCCACGAAAAATCAGACCTTTCATCAAATGGAACGTTCAATTTATCAGGGTGGCACAGGATAAATACAAATAAAAATGCCCCGAGTCACGGGGCATTCATCAGCAAGACGAGCAAGCAGGCTATTTAGTGGATGCCAGATGCTTCATAGGATCAACGACATGGCCATTTTTAACCACTTCAAAATGCACATGTGGTCCGGTGGAACGGCCGCTGGAACCCATCTTCGCGATCAACTGGCCCTTCTTGATCTTGTCGCCCAACTTAACCATATTTTGCGAATTATGCGCATAGCGAGTGGAGTAGCCATTACCGTGATCGATCTCCACCATTTTGCCGTAACCAAACCGATCACCCGACCAGGTCACCACACCAGCCGCTACTGACACGATCTCTGACCCCATTTTCCCTGCAAAATCAACGCCCTTATGGAAATTACGTTTACCGGTGAAGGGGTCATTGCGGATACCATAAAATGATGACATCCAACCTTGCTTGATAGGACGGCCCGTGGGTAGTGCCTTTTGTTGTAATTCGCCATGCAACATCATTGAGGCCAATATGTTCAACTGCTGTTCACGGTCCTGTAACTGCATATCCAGCTCGTCCATCTCGGCCATAATGTCACGTGAACTGGCGGATGAAAACTCGAGTGCATTTTCAGGACCACCCAAAGGCGGTGCCGTTTCAAAGTTGAACTCGCCCTTGTCGAGTTTGGCCATCTGGGTCAAACGACCACCGAGCGCATCCAGTCGGTAGACATGTGCCTGCAGTTCGCCTAATCGCTGCGAAAGAGCATCGATATGTGCCTGCGCATTTTTTTTACTTTCCACCAGGGTCAGTTGCTGCCCCTCTATCGTGTTCTTCCATTGCTGTACAACCCGGGTATCGATAGTGTTATTAAACAGCGATGAACCACCGGCCCAATAACCTAAATAACCTATAGCACTCGACAAGACGAGAAAAAATGCCACAATACTGATATAAAAGCTCGCAGATGATAAACGGATGTTTATCGGTTTAGTCGGACATTGTCCAAACAGAATAATATTCATTCGTGATTTGCCTGTATATCTATGTGTTTCCGAAGACGTAATATCATAATATAACCAAATTATCGGCGAAAGATGCAAAAACTTAAGTACAGAAAACTTTATAAACTATTGAAAAACAATGGCTTGATTGCCAATTCAATCACAGAAACCCTATATGCGCTTAAACATATGGAGTTATTTGTGGATGAACAATTGCCAGCAGGACTACGCGAGCATGTTAAACCACTTAATATTTCTGGTTATACGCTGGTGCTGATGGTCAGTTCGCCAGCGTGGAAATCCAAACTAAGATTCCAATTACCTGAACTCGAAAAACAACTCCAGCAAAAAACAGGTAACCAATTGCGTCAAATTTCGGTCAAGATCGTTCCGAAAAAACAGTATGAAGGGAATACGGGCGGTAAAAAAAATAAGCGCTCTTCCCTGTCACCATCGAGTCAATCCATCATTAAAGGTCTTGCTGACAGTCTGGATGACTCCAGACTTAAATCATCCTTACTGCGATTAAGCCAGCAAAGACCACGGTAAATACCTTAATCCGGCTTTTTATTATTATCAGGTAGCCTGGATAGGTTGCATATAGAGAATGGGAGCCGACTCAACATCATCGAAGGTCACCTCTTCCCAGGCCTGCTCATCGGCCATCAATGCACATAACAAACGATTATTTAATGCATGGCCAGACTTAAACCCATTGAACGCACCAATCAGGCTATGTCCAAGTAAATATAAATCACCAATAGCATCAAGAATTTTGTGTTTTACAAACTCGTCTTCATAACGCAGGCCGTCTTCATTGAGAACGCGGAAATCATCAACAACGATCGCATTATCAAGACTGCCACCCAGGGCCAGCTCGCGTTCACGTAACGCTTCAATATCTCGCATAAAGCCAAATGTACGCGCCCGGCTGACTTCTTTTACAAACGAAGTCGTCGAGAAATCAACCTCGGCTTTTTGTTCTTTAGTTTTGAAAACAGGATGATCAAAATCAATGGCAAACCCAACCTTAAAACCTTCGAATGGGTCAAACTGTGCCCACTTGTCATCTTCCTGGACCTTGATAGTCCGCTTGATACGGATAAAGCGTTTGGCGGCATTCTGCTCGACAATACCAGCAGATTGAATCAGGAAGACAAAAGGTCCGGCACTACCATCCATAATAGGCACTTCAGGTGCACTGACGTCGACATAGGCATTATCAATACCCAGACCTGCCATGGCGGACAACAAATGCTCTACTGTGGAGATCCTGACATCGCCTTTCACCAGACTGGTGGACAGACGCGTATCACCGACGTTTTCAGGACTGGCCTTGATTTCAACCGGCTCTTCCAGATCGACACGGCGAAAAACGATACCGCTATTGGCAGCAGCAGGCCTCAGGGTAAGATAAACTTTTTTACCGGTGTGAAGACCCACACCCGTTGCCCTGATGACATTTTTTAATGTTCGCTGTCTAATCATTAGACTTTTTCACCTCTATCGCCTGAACTATTCAAGCCTTTCTGGCGGGCATTTTAGCATAGCACGTGAAATGTGAATAGTGAGGTAGTTCAAAGTTTTAACAACCCTTATTAATAATCTGTCCCCATTGACTTCGTCCGTAAAAGTCTCAAACACAACCACACCACTCAAAGCAGGAGGGGAAAACTGACTCCGAGCAGCATGATTTTGTTATTTTACAATAGCTTAATCTGCCTGTTTACGCAAAAAAGCCGGGATATCCAGATAATCCATATCCGAATCCAGAGGTGGAGCCATGGTATCTCCGCCCGATACTCGGTTACGTATCACCGTTGGGCGATCCAGGACACCGTAATCGACTTCGCCACTCTTCTTGCGATGAATCATCTTCACAGGCGGCTCTTCCTGGGCACGGAAATTACGCCCGATACCCGTCGCCACCACGGTGACACGCAATTCATCACTGAGTGTAGGATCGATAACCGTACCAACAACGACGTTAGCTTCATCGGATGCAAAATCCTTAATGGCCATACCGACTTCTTCAAACTCACCAATCGTCATATCCAGGCCAGCAGTGACATTGACCAGAATACCGCGGGCTCCACTCAGATCAACATCTTCAAGCAATGGACTGGCCGCGGCTGCTTCTGCGGCTTCACGTGCACGATCTTCACCAGACGAAACGCCACTACCCATCATCGCCATACCCATCTCGGACATGACCGTNCGCACATCAGCAAAGTCGACATTGATCAAACCAGGTCGTGTAATCAATTCGGCAATACCCTGAACGGCACCAAGCAATACATCGTTTGCCGATTTAAAGGCATCCAGTAGGCTGATGGATTTACCCAGTACCTGTAATAACTTTTCATTAGGAATAGTAATCAGGGAATCGACATTTTTACCCAACTCTTCAATACCTGTTTGCGCCGCACCCATGCGTTTTTTACCTTCAAAACCGAATGGCTTGGTCACAACAGCGACGGTCAGGATACCCAGTTCACGTGCCATTTGCGCCACGATTGGAGCCGCACCTGTCCCGGTACCGCCACCCATGCCGGCCGTGATAAACAACATGTCCGAACCCTGGATCACTTCCATGATGCGTTCACGATCTTCGATAGCCGCCTGACGGCCGATTTCAGGATTGGCTCCTGCACCCAAACCCTTGGTGATGTTGCTACCAATTTGCAAGGTTGTTTTTGCATGAGTATTGGTCAATGCCTGCGCATCGGTATTGAGACAAATAAAGTCAACACCTTCGATACCACCATTCACCATATGTTGCACGGCATTACCGCCACCGCCGCCGACACCCACTACCTTTATTACTGCGTTCTCACTAAAAGAATCCATTAGTTCAAACATGGTCTACCCCTCCTCAGTCATTATATGACATCTTCGTTTAATCCAGATCAAAACCGTCGCCATCCTACATGTCAACGGGTTAAAAATTGCCCTGAAACCAGCTTTTCATTCTGGCCCAAATCCCTTTAACACCTGCCCCTGAAGGCATTTCAGACAAGCGTTGTTCGCTGTTCTTTTTACCGAACAGCAATAAACCGACACCCGTGGCATAAATAGGATTACGCACCACATCGACCAGACCGGTCACGTATTGCGGCGAACCCAGGCGCACGGGTATATGAAATATTTCTTCGGCCAGCTCGATCAGCCCTTCCATCTTCGAGCTACCGCCGGTAAGGACGATACCGGCAGCCACCAGATCCTCGAAACCGCTACGTCGCAGTTCGGCCTGCACCAGTGTCATTAATTCTTCGTAGCGTGGCTCAACCACTTCCGCCAATGTCTGTCTCGCCAGACGTCTGGGGGCGCGATCTCCCACACTTGGCACTTCGATAGTTTCATCTGAACTGGCCAATTGTCGTAACGCGCAGGCATATTTGATTTTTATTTCTTCTGCATATTGAGTCGGCGTACGTAATGCCACAGCAATGTCATTAGTAACCTGATCACCAGCAATGGGAATAACCGCCGTGTGACGGATGGAACCCTCGGTGAATACAGCAATATCCGTCGTGCCACCACCGATGTCGACCATACAGACACCCAGTTCTTTTTCATCTTCCGTCAGTACCGAATAACTGGATGCCATTTGTTCAAGGATAATATCGTCGACTTCAAGCCCGCAACGACGCACGCATTTGACAATATTTTGTGCTGCACTAACTGCCCCGGTGATCATGTGGACCTTGGCTTCCAGGCGTACGCCAGACATACCCACGGGCTCCTGTATACCTTCCTGATTATCGATCAAGAATTCCTGCGGGATAATATGCAAAATGCGTTGATCAGCGGGTATCGCTACCGCTCGTGCCGCGTCAATAACACGATCGACATCGGCATGAGAGACTTCCTTGTCTCTGATAGCGACGATGCCATGAGAATTCAGACTGCGAATATGGCTACCGGCGATACCCGCAAACACCGAATGTATCTGACAGCCGGCCATTAATTCAGCTTCCTCTACTGCACGCTGGATGGATTGCACAGTAGACTCGATGTTCACCACCACACCTTTCTTCAAACCTCTTGAAGGATGTGAACCCAGACCTATAATCTCGATTTCATCCGACGCATTCAATTCACCGACGATGGCCACTACTTTGGAGGTCCCTATATCCAGGCCGACTATTAAATTACGATCTGGCTTTCTAGACATCTTTCTGGACTCCCTTGTTATTATTATCTTGAACATCGCTACCTGGCTTCCAGCGAACAGCAAAACCATTGGTATAACGCATATCAACACTCTCTATTTTCTCTAACTGGCCGGCGATAATCTGCTGATAAATTTTCAGAAAACGCTGCAACCGCTCATGTACCTTCATGCGCCCCAGGTGGAGCGTCAGCCCGTTACCCAGGTCCAGCTTCCATGAACGCCGGTGACTCATACTCAATCGTGACGTCTTTAAGCCCAGGGGCTTCAATTTTTTATTCAGGTCAAGGTATTCATCTGACAACATAGTGACCGTACCATCAGGACCATCCAGTTCTGGCAAATTCTCTATGGCGCTACTTTCCTCGGCCGCAAACCACTCACCACGTTGATTGACCAGGCCACCCTTGCCCCATTTCGCCAGGGGTTGCTGCTCACTAATCTGCAATAACAAGGTGTCTGGCCATTTCCTTCTGATAGATACCCGATCAACCCAGGGAACATTCTTGACGTGGCGATGGATACCATCGATATCGATAGAGAGAAAATTCCTGTTGAGCTGCTGACTCAACAAACTTTTCAATGCCTGGGTATCAAGGTAATTAAAATTGCCATCAATCTTGACGACACGCACAGGCAAGGTATCTTTATCAATCAGCTTCAGGTAAAGCGCNGTCACNACTGCCACACCCGCCAACAACATAAGTGATAACATCACCCCGCGTTTCAGCTTTTGACGCTTTTCCTGCANCTCTTCCTGCAATCTGTTTTTGTTGCTACGTCTAGCCATTTTTACTATCACCACTAGTTTGCAATATTTGCCAGACAAGTTGATCAAAATCGATGCCGGCCGTTCTGGCCGCCATGGGCACCAGACTGTGATCGGTCATGCCGGGTACGGTGTTGGCCTCGATCAACCAGAGTTCCCCATTAGCGTCCATCATAAAATCGATCCGACCCCAACCACTGGCGCCAACCGCTGCAAAGGCCCGTAATGCCATCGCCTGACATTTTTTTTCGGTCGTTTCATCCAGTCCACATGGGCAGTGATACCCTGTGGTATCGTCAACATATTTGGCGTTGTAATCATAAAACTGGTGCGGCGTTTCCAGCCTGATCATAGGTAACGCCTGTTGTTGCAAGATAGCCACGGTATACTCACTACCCTGCACCCAACGCTCCGCAATAATCTCGGCGTCATACCTGGCAGCCTCTTTCCATGCACCTTCAAGATCTACAGCATGCATCACCTTCGTCATGCCGATGCTCGAACCTTCATGCACCGGCTTGACGATCAAAGGCAATCCAAGCTCATCTGCAATCGCGAGAAAATCACTACTTTCCTCCAACACACGATAATCCGGTGTTGGCAACCCGGCGCTCTGCCATAATTGTTTGGTACGCAACTTGTCCATGCTCAACGCTGAACCCAGCACACCACTCCCTGTATAGGGTATGTGTAACAATTCCAGCGTACCTTGCATTACCCCGTCTTCTCCGCCACGACCATGCAGGACAATAAAAACGCGATCAGGCATCTCTTTTTCAAGTACGCGCACAATATCCTTGTCCACGTCCAGCCCATAGGCATTAATGCCCTTACGCAACAGACCATTGAGCACGGCCGTCCCACTCTGCAATGAAATCTCGCGCTCGGCAGAAAGTCCTCCCATAAGAACAGCTACACGACCAAAATCTTCAGGCTGCAAAAATTCATTCTTAACGGTATTGTCTTTCGCCTGATTCATCTGGAATCATTCACTCCGGATAAGGTATGTTCGCCAACAATGCGTACTTCTCTGTGTAATTTAATACCCTGAGCCTTGTNCACTTCCTCTGCTACTTTNCTCACTAACATCTCAATATCGCGCGCCGTCGCCGCACCTGTGTTAATAATAAAATTGGCATGTTTCTCTGACACGCAAGCNCCACCCTGACACACACCCTTCAGGCCAGTCGCCTCGATCAAGCGNGCGGCATGATCACCTTCGGGGTTCCTGAAAACAGATCCACAACTGGCCTGACCAATAGGCTGTTTTTCGTTACGCTCAGCCAACAATGCTTTGATATTCTGTTTGATCTCGTCTTGTTTGCCATGGCTGACAGGAGCCAGTTTCAGGTGGACTGCAACGAACCATTCATCCTCCATGCCCTCAACACTTCGATAACCCACCTTGAACTCTGCCGGTTTGCGTACGTGCAAATCACCCTGGCGATCCATCGTTTCCACCGCTGCTACCTTATCCCAGGTTTCACTACCAAAAGCGCCTGCGTTCATGGCAACAGCACCTCCCATCGTACCGGGGATACCGGCCAGGAATTCTGCACCTTGCAATAAGTTGGCACTACAAAACCGGGCGACCTTGGCACACGTTACGCCTGCCTCGGCACGCACCTGTCCGGATGGCAGCAAGGACATTTCGTTCAATAGGCCCTGGGTTGAGATCACCGTGCCCCTGATGCCACCATCACGTACCAGTAAATTACTACCCAAACCCAACCAGAACAGCGGTTCATCGACTGGCAGTTGCCTGATAAATAAAATCAGGTCGTCCAGATCCAGCGGTTTGTACAAGCGATCCGCAGGTCCACCTACGCGCCACGTGGTATAGCGCGCCAGCGGCTCGTTTAAAAGCACTGTACCTGCAAACAGCTTGTCCTTATTCAATGCCATCATTATTTTCTGCGTCCACTCGCCTTCGCTGTCTTCCTGGTCACTGCGACCAGCGGGTCTTTCTCTGTCAGCAACACTGGATTTCTTGCTGCATACGCATGGCCGTGCGAAAAAGCGCTTTGCAGCGAAGCACCACAACCAAAACGTAAACTTTTTACAGTTGTTTTATGCATTGCCCACTCCTATCACCTTAAGCAGTTGTGGCGCCACCGTGCCAATACTGCCTGCTCCCAGGGTCAACAGAATATCGTTATCATGCAGCAATCCTGGTAACACCTCGTCCAATTCATGCAAGTGCTCTACAAACACCGGTTCAACCTGCCCACGGGCTCGAATAGCAGCCGTCAGTGCACGACCGTCTGCACCTGTAATTGCTTCCTCTCCCGCGGGATAAATCTCCAGCAATACCAACACATCCACTGACGACAAGACATGCACAAAGTCTTCAAACAGATCGCGAGTACGTGTATAGCGATGGGGTTGAAAGACCACGACCAGTCGACGTTGCGGCCAACTCTTGCGTATCGCATCAATAGTGGCTGCCACCTCGACAGGATGATGACCGTAGTCATCGATCAATAGCATATGACCCTGTGCAATCCGGATTTCACCATAACTCTGAAAACGACGACCGATTCCTTCAAACTGAAGTAATGCTTGCTGGATTTTTTGATCGTCCACTCCCAGCTCACGTGCCACAGCAATGGCTGCCAGGGCATTCAGGACATTATGTTTCCCTGGCATATTCAAGGTAATGCTGAGCGCGCTATCGGAACCTGCAAAATTGACATCAAAATGTGTTTGGTGTCCTTGCTGGACAATATTGTTCGCGACGATATCGGCATCGGCACAGGTTCCATAGGTCACCGTGGGGCGCGTGAGATCTGGCATCAGGCGTCTCACGTCATCATCATCAATACATAGAATGGCCTGACCATAAAATGGAAGGTGATGCAGAAATTC
>JGI24023J19991_10003141_pt1 | contig 11722 bp, 11 predicted proteins | sample Cruoilmetagenom1_FD_19991 | JGI IMG/M metagenome (IMG submission 19991)
TATAAATAATCTCATGTCATATATTTTTACTTAGATACAATTCTATTGGTTAGGTTGCGTTTTACTAGCAAAACTCCTGAAAAGCTTCAGCTAGATTTTCAGCGATCATTTCAGCAGATCTGCCTTCAATATGATGACGTTCTAACATGTGCACCAATTCGCCATCTTTAAATAAGGCAACTGCCGGAGAAGAAGGTGGAAAAGGGATCATATGTTCTCTTGCTTTCGCAACAGCATCGGTATCAACACCTGCAAAAACAGTAGTTAAATTTGAGGGCTTTTTATCACCCTGCAAAGACATGATAGTGCCTGGCCTGGCAGTACCGGCTGCACATCCGCAAACCGAATTTACCATAATTAACGTGGTGCCATTTTCTTTTAAGATAGTATCGACTTGATCGGCCGTATGTAATTCTTCAAAACCAGCACTCACTAATTCTTGACGCATTGGTTTCACTATTTCTTCTGGATACATATTTATTTTTTTTAAAATTAAATTGAAACATTTTTCTCCAATTTTATTGGGGAACCTTTTAAACTGACATTGACTCTGTCGAATCTTCGATTTCCTGCAAAAGCAGGAATCTATAGCAAAAAAAATATTTTTTACTTCGCGACAAAGATACATATAATTACAATAAATGTATCTTTGAATTTTATTAGAGAGAATTACGATTTATGGCAAGTTTTGCAAAATGGTTAGGCGCTAGTTTAGGATGGTCTTTTGGAGGCCCAATAGGTGGAATTTTAGGTTTTGTTCTGGGAAGTTTTATTGATGGTTTTTCTGAAGTTGACATGAAAGATTTTAGACAAAAAATTCCTCAGGGCGATCGTGGGTCAACTACTAAATCAGGAGATTTCGAACTGAGTTTATTGGTATTGGCAGCTGTCGTTATAAAAGCCAATGGTAAAGTTGATAGGCGTGAGTTAAGTTTTGTTCGTCAAAGTTTTACGAGTATGTATGGTACTGCACGTGCCAAAAATGCTTTTAAATTGTTTAACGGAATAATAAAGAAAAACGATATTTCTACGCGACAGGTATGTATGCAAATTCGTCAACGTATGGACCATGCATCGCGTTTACAACTCATACATTTTTTATTTGGTATCGCTAAAGCGGATGGTCTGGTTAGTGAAGTGGAAATACAAACGATTCATCGAATAGCGGGGTATCTATATATCAATCAACGTGATTTTGATTCTATAAAAGCAATGTTCCATAATGAAGTGAATAGCGCCTACAAGATACTGGAAATTAATAAAAGTGCAACTGATGATGAGGTGAAAAAAGCATATCGAAGACTAGTAAAAAAACATCATCCTGATAAGTTACGCCACCTGGGTGAAGAGCATGTTAAAGGGGCTGAAGAAAAATTCAGACAAATTCAAAAAGCGTACGAAAAAATTCAGAACGAAAGAGGAATCTGATTCAGTCAGCAGTCATCAGTCTTCATCTCTCTGTCATTCTGAGCATCCGATAGCTATCGGAACGAAGAATCTATTTTTAGAATTTAATGTGATCTCATAGATATAAATTCAAACTCTCAGGCCCAGCCAATATGGTTTTAACAATGGTATTATTTTTTGTATCGTCAGAATCGGTATGCCATTTGACCATAGAGATTTGTAAGTTCTCAATTTCTAAACCAATAATTGAGTTCGGATGTACACAACTACCATCATTAAAATAGGGCAATTCATTTGGGTCCGGAAAACGGGGTCTGTGCGTATGGCCTGCAATTACCATTTGATTGTTATTTTTCAGCATCCAGTCCTTTAATTTTCTTTCAACTTTAATCAAATTCTTATAATTCTTGGCCGGACTGGTAGGGTCTTTTACCCCAAACCACTTTTGCAGGGGCATCCAAAAATAACGTACAAAGAGCCGACTTACTTTCCAAAACTTATAATTCAATACATCGGCTTGGTGGCCATGGATCAATAATATTTTCTTTGCTGTATTCTCTATTTCCAGTAATAGACTTTCGTGAAATTCTAGGTTGAAGAGTTGTTTTTTTTGTTTGATGTTTTTAGGAGTAAAAAACTGATACAGCATTTTTTCAACCGTTAACGGATCTCTAAAAATCATGTCGTGATTTCCCCAAAGCATATGCAAACGATTGTCATTATGAAATAATTTCAACAATTCAAATACATTTCTATGTGCTAAATAGATAGGTTCAAAAGAGTAATTTTCCCAAAGCTCAACACCATCGCCCAACTCAATATACGTGTAGTCTTTTTGATAATAATCTAGAATAGCATACCTGTAGATTTCCATATTATGCGTAAAATCATCAGCATAACTATTATCGCCTTTATGCAAATCACTGAAAAATATAAGTTTAGAGTCTTTATTTATGGTCAGCGTTTTTGCATTTTTAAATGCTTTGTCAAGAATTGAGTGCGTCATGCAATAAAATTTTATCAATGGATTGGATCCTGAAACAAGTTCAGGATGACGCTATGCGTCACCTTATTTTTGCAATCCAAATGTCCTTTTTTCCGTGGGTCGATGTAATATCTTTATCAAAACTTTCGGTTTCACCAACAACTACGATTTTTTGGTCGAAGGTCTCAATGACGCCATAAGCAAAATCTAGGCCTGAACCCCCCAACGATTTTTCAAACAGTAGCTCACCTGAATTGTTAATTTTTAATATCCAAAAATCATTTTCACCATTATTACTAGAGGCATCTCCATCGCTGCTTTTAGAATTACCTGCAATCACATAAGTACCAAAGATTCCACTTCCGGTATCAATAGCCCAAGCGGCATCAAAACCCGAACCTCCAAAAGATTTTTCCCAAAGCATTTCGCCATTATCATTAATTTTAACAACCCAAGCATCTGAATTTCCTTTACTATCAGAAACATCACCGTCATCACTTATGGCCGCACCAGCTATTAAATAATTCCCATCATTTGTTTTTACCGCAGCATGACCATTATCAATACCCGAACCACCAAAAGACCTTTCCCAAAGCATTTCACCTTTGGTATCAATCTTAACAACCCATATGTCGTAACTTCCGTTACCGTTATTAATATCAAAATCTTCACTTTCAGAAGAACCGATCAGTAAAAAATTACCATCATGCGCTTGTAACACTTTAAAAATACGATCATTATTTGTACCTCCAAAATATCTTCGCCATTGTAAATTACCATTGGCATCCAATTTTTGAGCCCAAAATTCTCCAACACCATGCTTCACACTAACAGTTTCATTACCTAAACCGCCGGAAGCCGTAACATCTAAGTAACCTCCAATAAAATAACCACCATCATTGGTTTGTATAATTGACCGACTATGGTCATGACCTGAAAAGCCATGCGATTTTTCCCATTGGATATTCCCTTGCGGATCTAATTTAACGATCCAGTGGTCGTGTTGTCCTTCATTATTAGAACCATCACCATCTGAGCTTTTACTAGGTCCGGTAATTGCATACCCACCATCGGTGGTTTGAATAATAGCTCTACCTAGATCATCACCGCTACCACCATAGGTTTTTTGCCATTCGATGTTGCCATCAGCGTCTAGCTTTAATACCCAAAAATCATTTTCTTCTAATTGCTTATCAGTAATATCTCCGTCAATACTATTTGTATAGCCAATAACTGCATAACCACCATCGGTAGTTTCTATAATTGCTCTGGCAATATCATCACCACTACCACCGAAAGTTTTTTGCCATTCTATTTCTCCTGTTAAACTAATAGGAGCAATTGTTGTATCAGTATCTGTACAACTTATTAGTAAAACAACAACTATTATAAGTACCTTAAAATTATTCATTTTACGGGATGCTTTTCTTTACAACAAATAAGCCGTTATCAATATCACTAATTATAATATTGCCGCTTGAAAAATAAGGATATACATTCCAAACTCCATTAAAAGCTGCGTTGTTATGTTGGGGAAATGTATCAAAAAACCCAATTTCTGTTAATGTGCTGCTAGCAATATTAGTAATGTCAATTATACGAATTCCAGCGCTATAATTAGCAAGATAAAAGGTATCGCCATTAACATATCCATTATGGTCAATTGCCGAGGTAGGACCAGAATATGTTGTTTTGAACGAAGGATTGTCTAAATCTGTAAAATCTAAAATAATACTACGTGTGTTGAAACCTAAATTACTTTCATCTAACTCATCGCCAACAATAAAGTATTGATGATTCTCGGTAAACCAACCTTGATGGGTATAACCAACATTGTTATAAGAAATGGTTGAAATTCTTTTCGGATTGGCTTTATCGGTTACATCGACAATGGCTATTTCATTTTCATTGCTACCTATTAAAATTTCTCTTCCTGTGAAATCGGCATCAGGACCGTTATAAGTAACAGCTTGCGCATCATGGCTGTAAGAATCATCTCCATATCCTCCTTCGTCGATTGGATTCGTAGGATCTTTAATATTTATAAAAAGAGGCCCGCCATTATATGTACCATTTCTGCTTGTCCCAACAGGATACGCATAACCACTTTCTTCATTAATAACAATATTATGAGCGCTTCCAAAATTAGTAAATCGAGTGTCGGCGGTAAAAGTTACCGGAGGATTTGTGACATTTCTCAATTTTGTAAGGTCAAAAACCTGCATGCCATGGTTTGTGGCTTCGCTTACAATGAATGCATAATTGTTGTACACCTTAACATCACGCCATGAGCTATTTTCTGTTGCCGTGGGTAATTTCCCTAAATAAACGGCTTCATTTGGGTCAGTTATATCAATAAAAGCGGTGCCATTGTTTAAACCTAATAAGGCATATTCTTTATTTGTTGCAGGATCCGTCCAACCCCATGAATCATTGGCTGAATCGGCATTCAAAAACTCTAAAGGAATATGTAGTAACAAGTCATAATCATTGCAGGGATATATGTCAGCCAAACCATTAGTACAAGACACCGTCTTAAAATTAAAAGTCTTATCACAAAGATTGCCAATACCATCGCCATCTGCATCGGCTTGATCAGTATTAGAAACATCTAAACAATTATCATTGGAATTAATGATTCCATCACTGTCAGCATCGGCTGAAATTAAAGATTCTTCACCACCATCAGACGAGGAACAGCTTACTATGGTAAAACCAATAACTATTAAAAATAAAAACGGATTATATAATTTCTTAAATTCCATCATATATTTAAGTCGTATGAATGTTATATTTCTTTCAAAAACCAGTCAATATTGCTAAAAAATATTGACTTTTGCACTTTAAAGCAAATGTAATGATTTCTTTACATGAAAAAACCTTGGGATGTTAGCAGATAAAAATGAGAACAAAACTTCTCTGTCTGAATTAGGAGAATTCGGATTAATACATCACTTAACCGATACTGTGAAACTGATACATAAATCTTCAGTAAAAGGAGTAGGTGATGATGCTGCCGTATTAGAATTTAATAAGAAACAAGTATTGGTTACTACCGATCTACTGGTTGAAGGTGTTCACTTTGACCTGTCATATATGCCTTTAAAGCATTTGGGCTATAAAGCTGTAATGGTGAATTTATCTGATGTGTATGCCATGAATGGTATGGCAACTCAAATAACAGTTTCGATTGCTGTTTCTAACCGTTTTCCATTGGAAGCGATTGAAGAATTATATGCCGGAATCCATTTGGCTTGTAAGAATTATAAGGTTGATTTGGTTGGAGGGGATACTACTTCTTCAACAAAAGGCTTATTAATTAGTATTACGGCAATTGGTGAAGTTGATAAGAAAGATCTAGTCTATAGAAATGGAGCAAAACCAAATGATTTACTGGTCGTGACCGGTGATTTGGGAGCTGCTTATTTAGGCTTGCAGGTATTAGAACGGGAAAAACAAGTATTTCAGGCAAATCCGAATGCCCAACCTGATCTGGAAAATTATAGCTATTTGGTAGAGCGGCAATTAAAACCCGAGGCCAGAAAAGATATTGCCGGTTTATTAAAAGAATTAGGAGTGAAGCCTACTGCGATGATTGATATTAGTGATGGCTTATCATCTGATACCATTCATATTTGCCAACAAAGTAAGGTAGGATGCAATTTGTTTGAAGATAAAATTCCCCTTGACCAGCAGGTTATCTCTACTTGTGAAGAGTTTAACATGGATAGTACAACTGTAGCTTTAAGCGGAGGTGAAGATTATGAATTGTTATTTACAATTGATACTGGCGATTACCCTAAAATTAAAGGAAATCCTAATCTAACGGTTATAGGTCATATGACAGCGCAAAATGAAGGAATGCATTTAATTACCCGGGCCAATCAAAAAGTTAAATTGACCGCCCAGGGGTGGAATGCCCTGTTAAAAAAGAGTTAATTAAGCTGAATTTTTAAACTTCAATTAGTTAATAAGCTAATTTTAAACAGAATTTCAAATAGCTGTATTATGATCAGGTTATCAGTACTATTGCTTACTTTTTTGATTACGATTAGTATCGCTGCTCAAAGCAAGCCAAAAGCTTTCTTACCCGAACTTTTTAAAAATTATCCGAATGTTAGGGATATTGCAATGTCCCCTGACGGTAATGAAATTTATTTTACTGTAGATGATCTAAAGAGCAGGATTGCTGTAATTGCATTCATAACAAAAAATGGAGATGCATGGAGTAAACCTAAAACAGTTTCTTTTACAGGAAATTACAGAGACTTAGAGCCGGCATTTTCTCATGATGGCAAAAGGTTATATTTTGTTTCGAACAGGCCGGTCGATTCTACAACTATAGTATCGAAAGATTATGATATTTGGTATGTTGATAAAACTGAAACAGGATGGTCAAAACCTAAAAATATGGGAAGCCCCATCAATACTGATGGGCACGAATTTTATCCTTCCCTAACTAAGAACGGGGATATTTATTTTACAACAGAAAGGGAAGGAGCCGTTGGCAGAGAAGATATTTTTGTAAGCAGATTGAAAAATGGAGCTTATCAAGAGCCTGTTTCAATTAAGGGAGGTGTAAATACTAAGTATTTTGAATTTAATGCCTATGTAGCTCCTGATGAAAGTTATATTATTTTCAGTGCGCAACGCCCAAAAGAAGGTTTAGGAGGTAGTGATCTTTATATAAGTTATAAGAAAAATGGTATTTGGGACAAAGCAGCGCTGATGGAAAACATCAATTCACCCTATTTAGATTTTTGCCCTTTTGTAGATTTAAAAACAAATCGTTTATATTTTACCAGCCAAAAAACTGAAGTGAAAAAGTCTTATGAAGAATCGCTAAACTTAACTGATTTTTTAAAGTTGTATAGATCTGGAAACCCTAAGGGCTTGAATAGGTTGTATTATGTAGATTTTAATAATTAGATTGAAATTTGGTAATTATCGAAGCAACGGTATTCTAAAAATATCATCTAATAGACACAAATGTAAAATTATACACCGTGAATTCTCATAAACATCCTCTTATAATTTCAATACTTGTATTTTGTTTTGCGGTATTTTCTTGCAGTAACAGTGATGACGTTGAAGTGACAACCCTTAAAGTAAATCATTTTAGACAATCAGGAGAAGGTAGTTTTACATCTTTATTTTTACTTACTCAAGAAGGGAATGATATAAATACCCACAAATGGAATATGTTTTATGATAGAATAGAGGGGTTTCAACATCAATTAGGGTATGTCTATACCTTAAAAGTTGAAAAGCGTTTTATTGAAAATCCACCGGCCGATGGTTCTTCATATCTATATAGTTTAATTGATGTATTGTCTAAAGAAAAGGTAACTGCTGACACCTATTTCGAAATTATTTTGTCAAGAACTTATGATGATGGGGGTTTTAAATCTTTTGTAATAGAAGATATAGAACCATTAAAGTTTCGTTTTATAGATCAAACGATGGTTAATTGTGATAACATCGTATGTAATGATTTAAAAGAAAGACTTAATCTTAAAGAAGGACTCACGGGCGTATTCGCACATGAATTTGATAATGTTTTAAGATTGGTTGAAATAAAACAAAATTAATCGGTGTCCATAAGCTTCTTCAACAAAGCTATCAGCTCATCTTCATGAAGGTTTTTACCAATAATTTTAGATTCAGCATCAATCAGGTAATTCATAGGTAAGGCAGTGACCGCATAATCATACGCAGCTTTGGTTTTAAAGGCTTCCAACGAAGATACATTTGCCCAAATTCTATGGTCTTTCTCCAGCGCTTTTATCCATTTTTCTTGTTTGTCATCTAACGAAACACCATAAATTTCAAATCCTTTATCATTGTATTTTTCATAGAGTTTGTTGAGCATGTTGCTTTCACTTCTACATGGCCCACACCAGCTGGCCCAAAAATCAATTAAGGTATATTTTTTATGGATCGATGCTAAACTAATGGTTGTACCGTCAACAGCGGCCATTTCTATATTAGTCGCAGTACCACCAATCGAAGTTTGTTGCAAACGTGTGACTTTTTCTCTTAGCTTTGAAGTTATCATTAGATCAGGATGCACCGTTTCAAAAGAAGTTGCCAAGGAATCAAAGAACGGAATGTTTTCGGCTCCCTTCCAACGTATGGACGTAGCATATAGCCCAAGGGTAGTATTCATATTAGCTTTTATAAATTCATTGAGTTCTGCTAAATGTTTCTCATAATTTTCAATTTCTTTTTGTTCCAGGATCCTTATTTTTTCTTCATCTGGAAACTCACTATTTTTAATCGCTTTTACCTTTCTTCTAATTGACTGAACCAGGGTATCCAACGATTTTTTTCTCAAAGCTTCATACGCCAATAAAGCCTCTGTATCTTTAGAGCCTGTTATTTTTGTGCCTGAATCAGTTACTTTAATAGTAATATGTTGCCCTTTGTCAATAGCTAATGAAATTCTGTTATCAGCATTGAGTTGTAACGAATATAGATGAGGTTCCAGCGTATAGTCGGCTTTAAATTCTCCTTTTTCAGTAAGATATATAGTGTCGATAACCGTTGAAATTTTTCGTTCAATGTCTGATTGCTGTTCTAAGATTATAAACTTTTCTTTTACAGGAGAAATACTTCCTTGGATAGAAAAAACAGGATTTTCTTTTTGAGTGCAGGAAGTAAACAATACTAAGAAAATCAATAAATTAAATAATTTATAAAATGCGTTCATCTAGTTGTATTTGTAAGGATATTGACGCTAAAAATAGGTTTTAATTACAAGCTTTAACAAATTTTTTTAAAGATTTTATAAGTACATCTTTATTTTCGATATGACTCATATGCCCATCCGGTAGTTCAACAACTTTTACGTCTGTATTTTTTGTTTGATGGGTCACTGATGGATATTCAAGTACGGGATCTTTTTTACCTACAATAAGCATTTTATAAAAATTGTCAGAATTCAATATATGTGTTCTATCCTTTCGTATTTTCATCCCTTCTAATGAGGCAATAATGCCTTGAGAAGATAGCTGCAAAGCTTCTTCCGTAAGTTGGATAATTTCTTTTTTAAAGACAGGTCTGTTTTCTTCAGAAAATAGGTTCGGAATGGCAATCCGGACAAATGTTTTATGGTTTTGTTTAACAGCATCAATTGCTCTGTCCCTATTGATTTTTTTCTCTTGAGTGTCGGCTACTGCAGTTGAATTCATAAGACAAATGCCTTTTACTGAATCAGAGAATGATTCCGCGAAAGCCAGCGAAATATAACCGCCCATACTATGACCGATCAATATATATTTCCGCAATCTAAGATGATCTAGAACAGCTTTCACCATAAACGCTTGTTCTTCCATAGTATGAATGTAGCCGATAGTACCAGACTCGCCATGACCAAACAGATCAATAGTAATAACCCTATTTCTCTTTGAGAGTATTTTTTTCGCCTCTTTCCACATTGTTAAGTTTTCTAAGAAGCCATGAAGTAACACCACAACCCGGCCTTTACCGGAGGAGGTGTATCGGATTCGCGTGTTCTTATAATTGAAAAAAGTGTCCATAAAACAAAAATAAGTATATTGGCTAACATAAATTAGAAAAATGAACAAAACCAAAGAGATATGGATTATTGGCTTTGCACTTTTCTCTCTTTTTTTTGGAGCGGGGAATTTATTACTGCCTCCATTGTTGGGGTACAATGCAGGAGATGATTGGTTTTGGGTGACAATTGGGTTTATGGCAACAGCAGTTTTAATTCCAATTCTTGGAATTTTAGCACATGCCAAATTACAAGGTACCATGTATGATTTTGGTAAAAAAGTATCACCAATTTTTAGTGTTGTTTATTGTGTAATAGTCTATATTATTTCAATTGCACTTCCATCACCAAGAACTGCCTCTGCAACTCATGAAATTGCTATTTATCCTACTTTCGGAACAAGCGCGTTGTTAACAAGTAGTGTTTATTTTGGATTGGTATTAATATTTGTTTTAAACCGTTCTAAAATATTGGATTTTATAGGAAAATTTTTAACTCCTTTAATTGTACTTATTCTTTTCCTGGTTGTTGGAATAGGTTTGTTTTCCAGTGAAATGATAATGAATCCCAGCAGTTTTAAAATACCGATAGTTGATGGCATCCTTGAAGGATATCAAACCTTCGATGCAATTGGAGCAGTAGTCGTTGGGGGTGTTGTAATTATTTCATTGAATATAAAAGGTCATACTTCGGTATTAGAAAAAAGAGAACTGATAAAAAAATCCGGTCTTATTGCAGGACTGGGTTTGTTTATCATCTATGCCGGCTTAATTTCGGTTGGGGCATTTTTCGGATCAGAAATTTTTATTGATGGCACCTTAAGTAGTGATATGCAACGGGCTAACCTGTTAAGAGGACTAAGCCTCGCGACCTTGGGGAATATTGGTAATACTTTTTTAAGCGTTTTAATAGCCTTGGCTTGTTTTACCACTGCCGTAGGAATTATTACGGGAACTGCTGATTATTTTAAAGGATTATTTAAAGACTCTCAAAAGGTATATATAACTACAGCAATTATTGGATGTTTCGTAGGGATATTAGTTGGGCAACTAGATTTTCACTCTATTATCGTTATTGCACTACCCGTGTTAATGTTTATTTACCCAATAACCATTGTTTTAATTTTATTGAATGTGCTCCCTGAAAAGTATGCCTCTAACTTAGTGTTCAGAGGAGTGATTTTGATTACCTTTCTATTTAGTATTCCTGACTTTTTAAAGTTTTTAATCCCTAAAGAAAATTTACAAGGAGTGCAAGCTATCATACCGCTATCAAAATATGGCCTGGCTTGGGTATTGCCAGCCTTAATTACATTTTTAATGTTAAATTTCAATACTTTTACGTCTAAAGTAACATCAAAATAAATAATTCTACTAATGGCCGTTCAGGATATTGAAACCTATTCGTATAAAGACAAATTTTCACTGAGCATTGTGAATTTTGAAGAAGCCTGTGTTATAAACAAACCCGAGCTGGTCAACTCTTATCGTATTTATTGGATCAAAGATGGTAAAGGCACCTATAACATTGATTTTCAAAGCTACTCGTTTGATGGCAATGTCTTATTCTTCCTGTCTCCGGGTCAAGTTTTTTCTGTACATTCAGAAAAAATAAAGGACGCCTATAGCATTTCTTTTATTCGCGATTTCTATTGTGTACAAACACATGATAAAGAAGTATCTTGTAATGGTGTATTATTTAATAATATTTATGAAACACCTTTTGTAAAACCGAATGCTCAGGAAAGCCAAAAATTAAAAGGAATCCTCCATAACTTAATAGAAGAGTTTAGTCGAGACGAAACGGCTCAA
>JGI24023J19991_10003142_pt1 | contig 11722 bp, 11 predicted proteins | sample Cruoilmetagenom1_FD_19991 | JGI IMG/M metagenome (IMG submission 19991)
AATCCCCGTGAGATGACCCGCCTGTTCCGCAGCAGCTTTCCCGAGGCCAAGGCGGTGGTCGACCCGGCCCTGCAGATGCAGCGCAAGCTCGATGAGTTGCAGACCCAGAGCGGCGGCTTCAGCGACGGCGATTTCCTGCCTCTGCTGGCGCAGTCCACCCCGGCGATCAAATCGCAGGCGCAAACCAGCGTGGAGAACGTCAAGTATAACGACACGGGCCTGACGCTGGGTCTGCGGCTGCCGGATTTCCAGTCGCTCGAGGCGCTGAAGAACCGCCTCGCGTCCGGCGGCCTCACGGTCGAGGTCATTAACGCCAACAGCACGGCCGAGGGAGTCGTCGGGCGCCTGCGCATCAACACGGCCGGCGGCGCAGGAGGATGAGCGGGTGATACGCGCGGACTGGCTCGAACCCTATCTTCAGCGCTGGCGTAAACTGCAGCCGCGCGAACGCGTCGCCGTGAGCGTTGCAGCCGGTTTTGTGCTGCTGTTCATGCTCTATGCGCTGGTGTGGTTGCCCGTCACCCGCGACCTCGCCCACTTGCGGGAGGCCGTACCTGCGGAACAGCGCCGGCTCGCCCTGATGCAGGTCCAGTCCGCGCAGGTCAAACGGCTGCGCGCGAGCAGCACCCCCGCGGCAAGCGCCGGAAATCTGCTGGCGACGGTCGAGCAGGCGGCGGTCGCCCGCGGCCTGCGCCAGCAAATGACCAAAATGGAGCCCGACAGCGGCAACGGCGTGCGCCTGACCTTTGACCAGGTCGGTTTCAATGCCGTGCTCAGCCTGCTCGCGGACCTGCAAAAGCAGCACGGCCTGCGCGTGGAGAACGCGTCTGTGGAAGCGCTGGCTGACAATCCGGGCACCGTCAACGCGCGGCTGCTGATACGGGGCGTGACACGATGAAATTCTGGCGGCGCGCGAAAAACCCTGAAGCCACAGGGCAGAAAAAGGTCCGCAAGCCGTGGGTCGCCTACACCGCCTTGGGAGTGGGCCTGTATGTCATCTTTTTGCTGGTGACGCTGCCGGCCGCGTGGCTGGCCTGGGCGGTCAACAAATACAGCGGCGGTGCATTGACCTTGTCGCAACCCAATGGAAGTGTCTGGCGCGGCAGCGCGGAAGTACTGACGCGCTATCCCCCCGCCCAAGCCCGGGCGCTGGGAAGAACCGAATGGCGCATCAATCCGCTGTGGCTTGCCACCGGCAGTCTCCGCATCCAGGCGCAAACGCTGGGCAGCCGCATACAGGGCCGCGGTGTGATCCAACTCACGCCGGCGACCGTGCGTCTGCGGGACACCCGCCTTGCCATTCCGGCCTCGCTCGCCAGCCAATTCTACGCGCCCGCGAGCCTGGCCTCGCTGAAAGGAAACTTTTCCATCGATATCAGCGATCTGCGGCTCGACAGCGATGGCCTGATAGGTCAGGCGGAGATCCGATGGCTGGATGCCGGCAGCGCGCTCTCCCCCGTGCAGCCCCTGGGCGATTACCGCGTGACGCTCGTGGGCAAAGGCAAGACCGCCAATATCAACCTCAACACCGTCAGTGGCGACCTGGAGCTCAGTGGCCGGGGCACCTGGAACGTTACCGGCAACGGCCAGGTCCGTTTCAACGGCACCGCCTCCCCGCGAAACCGGGCCGAAGAACTGGAGCCCATGCTCAAGCTCCTGGGCCGGGACCTGGGCGGCGGGCGGCGTCTGCTCAAGCTCAATACCCGTGTGTCAGTAATACGCAAGTGACCGCCGTGCCCTGGCAGGCTGCTGAAAAGTCTTTTCAGCAGCCTGCTAGGGCAGCAGCCGGCGCACCGGGGCAAAGCTGCGCCGGTGCAGCGGCGTGACACCCAGGCTTTCCAGCGCCTGCAGATGCGCCTTGGTCGGGTAGCCTTTGTGACGCGCAAACCCGTAGCCCGGATATTCCCTGTCTAGCAGACACATCTCGGCATCTCTCGCGACCTTGGCCAGGATCGACGCGGCGGAGATCGCCGCGATCTTGCTGTCGCCCTTGATGACGGTCTGAACCTCGCAGCTTAGGGCCGGCGCCCGGTTGCCGTCGACCAGCACCTTGACCGGCCTGATGGCTAGCGCGTTGACGGCGCGCTGCATCGCCAGGAGGCTCGCCTGCAGAATATTCAAGCTGTCGATTTCTTCGACTTCGGCCCGGCCCAAGGCCCAGCACAGCGCATGCTGTTTAATGATACCGCTCAGGGTTTCGCGTTGGGATGGGCTGAGCACCTTGGAATCGGCGAGGCCGACGATTTCCCGCCCGGGGTCAAGAATGACCGCGGCGGTCATGACCGGTCCCGCCAATGGCCCACGACCGGCTTCATCGACACCCGCAACAAACTGAATCATGCTCATCGCGCCATTCTCCCCGGTCCCTAGCCGGAACTTTCCGTCATCGATGGGGCTGGGGGTAACCGCTTGCGCAACACACCGAGCACGCTGTCGGCCGCACGCTCATCGGCGTTTTGTTTCAACTCCTGGTAGATCTTCCTGAGCGCTTCTGTTATCCGCTCGGCCTCATCGGGATCGCCCAATAGCCCTTCAATCGCCGCCCCCAGTTTCTCGGGAGTGGCGTTGGCTTGGATGAATTCCGGAAACAGTTGCCTGCCGACGAGATTGTTCGGCATCGCAACCAATTCGACATGCGCGAAAAGTTTTACCAGATGATAGGTAATAAATGAAACCTTATAGGTGACCACCGCCAATCGCTTCAGCAGTGCGGCCTCCATCGCCGCCGTACCCGAGGCGAGCAACACGACATCCGCCGCCGCCATGGCGTCACGGGAATGGCCGTCGAGCTGAGTGAGCGGCAGATTAGTGGCCTGATTCTTCGTCAGGGCCCGGTTAAATATATCCCGCATCTCGCGGTTAACAAATGGCGCGACAAAATAATAATCATTATGGCGGCCCACCAGCCATTGCATAGTTTTTACAAACACATCCGAGTGCCGCTGCAGCTCGCTGGAGCGGCTGCCCGGCAACACCGCGATGAGGATCTTGTCCGACGGCAACCTCAATGCTTTCCGGTAACGATCCCTGTCAGGGTCATCCTCGATCAGTTCGGCCAGGGGATGCCCGACAAAGGTGACCGGGATATCGTGTTCCTGGTAATACGCCGCCTCAAAAGGAAACAAGGTCAACATATGATCCACAGCCTTATGGATTTTGCGGATACGGTAACCACGCCAGGCCCAGACGGTCGGACTGACATAGTGTACGGTGGGAATGCCCGTCTGCTTAAGTTTCTCTTCAAGCCCCAGATTGAAATCCGGTGCATCAACACCAATGAACAGATCGGGCGGATTGGAGATGAAATACCGAATGAGCTCCCTGCGGAGCTTCAGGATCTGTACAGCCTTGCCCAGGGCCTCGACCAGGCCGATAACGCAGAGCTTGTCCATGGGATAGAGGCTCTCACAGCCTTCAGCCAGCATTTGCGGCCCGCCGATGCCAATAAACGTTATACCAGGAACCCGTTTCTTCAACGCTCTCATTAACGCCGCACCGAGGGTATCACCGGAGACTTCACCGGCGACAATCCCGATCCGGATATTGTCAAAGCGCTCGGTCACGTTACCGTATAATGCCGCGTTCTGACGACTTGATAAACGCGACGAAGTCCCTGACCTCCGGATACTGATCCGCCAATGGCTGCAGCTCGGTCAACGCCTCGCTCAGCTTCAAGTCGGAACGGTAGAGTATCCTATAGGCCTGGCGCAAAACCTTGATCATGGAATCCGAGAAACCGCGCCGCTTCAATCCCCTGGTGTTCAGCCCATATGGTTTGGCGGTATTGCCGTATGCCGTGACATAGGGAGGAATGTCCTTGAAGCTGATTGTCGCAATGGCGGTCATCGCATGGGCCCCTATGCTACAGAATTGATGTATGCCGGTAAATCCTCCGAGGGTCGCAAAATCGCCCACTAATACGTGACCGGCAAGGCTGGCACAGTTGGCAAACGTCGTATCATTGCCAACGACACAATCATGCGCGATATGCACATAGGCCATAAAAAAATTGCGATCGCCAATTATTGTCTCGCCAGTCCCGGCAACCGACCCCCGGTGCAATGTGCAGTACTCCCTGATGACATTGCCGTTTCCGATGAAGAGCCGGGACGGTTCATCTTTGTGGGCCTTATGCTGAGGCGTCTCACCGATGGAGTTGAACTGGAATATCTTATTGTTTTTACCTATTACGGTGGGCCCGTTGATCACTACATGTGGACCGACCCAGGTATCGTCGCCGATTACGACATCCGGTCCGATGATGGAATATGCCCCTATTGAAACACGACTGCCAATTTGTACATTTTTATCGACGATCGCCGTCGGATGAATCATGCTCATTCTTTATAGGTACACATCAAACTGGCCTGGCAACAGACTTCATCATCAATATAGGCGGTGGCGTCGAATTTCCATATTCCTCTTATTTTTCTTGCAACCGAGGCCTTTATAACCAGTTGATCGCCAGGACTGGCAGGTTTCTTGAACCGGGCATTGTCAATGCCAACAAAATAGTAGACCCCACCGCCTCCAAAGCTCTTTCCCAGACTGAGAGAACAAAGTACCCCGCAGGCCTGTGCCATCGCCTCCAATATCAGCACGCCGGGCATAATAGGCTGATGCGGAAAGTGTCCCTGAAAAAAAGGTTCGTTAACCGTAATATTCTTGATAGCGGTGAGCGACTCATCCATGGTGTAGTCGACAACACGATCAATCAAGAGAAAAGGGTAACGGTGAGGAAGTAATTCCTTTATCTGATTAATATCAACCTGGCTCAAGTCTCTTATCCCTTATTGATAAACTGTTTGACCGTTTTTTCAAGCTGCTTCAAACGTCTTGCCATCTCGTCAAGATGATAAAAGCGTGCCGCATTTTTCTTCCAACTATCATAGTCGTCGGCCTTCAGATTGGCTGAATACATTCCAGATTTCTTTATAGAGTTCATGACAAGCGAAGCCGCGGCTATCTGCACATCATCGGTGATTTCCAGGTGGCCCAGTATTCCGGCCTGTCCGCCGATCGCACAGCGTTTACCAATTTTCGCGCTACCCGCAATGCCCACACAGCCAGCGACCGCGGTATCATCTCCGATTTCCACATTGTGCGCAACTTGTATCAGGTTATCGAGTTTGACACCGTTCCCTATAATCGTGTCATAAAGTGCACCTCTATCGATAACGGTATTGGCGCCAATCTCAACCTCGTTACCTATCAGGACTCGACCCAGTTGCGGCACCTTGATCCATTTGGCACCGTCTTTTGCATAGCCAAAACCGTCACTTCCTATCACGACACCGGAGTGGATGATGCAGTCGCTGCCGATCTCACATCCATACCTGACTACGACATTTGAGTATATTTTTGTACGGTCGCCAATAACCGCATTCTGCTCTATATGACACCCCGATCCGATCGTGACATGGTCACCGATAGATGCGCCCTCTTCGATGACGACATATTCTCCAATTTGCGCCGTTTTTGAGATATTCGCATTCTGTTCCACGATCGCTGTTGCATGTATTCCTGCACAATGGGCGGTGGCGGAAGATACCAAGAATTCTGCAATTTCTGCAAAACGCAGATGCGGGTTATCTGTTATAAGGGCATTACCACCGTAGAACTCAGTATCATTGCCCATCAATATCACCGCACCTGCTTGTGTTGATGCAAGATAGCTTTTATATCTCTTGTCGGAAAAGAACGCGATGTCGTTTGGACCTGCACGATCCAACGCGGCAACTCCGTTTATTTCAATATCAGAATTACCCTGTAACTTGCAGTCAAAGCGCCTGGCTAATTCAGCGAGAGTGAGTCTCATACACCGTACTCATTTTTTGCCGAGATTTTCAAGTACCAGTTCTGTTATGTCGATCTTCTTGCTCGCATAAACAGTACCTTCATGAAGCACTAAGTCGTAATTATTTTTTTTAGCTATAGCCACTATCGCTTTATAGACAGTTTTTTGCAATGAGGCCAATTCCTCATTCCTTCTCAAATTGTAATCTTCCCTGAATTCCTGAGTTGCGCGCCGCAGGTTACGCTTAAGCGATAAGAGCTCTCGTTCCTTTGTTCGACGCTCAGATGCCTTCATGGCTGATGGATCTTTTTCAAGCTCATCTTCCATCTGCTTGATCTTGTTTTGTATCTCGACACGCTCGTCATAACGCGGTTTAAATTCGGCCTCAAGCTTGCGCAGTGCGATTTTTCCCTGCGGNGCTTCTTCGATCACGCGCACAACGTCAACGTATACTATTCTCAACTCAGACGCGAAAGCTGCACTGGCAGTAAATCCATACGCTGCCAATAGCAGCACGAAGTATAGTATCTTTCGTCGGACTACAATGATGTCTTTCCGGGTCATCGTAAGGGTACACCTATGCTGAACTGCAATCGTTCAGTATCATCCTCAGGCTTATCATTTAAAGGCACCGCGTAACTGAGACTCAGCGGCCCAATTGGCGAAAACCAGTTGAAGGCGAGTCCGGTCGAATACCGCAATTCGTCCACCTCTACCTTTTGATTCGGACCATAAACCATACCGCCATCAGCAAATAAGCTCAAGCGCATCGTTTTGTTGTCGGCCCCTACGCCGGGCATAGGAAACCGGTACGCCATATTCACCAATATACGCTTGCTGCCGCCTATCGGGTCATCCGTAATTATATCACGCGGACCGAGCGACCGGGGACCATAGCCGCGGACAGTACTGCTGCCGCCCGCAAAGAAATTCTTGTAAAAAGGAAGCTCGTCCGTGTCGCCGTAGCCATTGCCGTAGCCCGCCACACCCTTTAGCTTCAAAGTTGTTGATTTCGTTACAGGAAAATAGCGAGACAGGTCATAGGTTATTCTGTAGTATTCGAGATCGCTCCCCGGGGTAGTAATCTCCAAATTAAAAGACTGCAGCCCCCCGCTGCTAGGCATAATCGCGCTATCCAGAGAGTTCTTGGACCAACCAAGCGTAAGATCAAAGATCGTATTCTCAGAACCATACTTCTCCAGGAAATCCAACGCCACCAGCGGCGCGTCATCACCGACCTGGATATCATTATTCTCGTACGAAACCCCCAGCCGCAATGTCTGCTCCTCGCTCGTGGGGATGCCGAAAAAGATGCCGGCACCTTGCGTTGAGTTGGTATACGCGGCGATGTCTGCCTTCTCGGCATCGACATCAGTGGAGAACAGCCTGAAACCGCGACTGATGCCCGACTTGGTATAGTATGGATTAGAATAACGTACGCTAAGCGCGGTTACCGACTGGCTGTCATCGTAACTTACCGACAGGTCTTTACCCGTTCCAAACAGGTTCCGCTCCGTCACACTGCCGTTAATGAGAAAGCCGTCGACATCGGAGTATCCAAGACCGAACATAAGATTTCCGGTCTGGCGCTCCTTGACCCCGACATTAATGTCGACTTGATCAGGACTTCCCGGGGCCTGGGGTGTTTCCACATTCACATCATCGAAATAACCCAGTCTTTGTAAACGCAATCTCGACTGCTTTATCTTCTCGGTAGAATACCAGGAAGCCTCCAGTTGCCGCATTTCCCTCCGCAGTACGTCGTCACGAGTTACTGTATTTCCTGAAAAATTTATTCTCCGCACATAAACACGTTTTCCTGGATCGATAAAGAATGTGAACGACACTTTCGCGGCTTTCTCATCGACTTCTGGAATCGCATTTACATTGGCAAACGCATATCCTTGCTCACCCAATAAATCCATGATCCGTTTCGTGCTATCCGTAACCTCCTTTCTGGAAAAATCGTCTCCTGGCTTAATAGAGATTGCCTTTCGTATCTCACCTTCCGGGATTACAAGCCTGCCGGCCAGCTTGTAATCCAATATCTCATATTTTTTTCCCTCGTTGATATTTATTGTTATAAAGATGCGCTCTTTGTCAGGAGTGATGGATACCTGAGTTGATTCGACGTCGAACTCCAAAAATCCCTGATTCTGATAAAAATTCTTCAGTTTCTCCAAATCAGCAATCAACTTTTGCTTAGAGTACTGATCGTTCTTGGATAAGAAACTGAAAAAACCTGTCGGTGACAGCATAAACTCATCCAAAAGATCATTTTCTTGAAAGATTTTGCTACCGACTATGTTTATATCTCGTATCTTTGCTACTTCACCTTCTTTCACCTCAATAACAATAGCCACGCGATTCCGTTCCATCGGGGTCACTGTTGGCACGATTCGGATGGAATAGTTGCCTCTGCTAAAATATTGAAGCTCCAACTCTCTTTCTACATTCTCGAGCAAGGAGCGATTAAAGACACGGCCTTCGGCAAGCCCTATTTCCTTGAGGCCTGTCTTTAGCTCCTTTTCGGGGATCTCTTTTGTTCCTTTTATTTTGATACTCGCAATGGATGGTCTTTCGATAACGGTCAAAACAAGGACTTGCCCCTCCCTTCGAAGTTTAACGTCTTTGAAAAACCCGGTTTTATATAGTGCACGAATAGCGTCCCTCGCGCTGTTTTTTGTGAACTTGTCTCCTACCTTGATAGGCAAATAATTAAAGACTGTGCCCGCGGATATACGCTGCAGCCCTTCTACACGAATATCCTTGACCATGAATTCGGCCGCCGCTATTGCGGGGGACCGAATCGTCAAACCCAACAGAAGCAATATTATTATTCTTCTTCTTTTCATTTATGTTTACTTATCCCTGTCCTACTGGAAGAGTCTTGTCAGATCATTATAGAACGCCAGAACCATGATCCCTATGAGCACGAGAAGTCCTATCTGCTGGCCCCAATGCATGACATTTTCTGAAACAGGACTGCCCTTCACTGCTTCAATCACGTAGTACAGCAGGTGACCTCCATCCAGAATTGGGATCGGCAACAGATTGAGTATGCCAAGACTGATGCTGACGACGGCAAGGAACATAAGGAACTGTTCTATCCCAATCTGAGCGGAATATCCGGCATATTGCGCAATAGTAATAGGTCCACTGATATTTTTTGTCGATACTTCCAGCTTCACCATTTTATAAAGCATCTTGAGTGTCAAGATCGACATAGACCATGTCTGCGAGGTGCCATGCCAAAGCGCCTTAACCGGGTTGTATCTTATCTTTACAAGCAGCGCGTCGGGAACCATGGGAATCTTCGGCCGGATGTTTATGCGCCCAACCATCTTTCCATCTTGTTTCATTTCCACCGGAATGATGTTTATATTTATCGTATGATCAGCACGTAACACGGTAAACTTCATCTCCGTACCGGGGTTAGTGCTGACAATATCAACCAGCTCCGTCCAATTGCCTATTTTCTTGCCATCAATCCCTACTATCATGTCATTGGCTAGCAGGCCAGCGGCCGCAGCGGGATCACCCTCAACAGAACCAACTATTGGCCCCTCCGGTATATAACCATACAAGCCCAGTTTTTTCTCGATGAATCCGGCGTCGACATCCTCTATAGGTATCTCGGCAAAGTCGATTCTTATGGCACGTTTTGCTCCCCGGGCATCGAGTGTTTCAAAGTCTATCACTGCGCCGTCAAGGGCTTTCCGAAACAGATACAATCTATGCTGGCCCCAACTGCGGACCTCCATCCCATCGATGGTCAGAAGTTCGTCGCCGTTGTGAAAACCGGCATGCTCGGCAATTGAGCCTTGCGCGACCTTTCCGATTACCGGCTTGATCCCATCGATCCCGGCCATAAATACGATCCAATAGGCCACTATCGCAAAAAGAAAATTGAAGATCGGGCCGGCTGCGACAATAGCGGTCCGCTTTAATATCGACTGGCGATTAAAGGCCCGATGCCTCTGTGCTTCCGGTACATCACCCTCCATCTCGTCCAGCATTTTCACGTAGCCGCCCAAGGGTATGGCCGCTACGACCAGTTCGGTTCGATCTTGCCCTATATATTTTGACCACAAAGGCTTGCCGAACCCTATCGAGAATCGCAATACCTTGACGCCTACGGTCTTGGCCACCCAATAATGGCCAAACTCGTGCACGATAATCAATACCGCCAGTGCCAGAATAAATGCCAGAATAGTATAGATGACTCCTAACATTGCGCTGTCCCCTTGCGTCCGTCATCCAAAGACGTGATATAGGTGTTTGCGTACCGTCGTGCTTTGGTATCGTCTTTCAGCACAACCTCCACAGTAGGACCATGATGCACCGTGACTTGTTCCATAACTTTCTCGATCACCCGCGGTATATCTGGGAACGTAATAATCCCGTCAAGGAATGCTTGAACAGCCACTTCGTTGGCGGCGTTCATGATCGCCGGAGCCGTGCCTTTGATCTTCGCTGCACGGTAGGCGAGCTTGAGACAGGGGAAACGATCAAAATCAGGTTGCTCGAATTCAAGACGTCGAATGTCAAACAGATCCAGGCTTGCTACGCCCGATTCGATTCGCGCAGGCCAGGCCAAGGCATGGGCAATCGGTGTTCGCATGTCAGGATTACCCATCTGAGCCAATACCGACCCGTCCAGGTACTCTACCATAGAATGAATCACGCTTTGCGGGTGAATGACAACCTGCACATTCTCAGGACTGATATTGAACAGCCAGCATGCTTCGATCAGCTCCAAACCTTTATTCATCAGGGTTGCCGAATCTACGGATATCTTTTTTCCCATTGACCAATTTGGATGAGCACAGGCCTGTTCAGGCGTCACGCCGGCCAAGTCATCCATGCTCGACCCTCTGAACGGCCCTCCCGAACAGGTCAACAAAATTCGTCTTATTCCTTCGTGCAACGAACCCGGTCGATAGCCCGCAGGCATGCATTGGAATATGGCGTTATGCTCGCTGTCGATCGGCAAGAGTTCAGCGCCGGATCTATTCGCTTCCTGAATGAAAACATCGCCACACATGACCAATGGCTCTTTGTTGGCCAGCAGAATCCTTTTACCGGAGCGTACCGCTTCCAGAGTAGGCAATAATCCAGCCGCGCCAACGATGGCCGCCATGACGATATCCACCTCGGGCAGTGTGGCTGTGGACTTTAAGGCCTCAACGCCGGCATGCACTTTTGTCTTCAATCCCGCGTCACGGACTTTATGCTCCAATGCCAGGCCGGAGGCTTCGTCCGCCATGACGACCACCTCCGGGGCAAAGCGTGCGCACTGCTCGAACATCACATCCACCTGCCTGTTGGCAGTCAGGGCAATGACCCTGTATTTGTCCGGATGCTGGCTTATGACATTCAGGGTATTGATGCCAATAGATCCGGTTGAACCCAGTATGGTTACGCCTTGGCAGTGCCGGCCCCCGGAATGTGCTGTCGTTGCAGTCATGGCCAGACCCGCAGCATAAAAACCCACCCCAACGTGAAAACCGGCGCCGCAGCGGTAAAGGCATCGATACGATCGAGAACACCGCCATGACCCGGCAACAGGCTACCGCTGTCTTTTACACCGGCCACTCGCTTTAGTTTGCTCTCGGTGAGGTCGCCGACCGCGGCAAACACTGCGACGATGACCGTGATCGTCAAAAATATCAATAATTGCCCCGTCGGATAACCCCAGGCAATCGAGCCAAAAAAGGCTGAAAAAATCGCGACTGCAACCAGACCACCCAATAATCCTTCGACGGTTTTGCCAGGGCTGGTCTGTGGCGCCAGCTTGGTCTTGCCCCATGCCCTGCCGGTAAAAAAGGCGGCAGAGTCGGCGAGTCCGACAAGCGCCAGCAGGAAAAGCACTAATCCCGGCCCCCCTTGCTCGTGTTGCAGGAGATAAACAGACGCCGGCCA
>JGI24023J19991_10003143_pt1 | contig 11716 bp, 21 predicted proteins | sample Cruoilmetagenom1_FD_19991 | JGI IMG/M metagenome (IMG submission 19991)
GATCACTCCCATTGCCATGGAGAAGGAGTTGCGGTTTGCCATTCGCGAGGGTGGCCGGACCGTCGGGGCCGGTGTCATCAGCGAAATTATTGAATAAGGGAGTGGGGCATGCTAACCAATCAAAAAATCCGGATCCGCTTAAAGGCATATGATTACAAATTACTGGATCGCGCCGCTCTGGAAATCGTCGATACCGCCAAGGAGACAGGCGCAAGGGTGGCCGGACCGATTCCATTGCCCACAGTGATCAATAAATTTTGCGTGCTCAGGTCACCTCATGTGAATAAAAAGAGCCGTGAACAATTTGAGATAAGAACCCATAAGCGGGTGATGGATATATTGGAACCGACACAGCAGACCGTTGATTCCCTCATGAAGCTTGATTTGGCGGCCGGCGTGGATGTGGAGATCAAGTTGTAGTCTGCGAAAGTGTTTTGAGAAGAACCTAAACGCCTTTTTACAATGGCTTACGGATGAGTGTTGCGGAAGCGGTAGACGGTGATATTGGAGTTGAATTCTTATGGTTAACAAGCTTTTTGGCAAGAAAATAGGTATGACAAGGTTCTTCCTCGAAGGGGGAAAAAGTGAACCGGTTACCGTCGTAAAAATAGGGCCCTGTGTCGTGACACAGAAAAAGACCCTTGAAAAAGAAGGTTATAATGCCATTCAGATCGGTTTTGGGTCTAAAGATGAGAAAAGAACCAACAAACCCCTGAAAGGGCATTTTGAGACGTCCGGCGGTAAATGCTTCGCCCACCTGAACGAGGTGAGAGTGGATGATGTGGACGCATTTGAATTGGGGCAGGAAATCAAGTCCGATATTTTTTCCATTGGCGATACGATTCACGTTCGGGGAAGAAGCAAAGGCAGGGGATTTGCGGGCGTCATGAAACGGTGGGGATTTAGCGGGGGTCGGAAAACGCATGGATCCCGTTCCCACCGTGTTCCCGGATCTATCGGAAACAGCGCCACGCCTGCCAAAGTGATTAAGGGGAAAAAAATGCCCGGCAGGATGGGCTATACCCATGTAACGACCAAGAATTTGAAAGTGGTCGATATAAGACCCGATATGGACGTTTTACTGATTAGGGGACCTGTTCCCGGCGCGCCGGGAAATATTTTGGAAATTGTTAAGGCTCCGTAGATTCAAGACTGTGAATGGGCGGGTTGTTTTGATCCGTTCATTATATATTAAGCGGTTAATTTTTAGTTTTTTAAACCTAAATCATGCAGGCGGGGCGTCGAATGACTGTCTTGGACGTATATAACTTACAGAAAGAAAAAGTCTCGGAGGTGGAACTGAAAGGAGATGTATTTTCGGTTCCAATCAAGAAGCATGTCCTTCATCAGGTTGTCGTTGCACAACTGGCGGGGCGCAGATCGGGTACTGCGGCAGTAAAGAACAGAGCTGCTGTAAAAAGCTCCAGTGCCAAGCTTTGGCGACAGAAGGGCACTGGAAGGGCGAGAGTCGGCAGGGCTTCTTCTCCCACCAGAAAGGGTGGCGGTGTGGCTTTTGGTCCATCTCCGCGCAAATACGATCAAAAGGTCCATAAAAAAGTTAAAAAATCCGCGTTGCGCATGGCCCTTTCCGACAAGGTCCAGTGTGACCAGCTGTTTGTCATAGATGATTTTGCTCTTCCCGAAATCAAAACCAAACCTTTTGTTGAGGCCATGGATCAATTTGATGTCCGTAAGGCGCTGATTGTGACAAATGCCAAATCGGAGAATCTGGAAAAATCGTCCAAAAATGTGCCGAAGGTAAAGGTGATGCGATATGAGGGATTGAATGTTTATGACGTCCTGAAATACGATACCCTTTTTCTTGAGCGGATGGCCGTTGATAAGATACAGGAGGCATTGGGTTCGTAATGGATATCTATCAAGTGATCAAAGAGCCGCACATTACGGAAAAAGCCAACCTGCAAAAAGGGGAAGTGAACCAGGTTTCCTTTAAGGTGCATAGGCAGGCCAATAAGATTGAGATCCGGCGGGCCGTTGAATCCCTCTTCAAGACCAAAGTATTGGATGTGCGGACAATGAACATGCGCGGCAAGAGCAGGAGAATGGGAAAGCATGTGGGCCGGAAACCTCATTGGAAAAAAGCAATTGTTCAGCTTGCTCCGGGCGAAAGCATCGAGTTTTTCGAAGGCACGTAATTTCTGGAAGCGTAAAGAACAAACAGACATAGGTAATTTTAACTTGGGATTCGGAGCAAAGTATGGGCATTAAATCCAGCAAACCCACATCTCCCGGCAAGAGATTTCAAACGACTTCTACGTTTGAAGACATAACGCGGAAAACGCCTGAAAAGAGTCTTCTGAGGCCCCTGAATAAAAAGGGGGGTCGAAATTCAAGTGGTCGTATGACCTCCAGGCACAGGGGGGGCGGTCACAAAAGGGCCTATCGGCTCATCGATTTCAAACGGGATAAAGATGGGATTCCGGCCAAAGTGGCTTTTATCGAATATGATCCCAATCGATCCGCCAATATTGCGCTTTTGCATTATGTGGATGGGGAAAAGCGGTATATCCTTTCCCCTAAGAATCTCTCTGTCGGTGACACGCTGGTGTCAGGAGAGGGCTCTGAAATCCGCATCGGAAATGCACTTCCTCTCAAGGTGATACCCTTGGGAACACATGTCCACAACATTGAATTGAACATCGGACATGGTGGACAAATGGCAAGAGGCGCCGGCAGCTATTGTCAACTGATGGCCAAAGAGGGCAAATACGCACAGGTCAAACTGCCTTCCGGTGAGGTTCGGCTTATCCTACTGGGTTGTAAAGCTACTATTGGTCAAGTCGGCAATCTGGAACATGAAAAAATATCCATTGGAAAAGCTGGCAGAAAAAGATGGCTGGGCAAGAGGCCCCATGTGAGGGGCGTTGCCATGAACCCTGTTGACCATCCCCATGGTGGCGGGGAGGGAAAGTCTTCCGGTGGTCGACACCCGGTTACCCCCTGGGGGGTACCCACGAAGGGATATAAAACAAGAGTTCGTAAGAGCAGTGACAGATTTATTGTTAAACGCCGGACTAAATAGGGTTTGTTGGTTTTCGGTATTTCTGTTGAACCGTTTTGAATAGATAACAGGGAAGAGGAGGAGGTGCTTTGGCAAGATCTCTCAAGAAGGGGCCGTTTGTCGATGGGCATTTGATAAAGAAGGCCGAAGAAGCAACGAAAATGGCGAGTCGAAAGGTCATTAAAACCTGGTCTCGCAGGTCCACTGTGCTTCCTGAATTTGTCGGCTTAACCTTTGCGGTGCACAATGGTAGAAAATTTCTGCCCGTGTTTGTTTCAGAGGACATGGTGGGTCACAAGTTGGGGGAATTTGCACCAACACGTACTTTTTACAGCCATGCAGGGGACAGGAAAAGCAAGTTGAAGGGCTAATCCCCCATGGTGCTGGCCTGAAAAGATAGACTGAATCTTTTAGAAACCAGAAAATTCAAAAACCTGACTACGGGTTATTGAAAGATTTGTGAGAATGGAATATGGAAGTCAAGGCAGTTGCAAGGTTTGTGAGGATCTCCCCTCAGAAAGTTCGTCTGGTTATGGCGCAGGTCCGGGGAGAAAAGGTTGAAGATGCGTTGGGTCTACTCTCCTTTGCCCCTCAGAAGGGCGCCAGAATCCTCAAGAAACTGGTTAATTCTGCGGTCGCCAATGCGCAGGAAAATACGGATATGGATGTGGACAATCTTTACGTTTCCAAGGTTTATGCGGATGAGGGGCCAACCCATAAAAGGTGGCGCCCCAGAGCTTTGGGTCGGGCAACTAAGATACTTAAAAGAACCAGCCATTTAACCGTTGTTCTAGATGAAAAGTCGTGAGCTGGGTATTGTTTATCCAGAAGATGGTCTTTTGAACATACTGGAGGTGAATATTGGGACAGAAAGTTCATCCAATCAGTTTTAGATTGGGAATCATCAAGACTTGGGATTCAAGGTGGTTTGCTGGAAGTGAGTATAGCACCTTTGTCTATGAAGACTATAAGATTCGGAAGTTCTTGAAGAAACGCGTTTATCAGGCCGGTGTGTCAAAGATCGAGATCGAGAGAGCTGCGAACAAAGTTCGGATCAGAATGCATACGGCGCGGCCGGGCATTGTGATCGGGAAAAAAGGCGTTGAAATTGAGAAAACAAAAAAAGATCTTGAAAAAATGATCAAGCGTGATGTCATCCTCGATATTCAGGAAGTGCGAAAAGCAGAGGTTGATGCTCAGTTGGTTGCGGAAAATATCGCCACTCAGCTTGAACGGCGCGTTGCATTCAGACGGGCCATGAAAAAAAGTGTGACCTCAGCATTGCGGTTCGGCGCCTTGGGTATAAAAATTGCTTGCGCCGGAAGGCTGGGCGGTGCGGAGATGGCGCGGCGGGAATGGTACAGGGAAGGTCGGGTACCGCTTCACACAATCCGGGCGGATATCGATTATGGATTTGCGCAAGCGTTTACAACTTATGGTGTTATAGGCGTAAAAGTAACGATTTTTAAGGGTGAAATATTGCCTGAGAAGAAACAGAAAGTAGGAAGAGCCGATGCTTAGCCCAAAAAAAGTCAAATATCGAAAAAGGCAGAAGGGCCGGACAAAAGGAAAAGCAATGCGTGGTGGTACGCTCGAATTTGGCGAGTTCGGATTGCAGGCAACCGAGTGCGGCTTGATGTCTTCCCAACAGATTGAATCTGCCAGGATTGCGGTAACACGGCATGTAAAGCGTGGCGGGAAAGTTTGGATTAGGATTTTCCCAGACAAACCCGTTGGGAAGAAACCCCTTGAAACCAGAATGGGTAAGGGTAAAGGTGCACCGGACGGTTGGGTTGCCGTTGTCAAGCCTGGCCGTGTCCTGTATGAATTGGAAGGCGTTTCGAAAGAAGTGGCCGGCGAGGCGTTCCGTCTTGCAGGGCACAAGTTGCCCTTTGCCACCAGATTCATGAGCAGGAGAGGTTAAAAATCATGAAAGCCGGTAAACTTAGAGATCTGAGCGTTGAGGAGCTTGAAGAGCGCGCAAGGGAGACGAGTCAGGAACTTTTCAACCTGCGGTTTCAAAAGGCGACTGGACAGCTGGGGAACACGGCCATGTTGCTGAAGACAAAAAGGAACTTGGCGCGTGTAAAGACGGTGATCAGGGAAATGGAAATTTCAGGCCCCAAGGAATAAGATGGGCAAATAACATGAGGGTATGATGGCAGAGCGTGGACAGCAAAGAAAACTGGTTGGCACGGTTATGGGTAATCAGGCAAATAAAACCGTTCTGGTTCTGGTTGAACGGTTAACAAAACATGCGACCTATGGAAAGTACCTACGGAAACGTTCCAAATATATGGCGCATGATCCCCAGAACAATTGTGGTATTGGTGATAAAGTGAGAATTGTTGAAAGCCGTCCCATCAGTAAACGAAAAAGATGGGCAGTGGCTGATATTATTGAGAAGGGGACTATCGCGGACTAATAAAACGCGATATTGATTCATCGGAGCTGAGCAGATGATACAGACTGAAACGAGATTAAGAATAGCCGATAATTCCGGAGCAAAGGTTGTCTCCTGTATAAAGGTTTTGGGTGGATCCAAAAGGCGATATGCGTATGTTGGCGATATTATCGTCGTGGCGGTTAAGGAGGCGATGCCCAACTCCAAAGTAAAAAAGGGCGACGTGGTCAAAGCGGTCATTGTCAGAACAGCGAAGGAGATTAGCAGGCTTGATGGATCACATATTAAATTTGATGATAACTCCGCAGTTTTAATCAACGAGCAAAGCGAACCTATCGGGACGAGAATATTTGGACCGGTTGCAAGAGAATTGAGGGGCAAGAACTTCATGAAAATCATTTCTTTGGCTCCGGAAGTTCTTTAAAAAGCGGTTGCTTTCTTTTTTTTTCGGGACATGGGAATTTTTAAGCAGGAGTAATTGGCGTGCGGAAAAAACATCCAAGAATAAAAAAAAATGACAAAATCATTGTGCTGGTTGGAAAAGAAAAAGGAAAAATCGGCACGGTTTTGAAGGTTGATGTTGAGAAGGAAAAGTTGATTGTTGAAAAAATCAACATGATCAAAAGGCATTCCAAGCCGAACCCGCAGACGGGGCAGGGTGGCATTATTGAAAAAGAAGCACCGCTCAAGATTTCAAATGTGATGCTTGTTTGTGATAAATGCGCTGAGCCGACACGTATCGGAAAGAACGTATTGGAGGATGGATCGAGGGTACGTGTTTGTAAGAAGTGCGGAGAGCCTCTTGACAAGTAGGCAGGTTCGCTGATTGCTACACGGTGTTTGGAACCTTGTTTCCCACGCTTTGATTTAACCAAATGTTTTACAGGTCCAAATAAAAAGAGCCTGAAACCTTGGAGGGTGAGTCGTTGTCTCGATTGAAGGAAAAATATAATTCTGAAGTGGTGCCTGCTCTGATGGAGGAGTTCAAATATCCGAGCATCATGGCGGTACCTCGAATCGAAAAGGTTGTTTTAAATATGGGTTTGGGTGAAGCGATCCAGAATATCAAAATCCTTGATGCCGGTGTCGATGAACTCAGTATGATTGCCGGCCAAAAGGCCGTTGTTACCAAAGCCAGAAAATCCATCGCCGGCTTTAAATTGAGAGAAGGCATGCCGATCGGTTGTATGGTAACGCTGCGGCGGGAGCGCATGTACGAATTTATGGATAAGCTTTTCAATGCATCGCTTGCGCGTGTTCGAGATTTCCGGGGTATTAAGACCAAGATTTTTGATGGCAGAGGGAATTGCAGTATTGGCGTAAAAGAATTTATCGTATTTCCTGAGATTGATTATGACAAGGTTGATAAAATAAAAGGCCTCAATATTACCTTCGTCACCACGGCTGAAACCGATGAAGAAAGTCGCTTTATGCTGAGGCATTTGGGGATGCCTTTCCGAAACTAATGCTGTTTTATTGAATGAGGGGGTTATTTTGGCTAGGAAGTCGCTTGTTGTAAAAGCCCGAAGGAAACCAAAGTTTTCGAGCCGTCAGTACAACCGCTGCCCGATATGCGGACGGCGGAGGGCCTATTTAAGGACATTCGGGATTTGCCGAATCTGCTTTAGGAGCATGGCCTCAAGAGGAGAACTCCCTGGGGTGGTTAAATCGAGCTGGTAAATTTTGGAATTTTTCAACCCGGTAAGAAGTGGTCCGGGTTTACAGTAATCAGGGGGGCAGAGTGAATAATGGGTATGACGGATCCGGTTGCTGATATGTTGACGCGTATTCGAAACGCGATGCAGGCAGCACATGAAGTTGTTAACATTCCGAGTTCCACATTAAAAATAAATTTGGCCAATGTGCTTAAGTCAGAGGGTTATATCAAGAATCTTAGAATTATTTCTGATGGTCGGCATCGATACATCAGGGTATTTCTGAAATTTGATAAGCACGGCATTCCCGTCATTGAAGGGCTCAAGCGGATCAGCAAGCCAAGCTGCCGTGTTTATGCGAGTTATAATGAAATACCCGAAGTACTAAACGGGTACGGCGTGAATATTGTTTCGACTTCTAAAGGGATCATGACGGATCGCGAGGCGCGGAAACAAAAAGTGGGTGGTGAGATTCTCTGCGCTGTTTGGTAGATTCCCAAGATATCATTTAATGCAAAAGTCCGGAGGTTTTTGATGTCACGCATAGGCAAGCGGCCCATCCCGATAACAAAGGATGTTGAGGTCAAGATAAATGGGGATATGATGACCGTAAAAGGGCCGAAAGGTGTCCTTCAACGTCGCATACACAATAAGATTAAGGTTGAAATTAATGATGAAAACCTGATGTTGACCGTGAGCGATAACCACAGGGAAACGCGGGCGCTTCACGGGCTTTTCGGAGCGCTTGTTTTGAACATGGTCACGGGCGTGACCAAAGGGTTTGAGAAGGCACTGGAAATTGTGGGTGTCGGATACCGGGCGGAACTGAAAGGTAGGACGGTCATATTCAATCTGGGATATTCGAATCCTGTTCATTTCGAACTTCCCGACGGCATCGATGCAAACGTAGATAAAAACAAGGTTTTACTGACGGGAATTGATAAAGAATTACTGGGCAGGACAGCCGAAAAAATTCGAAGTTTGCGTAAACCGGAGCCTTACAAAGGCAAAGGGATTAAATATGCGGATGAAATGATTCGGAGAAAAGCAGGAAAAGCTGGAGCTGCCACGTAATAATATTGCACGAACAGAGTGAAGGGATTGCCGAAATGGGTGCTGTGAGTAGTGGGAAGAGAAGACTAAAACGTAAAATGCGCGTCAGAAAGCGCGTAAAGGGAAGCTCAGAGAAGCCTCGACTGTGTGTTTTCAGGAGCGGGAAGCATATTTATGCCCAGCTGATTGATGATACGACAGGTCAGACCCTGACTGCGGTCTCTTCTCTGTCAAAAGATCTGGCTTCTGAGATCGGCAAGAATGGGGGCAACAAGAAAGGCGCCGCCATTGTCGGGAAAGCCATTGGGGCTGAAATCCTTGCAAAAGGGATAACTAAAATTGCTTTTGATCGAAATGGTTTTTTATACCACGGACGTTTAGAATCCCTGTCAAATGCGGCGAGGGAAAGCGGACTTCAATTTTGATGCGGCCGGATTCGTGGTTTCTGTGACTGAGGGAAGGGAATTGGAGTTTTGGGGCTCGTCATCCGATTTTGAATAATGGATTTGTGAGCCAAAAATGCGGTTTCTGACGAAGGGTAGGGGAGATTTCCATTGTTTGAACGAGATGATGAAGTTCAGCTAATTGAAAAAGTGGTTCACATTAATCGAGTGGCAAAGGTTGTAAAAGGTGGCCGACGGTTCAGTTTTAGCGCCATCGTCGTTGTGGGTGATGGTAATGGAACGGTTGGTTGTGGACTTGGCAAAGCGAATCAGGTACCCGATGCGATCAGGAAAGGTGTTGAAAGGGCCAGGAAGGATATGACCACGGTCAGTTTATATGAGTCCTCTATTCCCTATGAGATTATCGGGAAATGGGGTGCGGGGCGTGTTCTATTAAAACCTGCAGGTCCGGGTACGGGTCTAATCGCCGGTGGGGGTGTCCGTGCCGTGTTGGAGGCGGCAGGGGTGCAGAATATTCTGACGAAGTGCCTCGGTTCCCATAATGCGCACAATATCGTAAAAGCCACCATCAAAGGATTAAGGTCATTGCGTGATCCGGCCGAAATCATGGCCCGAAGAGGGAAGGTACTGGAAAACGTGGGTGGGGCTGAGGTGTCAACGGTTCAATAACGTTCAATAATGGAAATAGTTTCGCAATTGAATTTGTTTCCAATGCTTTTGTAAGAGAGCCTGAAATCATGGAAGAGACAATTAAAGTTACCCTTGTAAAAAGCGGCATTGGTAGAAGCAAGAAAATTCGAGACACGTTGATAGGGCTCGGCCTGACCAAGTTGAGGAAAACCGCTGAGCTGAAAAATACACCGGCGATCAGGGGTATGATAAGAAAAGTTTCATTTCTGGTAAAAATTGGTTGAGAAAGATGGGAAAAGGCAATGAAGATTAATGAGCTTTCACCCGCTGAAGGGTCAAGACGTGGACGAAAGAGAGTTGGCAGGGGCCCCGGGTCAGGACATGGAAAGACCAGCTGCCGCGGCCATAAGGGGCAGAATTCCCGTTCCGGCGGGGGTGTTCGCCCGGGTTTTGAAGGGGGCCAGATGCCCATTCATCGGCGTCTGCCAAAGCGTGGATTCAAAAATCCTTTTCGGAAAGAATACAGCGTTGTTAACGTGGGTGATTTGAGTCATTTTGAGCCCAATACCCATTTGGATCCGGATGCCTTGAAAGAAGCGGGCCTGGTATGGAAGATGCTGGATGGTGTTAAGTTGCTCGGCAGCGGCGAAATTTCTCATCCTCTGGTGGTTCGAATACACAAGATAAGCCATTCGGCAAGAGAGAAAATAGAGGGCGCTGGAGGCAAGGTCGAAATTCTCTAGATCTTTTTGTCTGTCCTTTAGTTTTGGTGGTTCCCCCCTTGCAAAACCATGATGCGAGATAATTGAATGATTGGTGGCCTACAGAATATTCCAAAAATTCCGGAGTTGAAGAAGAAGATTCTATTTACTCTGCTGATGCTGGCTGTTTATCGAGTCGGGTGTCATATTCCAACGCCCGGGATTGATGGGGCGGCATTGTCTGCCTTTTTTAGTTCCAAGCAGGGGACGCTTTTTGGACTCTTTGACATGTTCTCCGGCGGTGCTTTGAGTCAGATGTCGGTTATGGCGCTCGGGATCATGCCCTACATCAGCGCTTCCATCATTTTGGAGTTGATGACCGTTGTCGTTCCCTATCTTGAAAAGCTTAAAAAGGAAGGGGAACAGGGCCGAAAAAAGATTACGCAGTATACACGCTACGGAACTGTAATTCTTAGTGTAATTCAGGGTTTCGGTATCGCTGTGGGTCTCGAGAATATGAGCAGTCCCGGGGGCGTAATGGTGGTGCCCGTGGGTGGCTGGGGATTTCGTATTTTAACCGTTATTACGCTTACCGCAGGGACTTCTTTTCTCATGTGGCTGGGAGAGCAAATTACGGAAAGAGGAATCGGTAACGGCATCTCTTTGATCATCTACTCAGGCATTGTTGCCGGGCTTCCCGTGGCGGTGATGAACAGTTTCAGACTCATGGGTACCGGTGAGTTAACGCCTTTTTTTATGGCCCTTCTTGTGGTTCTCATGGTTGTTGTGATAGGGATCATCGTTTTTGTGGAGAGAGGGCAGAGAAGGATTCCCGTGCAATATGCCAAGCGGGTGGTGGGCCGAAAGATGTATGGGGGGCAGACTACGCACCTTCCTTTGAAGGTGAATACAGCAGGTGTTATTCCTCCAATTTTTGCGTCTTCCATCATCATGTTTCCAGCAACGATCGCCAATTTCCTGAGCGTTGAGGAATATCCCTGGTTGCAACACATTGTTAATTTCATGGCGCCCGGGCATATTGTTTACACACTGATTTATGTGACGTTCATTTTCTTCTTCTGTTATTTTTATACAGCGGTTCACTTTAACCCGGTGGATGTCGCCGATAACATGAAACGTTCCGGCGGATTTATTCCAGGTATCAGGCCAGGGAAAAATACAGCTGAGTATATTGATCGTGTTTTGACAAGATTGACTTTTTCGGGTGCCATTTATGTTTCGGCTGTTTGCATTTTGCCCAATATTTTGATTTATCAAATGAATGTGCCTTTTTATTTTGGTGGAACTGCTCTTCTGATTGTGGTGGGGGTGGCCATGGACACCACGAATCAGATTGAGTCCCATATGCTGACACGTCATTATGATGGCTTTATGAAAAAGGGCTTCGGTAAGACGAAATAGTTTTGTTTTTGGTAGTTGACGGACATCGAATTTAAGGAACAGGTGCGGTTATGAAAGTGAGACCATCGATTAAAAAGATGTGCAAGAAGTGCAAGATCATTCGGAGGCGTGGCGTCACTCGGGTGATCTGTGAGAACCCTCGTCATAAGCAGAGGCAGGGATAGTTTTTCGTGGCTGGGGACTGTTGATGGAACAAAAGGTATGGAAGAGGAGCTAAAGATTGGCAAGGATCGCAGGCGTCGATTTACCAAGAGGAAAGAGGATAGAGATCGCTCTGACATATATATATGGCATCGGGAGAAATTCTTCCCAGAAAATGCTTTCCGAAGCAGGTATTGATTGGAATATAAAGTCGGATGAGTTGACCTCTGAGCAGATCACCAGTATTCGAAAGATCATCGACGAAAAACATATGGTTGAGGGTG
>JGI24023J19991_10003144_pt1 | contig 11711 bp, 11 predicted proteins | sample Cruoilmetagenom1_FD_19991 | JGI IMG/M metagenome (IMG submission 19991)
GAATGTTACAAAAAATTAAAGAGGATGTACAACAAATCTTGATCCCAAGAGTCATCAAAAAGTTAGACACAAAAACCAAAAATTTATTTACAAATAACATTACTTATCATGTAAATCCTACAGGTAAATTTGTAATTGGTGGTCCACATGGTGATACAGGTTTAACAGGCAGAAAAATTATTGTAGATACTTACGGTGGAAAAGGAGCTCATGGTGGTGGTGCTTTTAGTGGGAAAGACCCAAGTAAAGTAGATCGATCAGCAGCTTATGCGACACGTCATATTGCCAAAAATATGGTTGCTGCAGGCGTGTGTGATGAAATGTTAGTGCAAGTTTCTTACGCAATTGGTGTAGCAGAACCTATGGGCGTATTTGTAGACACCTACGGAACATCAAAAGTGTCTCATTCAGATAGTGAGATTGCAGCTATTATTGCTGAACTATTTGATATGCGACCTGCAGCTATAGAAGAACGTTTAAACTTACGTCAACCCATGTATTTAGAGACTGCCTCGTATGGTCATATGGGTCGTAAAAATCAGCGTATTGAAAAAACATTCATCAATACGGAAGGTAAAATCAAAAAACTTTCTGTGGAATTATTTACTTGGGAAAAATTGGATTTTGTATCTAGAATCCAAAAAATATTTGACCTTTAATTTAGAATAAATATATTTTATTGTTTTTTTTTGAATTTACCACAAAATAATGTGACAGATGTTACATAATTACAAAGTATTTTAGTACATTCGCTATCATACTGTTAAAAGCAGTGCTATAAACCAAAAAAAGAACAAAATGGACTTTATTTTTCAAGCTTGGCCTTGGTATGTTGGTGGAGTTATTATTGCTTTGGTTACTTTCTTTCTCTTTTATTTCGGAAAACATCTTGGCGTATCTTCTAATCTAGAAACGATGTGTAGTATAGAAGGTGCAGGAAAGCTAACAGATTATTTCAAAATTGATTGGCGTGCACGTAAATGGAATATCGTTTTTATTTTAGGACTAGTCATAGGAGGTTTTATTTCTTCTCAATGGATGACTCCGAGTGAAACAATGAAACTAAACCCAAAAACAGTACAAGAGTTAAGTGATTTAGGAATTGCTAATGCTGGAATCACATTTTTACCAGATGAAATTTTTGGGTTAAAAAAATTAACTTCCCCTAAAGGGATATTATTTCTTCTCATCGGTGGCATCTTAGTTGGATTCGGTTCACGATATGCAGGTGGATGCACCTCAGGACATGGTATTGTCGGCATGAGCAATTTAGCTTTACCTTCATTTATTTCCGTACTAGGCTTCTTTATTGGAGGTATCTTAATGACTTGGTTTATTTTACCCTATTTACTTAAACTTCTTGTGTTATGAAGCATTTAAAATTTTTAGCCTTAGGGATATTATTTGGCATTGCATTAAGTAAAACTGAAGTAATTTCTTGGTATCGTATTTATGAGATGTTTAAATTTCAATCCTTTCACATGTATGGTGTCATTGGTACTGCCGTAATAATCGGGATGGTATTTATGTACTTTTTCAGAACAGGAAAAATTAAAGATTTTCAAGGGAATCAAATAGAGATTAAACCCAAAAAGAGTGGGAAATATCGTAATATTTTAGGTGGAATTATTTTTGGAATGGGATGGGCCTTAGCAGGTGTCTGCCCAGGACCAATGTTTATTTTAGTTGGAAAAGGTGCTTGGGTGATATTAATCGTATTAGCAGGGGCAAATATTGGCGTTTTTTTATATGGAATACTACAACACAAATTACCACATTAATCAAACAATGCCTATACCAAAGGAAATAAAACAATCTTTATCGAACCTCTTTGAGCCTGAACTCTTAAAAAGGCTTTTTGAAAATAGCACCTTAAAAACAGTTGATAAAGGTAAAGTTATTGTTGAAATTCGTGATTCGATACGATATATGCCACTTCTTTTAAAAGGTCATTTGAAGGTTGAACGACGTGATGGATCTGGAAATGGTATTTTTTTACACTATATCAAACCCTTAGAAATTTGTCCTATTTCTTTTTACTACGGTCTTAACAAACAGAAAAGTGATATTCGATGCAGTGCTGAGACAGAAGTTACCTATTTATCAATTCCATTAGAAAGAGCAAATAGCTGGTTTCATAAATATAAAAGTTGGCGCGAGTATATTGCTAAGTTGACCCAACAGCAACAAGCCAAATTGATGACTAGTATTGACCATGCTTATTTTAAAGATTTAGAACATCGATTAACAAATTATCTNNAGGANCGTTTATCCATAGAAAAATCGAATATAATAAGTTTAAAGCACCAAGAGATTGCTTTTGATATTAAAGCTTCAAGAGAAACAGTTTCAAGAACGNTAAAAAAGTTAGAAAAAGAAGGTAAATTACTATTAGGTAGAAATAAAATTATACTNCTCNANTAAGTNTGACTTGNTCATAAGCTTTACCAACCTCCACTNGCTCCACCTCCACCNAAGCCTCCNCCACCAAAGCCTCCACTAAAACCACCTCCGCCAAAACTTCCTCCACCAAAGCCGCCACTTGATCGACCACTTCCACCTAAAATTATTGGGCCAGTACCAGAAGATCGATAGGCTTTTCCGCCACCACCTGAATTCTTATTTGCCCTAGAAAGAATGATAAAAACAAGAATAAACAGAATTAAAAAAATAATAAAGGGTGCTATTCCAGAAGCAGAATTCTGCTCTTCGTTCTTATATTCTCCTGAAAGTACCTCTATCATGCTGGTTGTACCTGCATCAATTCCAGAAAAATAGTCTCCTTGTTTAAAAAAAGGAGCAACTACCACTTCAATAATCCTTCTTGATAGAGCATCTGTTAAAAGATGTTCTAAGCCATATCCTACTTGAATAGCCATTTTACGATCATCTTTAGCAATCAAAAATAAGACTCCATTGTCTTTATCTGCCTGACCAATTCCCCATTTATGTGCCTGCTCTGCTGCGTATAAATTTATATTTTCTCCGTTGAGAGAAGTAACTGTTGACACCACTATTTGTGTAGAGGTAGAATCAGCATAATTAATAAGCTTTTGCTCTAAATAAGATTTCTCAGTTGGGCTGAGCAATCCAGCCTTGTCATAAATAGAGGTTTCTAATTTTGGCTTTTCTAGAATAGTATGCTCTTGTGCAGATACTTGTATAATAGAAAATACAAAAAACAGTAAAAAACTAATTTGAAGTTTTCTTGAAAATTTATAAAAAAAGAAAAATTGTTCCATTAAAATATTTTCAAACACCTCGATTAATCAATTAAAAAAAAGACCATCATAATTTATCTATCCTTTTGATATTTCATCAGATAATTCGTTGGTGTCATTCGTTTGGTATGGAAAAAACTCTTTTAGTTTTTCACCTACTTTTAAAATCCCTTTAGTGAGACCTTTTTCAAATTTTTTTTGGGCAAAAAACTTTGTAACTAATTGTTGTTCTTCCTCCCAAAAATTAGAAGGTACTACTTTATTAATACCTTCATCTCCCAGTATAGCAAATTGCTTATTATGTACATCAACATAAAACAAAACACCATTACTTTGCTTAGTTTGATGCATTTTTAAAAACAAAAAAACCTCTTTGGCGCGTTCCAAAGTAGGTTTTTTTGATTGTTTTTCTATATGAACTCGTATCTCTCCTGAAGTATTCTTCTCAGCCTTTTGTATGGCTGAAATAACTGCTTGTTCTTCTTGATCAGAAAGAAAAGATTCGGCTATATCCATTAACTATTCAGCTTTTGGTGTGCTAAAATCTACTGCTGGTGCATTTTCAGCACCTTCTGAAGCTTTAAAATATTGAAGCTCTGAAAAACCAAATAAATTAGCTAGCAACATGTTAGGAAATCTTTTAATGTGCTTGTTATACGGGTTAACTGCTTCATTAAAACGATTACGTGCTACATTGATTCGGTTTTCCGTTCCTTCTAACTGTGACATCATTTCTTTAAAATGTTGATCTGCTTTTAAATCAGGATAGCGCTCTACAACAACCATCAATTTACTTAAAGCTCCAGCTAATCCACTCTGAGCTTGTTGAAAAGCCGCCATTTTTTCAGGAGTCAAATCTCCAGCATTAATCGTTGTTTTAGTTGCTTCTGCACGAGCTTTTATGACACCTTCTAAGGTCTCTTTTTCATGAGCCGCATAACCTTTTACAGTATTTACTAAATTAGGAATAAGATCCGCTCTTCGTTGATAAGCACTCTCAACATCACCCCATTTATTAGTTGCTGTTTCTTTTAAATCGATTGCTGTATTGTTAAATCCAACAGCCCAGCTATAGAGAGCAAATCCTATTGCTCCTAGTACCAATATGGGTATTAACCATTTTTTCATAATAATATAGGTTTATTGTTTATTTATAATAATAGTGTAAATATCGTAATAGTTTTATTCAAACTCAAAAAAAATCAAATAAATTACAATTGTTCTTTTATTTGAAGCAATTCACTTTTAATTTTCTCTAAACGTGTGATTACTGCTTGATTAACAGGAACCTCCTCAAGCATCCCTAATTTTCTTTCGTCTTTGAGTTTTTGTTTTGCACCATCTAATGTAAAACCTTTTTCTTTTACTAAATGATAGATATGTTGTAATGATTCTACATCTTTCTTAGTAAAAAGACGACTCCCATTTTTATTCTTCTTGGGATGTAAGGTTTTAAACTCTTTTTCCCAATATCGAATCAAGGAAGTTTTTACATCAAACGCTTTGGCAATTTCGCCAATCTTGTAATACATTTTTTCGGGTAAATCTATATGCATGAGGTATAATTAAAAATTAGTCTAATGATTGTCCGTCTTGTTCTGCTGCTTTTTGCATGGCAACAAACTCTTCAGGAGATAAATTGCCATAATAATAATAAATAGGATTTACGGGTCGACCATTTTTGTGCACTTCATAGTGTAAATGAGGAGCTACTGATCTACCTGTATTGCCTACATAACCTATCACATCACCTCTTTTTACGGTCTTTCCTTTTCTAGTAGCAATCGTTTTCATGTGTGCATAAACCGTTTTGTAGCCATAACCATGCTCAATATACACCACATTCCCAAAACTGGGACTTCGATCAGCACGAGTAACTGTACCATTTCCTGATGCATAAATTGGTGTTCCAGCTTTTGCCGTAAAATCCATTCCTTCATGCATCTTTCTAATTTTTAGTATTGGATGCATACGCATACCATAACCTGATGCCATACGTGTTAGCTCTTCCTTTTTAACAGGTTGTATTGCAGGAATCGATGCAAGCATTTCCTCCTTATTTTCTGCCATTTTTACTATTTCATCCAAAGATTTAGATTGCACGACAATTCGCTTCGACAATACATCCATTTGCTTTGTTAAATCTGTAATCATCTTTGAGTTATCAAATCCTTCTAATGATTTGTAACGATTTACGCCTCCAAAACCCGCTTTTCGCACTTCATCTGACACTGGTGTCGCCTCAAAAAATTGTCTATAAATGGTATTGTCTCTACCTTCTAATTCAGCCAATCGATCAGCATGCTGCATATTTTTTTTAGTCAACAACTCATAATTAAGTTGTAAATTTTCAAGCTCTCTTTTTTGCGTCTTTACTTTTGGAGATTCTATCACATTACTCCATAACACAAAACCAAGAATACTGGTCAATAAAAAAGCTAATAAAAAAACAATACCAATCCAAATAAAAGACCCCTTTTTGGGTTGAATTTTACTATAAGATAAGGTATCAGGGTTATAATGATATTTTACTTTTGCCATAAATTTAAAAATCTTATTTTTGCTTTTTATCTAAAGCTATAACAAGCAAATTTACAAAATGTTTTTGTATAGCTCAAATTGAATGTCTTTTTAGGATAGACTTAACGTTTAAAAAGAAAAAGATACAAGAAAAAAGACGCTAGACATAAGACTGTTTTCTAAAGAAATATTGATAAATTAAAGAATAACTATAACCTAAGAACCTTGCTAGTTTACAAGTAAATTTGAAATAATAACATAAACATCCTAAAAAAGGACTTAGTACTCAATAAATTGATTAAAAATATCTTTGTGTCTTTGTGCCTTAACGGTGAAAAAATAATTAATAAATGAATTCACAAGATATACGCCAACATTTTTTTGATTTTTTTGAATCTAAAAAACATCAAATCGTGGCATCAGCTCCTATCGTAATCAAAGATGATCCTAGCCTTCTTTTTACCAATGCTGGGATGAATCAGTTCAAAGAATTTTTTTTAGGAAATGGCACCTCTAAATACAATAGAATTGCCGATACACAAAAGTGTTTACGTGTGTCGGGAAAACATAATGATTTGGAAGAAGTAGGTAAAGACACCTATCACCATACCATGTTTGAGATGCTCGGCAATTGGAGTTTTGGAGACTATTTTAAAAAAGATGCTATTGCTTGGGCATGGGAAATTTTAACTGAAGTCTATAAAATCGATAAATCAAAATTATATGTGACCGTTTTTGAAGGAGATAAAGGTGACGGTTTAAAAGTAGACCAAGAAGCTTATGTTTATTGGAAAGATATTATTCCAGAGGATCGTATTTTAATGGGTAATAAAAAAGATAATTTCTGGGAAATGGGCGCACAAGGTCCTTGTGGTCCTTGTTCTGAAATACATGTAGATATTCGTTCTGAAGAAGAACGCGCAAAAACATCTGGTGCTGATTTAGTAAATAGGGATCACCCACAAGTAGTTGAGATTTGGAATCTTGTCTTTATGGAATTCAACCGCAAGGCAGATGGATCTTTAGAAAAATTACCAGAAAAACACGTGGATACAGGTATGGGTTTTGAACGACTCTGTATGGTAATTCAAGACGTACAATCAAACTATGACACTGATGTTTTTACACCGTTAATCCGTGAAGTTGAAACCATTTCACAAACTGATTATGGTAAAAATGAAGAACAAGATATTGCCATTCGAGTCATCGCAGATCATGTACGTGCTGTCTCATTTTCTATCGCAGATGGGCAATTACCCTCAAATACTGGAGCAGGTTATGTCATTCGTCGTATATTGCGTAGAGCGGTTCGTTATGGGTTCACATTCCTCAATCAAAAAGAAGCATTTATCTATAAATTAGTGCCTACTTTAGTGAATCAATTGAGTGCCACTTTCCCTGAATTAAAAGCACAACAACAATTGATAACCAACGTAATTAAAGAAGAAGAAAATTCTTTTTTAAGAACCTTAGATCAAGGTTTACAACTGTTAGAAGGAATCATAAAAAACACCAATGGCAACAAAGTATCAGGCAAAAAAGCTTTTGAACTTTTTGACACTTTTGGTTTCCCAGTTGATTTAACGGCATTGATTTTGAGCGAACGCGGAATGGATTTAGATGAAGTAGCATTTAACACCGAAATGCAAAAACAAAAAGAACGTTCAAGAGCTGCCGCAAGTCTTGAAACGGATGATTGGGTTATTTTAAGTGAAGATGACGAAGAAGAATTTATTGGGTATGATATCCTAGAAGCACCTGTTCATATCACTCGATACCGTAAAATTGTCTCTAAAAAAGATGGTGAATTATTTCAATTGGTCTTTAACATGACACCATTCTACCCAGAAGGTGGTGGACAAGTGGGTGATAAAGGATATCTTGAAGTAGAAAATAGCAATGTCATTTATGTATTAGATACACGTAAAGAAAATAATCTTATTGTACACTATACCAAGTCTTTACCTAAAGATATCACATCAAAATTTAAAGCAGTTGTTGCTAGCAAACAAAGACAACTCACGGCAAGTAATCATACCGCAACACATCTTTTACAACAAGGCTTACAAGAAGTATTAGGCTCACATATAGAACAAAAAGGATCTGCAGTACACTCAAATTATTTACGTTTTGATTTTTCTCATTTTGGCAAAATGACCAAACAAGAAATATTTGAAGTTGGAGAGTTTGTGAATGCTCGTATTCGTGAAGGAATTCCTTTAAATGAACATCGCAATATCCCAATGCAAGAAGCGATGGAACAAGGCGCTATGGCATTATTTGGAGAAAAATATGGTGATACTGTTCGCATGATTCAATTTGGAGATTCTAAAGAACTTTGTGGTGGAACACATGTCGAAAACACCAAAGATATTTGGCATTTTAAAATTACTTCAGAAGGTGCCATAGCCGCAGGTGTTCGTAGAATTGAAGCCATCACATCTGATGCAGCAAAAGACTATTTTACCGAAAACAATACTATTTTCGAAGAAATAAGAGGTTTGTTAAAAAATCCAACAGATCCGGTAACTAGTATTCAAAATATGCAAAATGAATTGGCTCTTTTACGAAAAGAAGTCAACCAATTACATAAAGCGCAAGCCAAAGGTTTGGTAACTGAATTAGAAGCTAAAGTTACAAAAGTAAACGGCGTTAATTTCTTAGCCACCAAATTAGATTTAGACACGCAAGGAATCAAAGACCTGCTGTTTGAACTCGGCAAAAAAATTGACAATCTTTTTGTTGTAGCAGCCAATGAATCGGATGGGAAAGCAACTATCTCTTGCTTTATCTCTAAAAACTTAGTGAGCGAAAAAGATTTACATGCTGGCACGGTGGTCCGCGAGTTAGCCAAACACATTCAAGGCGGAGGTGGCGGTCAGCCATTTTTTGCAACTGCTGGTGGTAAAAATCCTACTGGGATTCCTGCTGTTTTAGAAGCTGCAAAGACTTACCTCTAAAAAAACCTAACGAAAAAAACTGCCTCGATTTATTTCATATCTTTGATAGGTATGAACTGTGTTTATAATTATATACTAATTGGTAGTGGTCTTAGAATATGGGTCAGTGCTTTAAGACTTTCAAAAAAAGGCTATCCAACGTTAAGTAGTGCAGCTATTGCAAAACATGTAATATCTAAAATACCATTCCATAAGAATTCTTAATTTTATCGAATGAATTATTCTGAAATCATCACCAAACAACGAAACTACTTTAATACGAATCAAACTAAAGATATCGATTTTAGAATTGGTCAATTAAAGAAACTCAAAAACTTAATCAAGCAACAAGAAGCCTCTTTTTATAAAGCCATTCATCAGGATTTTGGAAAATCAGAATTTGAAACCTACACTGCAGAATTAAGTTTTATCTATGATGAGATTAACACGTCCATTAAAAAATTACCCAAATGGGCAAAGCGAAAAAGAAACAAAACCAATTTGGTCAATTTACCTGCTCGTAGCTATACTATTGCTGAACCCTTAGGTGTTTGCCTTGTGATAGGTGCATGGAATTATCCCTATCAACTCTCACTCGTGCCACTTATTACAGCTATGGCTGCTGGCAATACAGTAATTTTAAAACCAAGCGAAATACCTTCAGCTACAAGTGCTGTAATGACAGATTTGATCAACACCAATTTCCCAACTGAATACGTACATGTTATCGAAGGAGGCATCCCAGAAACTACCACATTATTAAAAGAAAAGTTTGACAAAATTTTCTTTACCGGAAGCACAACTGTTGGAAAAATTGTCTATCAAGCTGCCGCCAAACATCTTACTCCCGTAACGCTTGAATTAGGAGGAAAAAGTCCAGCGATTGTGAGCAAAGACACCAATATTCAGAAACAGCCAAACGAATTATTTGGGCTAAATTTTTAAATGCGGGACAAACCTGTATTGCTCCTGACTATATTCTGGTAGAAGAATCCATAAAAAAAGAATTATTAGAGGCATTTAAAGTACAGATTGAAAAGTATGAATATGCTTATGAAAATGATAATTATGTCCAAATTATCAACGATAAAAACTTTACACGACTCACCAATTTAATTGACAGAAAAAAGCTCTTCACTGGTGGCGAGTCAAATGCTGAAAAACGCTTTATCGCACCTACTATCTTATCTGATGTGACCTTTGACCATGCAATCATGAAAGATGAAATATTTGGTCCTATTTTACCAGTGATCTCCTATACTGATTTAGATGAAATTATCAAAAAAATCAAAAGTAGACCCAAACCTTTATCACTTTATATTTTTACCAAAACCAAAGAAATAAAAACTAAAATAGTACATGAAATTTCCTTTGGAGGTGGCGCTATTAATGATGCAGTAATGCATATTACAAATAGCCACCTCGCTTTTGGAGGAGTTGGCAGTAGTGGTATGGGCAACTATCACGGCGAAGCTGGCTTTAAAGATTTTTCACATTCTAAAGGGATTCTTGAAAAGCCTTTTGGCTTAGAACCCAATTTTAAATATGCACCTTATACTAACTCAAAATTATCTTGGATCAAAAAGATAATGGGTAACTAAAATTAAAAAAATATGAACAATTTCGATTTTTATAATCCGACGAAACTAATTTTTGGAAAAGGACAAATCCAAAAACTAAAGGATCATTTACCTCAAGACGCCAAAATTCTACTGATTTATGGTGGTGGAAGCATTAAAAAAAATGGCGTATATGATGTGGTAACAAAGCAATTATCAAAACACCTGTTTGTTGAATTTAGTGGTATAGAACCCAATCCGCAGTATGACACTTTGATGAAAGCAGTAGCATTGATAAAATCTGAAAAAATAGATTTTGTCCTTGCCATCGGTGGCGGATCGGTAATTGATGGAACAAAATTCATTGTTGCTGCCGCTAATTTTAAAGGAGATCCATGGGATATTCTAACAAAAAGAGCTCCCATTCAAAGTGCAATTCCCTTTGGAACAATCTTAACTTTACCTGCAACAGGAAGTGAAATGAATTCTTTTGCCGTGATATCAAAAGGAAATGAAAAGTTGTCATTCGGACATCCTTTCGTGTATCCAAAATTCTCGATACTTGACCCAGAAACTACCTTTACGTTATCTAACAGACAATTAGGAAATGGTCTTGTCGACGCATTTGTTCATACCACAGAACAATATCTTACCAATGACATCAATACACCTATTCAAGACCGTTTTGCTGAAGGCATTTTACAGACACTTATAGCTGAATCTGATAAAGTAATGCAGCTAGAAAATGATTATGATAGTCGAGCTAATTTTATGTTAAGCGCAACAATGGCACTAAACGGACTTATAGGAATCGGCGTAAATCAAGATTGGGCGACGCATATGATTGGTCATGAACTCACCGCACTATATGGAATCGATCATGCACGAAGTTTAGCCGTTATTCTACCGAGTTTATTACGAATTCAGAAAGAAACTAAAAAAGACAAATTACTTCAATTTGCTCAACGCGTATGGAATATCGCTCCGACTGATCCAGATAAGATGATTGAACAAGCCGTACAAGCTACCGAAAATTTCTTTGAGAAATTGGGCGTACCCACAAAACTCAGTCATTATAAAATTCCGGAACAAGATTTTACCAAAATCATCGATGCCGTACGCAAACATATTCCTGTAAATTTAGGAGAGAATCAAGATATCGATGCAAGCAAATTACTTGAGATTTTAAAAGCCGCTTATTAAACCAAAACACTTATGAGAAACTATATAACTTTATTACTTTTAGTAAGTTTTTTATTCGGATGTGATTCCGACAATAAAGAAGTAGCAATTGACACAACAGAATTGAGTATCGCTGCCATTCATCAATCCTATAAAGAAGGCACTTTTACGAGTGAACAATTAGTAAAAGCCTATTTAAAAGAAATTGAAAAATTTAATGGAAAGCTAAATGCCATTACAACCATCAACAAAGAAGCCGTCTCAATTGCCAAAGCTTTAGATACTGAATA
>JGI24023J19991_10003147_pt1 | contig 11704 bp, 13 predicted proteins | sample Cruoilmetagenom1_FD_19991 | JGI IMG/M metagenome (IMG submission 19991)
GTAGCGCGACGACTTAACGAACGTCCCAGAAAGACGCTAGACTATGAAACACCTGCAGAAAGATTTAATGTATATGTTGCATTGACCGGTTGAAACCGCAGCTCATAATAGACGTTGAACATTGAATGCCTGGATGCCCGCTTCTGGCCGAACTCAGTCTAATTGAATTACTTCACGAACGGCTGCTTCCGCAGAACTGAAGCCTTTCAGGCTTCCAGTATGAATGACTCCTAAGGGTCGGAAAAGCGCCAGTTACAGAGGGGGGCTGAATGACCATATGGCGTTGATCAATTACCCGGCGTTTTTCAAGGTAGTTGTCGCATAAATATTTAAGCTGCGTCTTTCCGTTTTACCGGGTTCAACTCAACGTCTCCTTCAGGTTCCCAGTTACGAATGTTACCTGACCATCGATTTGGATTACTCTGCTTACGTTGCTCATATAAGGCTCTTCTCTTTGCCAGTATGGTATGATCTTCTCCACGATGACGTTGCGCAGGAGTAATAAATTTAATCCGGCTATGACGGTGCTCATGATTATACCAATGAACAAAGCCATTCACCCATTGACGAGCATCTTCCAGGCCGTTAAATCCTTCGCTAGGCCAACGTGGACAATATTTCACGGTCCTGAACAATGATTCCGAATAAGGATTGTCATTACTTACCCGGGGGCGACTACGCGAAGTAGCAACTCCCAGATCGTATAGTTTTGCCTGTAATGTCAGGCTCTTCATCGGCGCGCCATTATCCGAGTGCAACACCAATTCACTTTTGATGCATTTCTCTGACCATACACTGCGTTGAAGTAATGCGGCCGCATGCTCGCCGCTTTCGCTTGTGTGGACTTCACTGCCTACTATTTTTCGGCTGTAAATATCTTCGATCATATACAGGTAATAGTGTTGTCCAATAACGCGGGTTGGCATATAACTGATGTCCCAACACCAGACTTCATTGGCTTGCTTCGCACTATAACTGCTGGGCCTTGAATGATGCCTTTTATGTTTTGATCGACCACGATGATGCAGTTGATTTGATGCTTTCAGCACACGATAAAAGCTGGACTCAGATGCAATATAATCACCACGATCTGCCAGAATAGGCACTATCTGACTAGGGGGTAAATCTACGTGTTCGATCTGGTTGCACACCATTATGATTTGCTCCTTTTCATCATCAGTCAGCTTGTTTGCAGGGACAGGCCTAATCGCACCTGGCCTTTTGTCTGTAACAACCTTTCCATTGTTGCGCCAGCGCTGCACCGTCCGCGCTGTCAGCCCAATGACCTCACAAGCCTGCGATTGTCGAGCACCTTGGTTCATGGCTTCGGTGATCCATTCCATGTATTGTTGCCGCTCTGGGTAGGCCGTCATTCGTCCTCGTCCTGTCCCCAGAGGGCATTGTACTTTTTTCGCAACACCAGTAATGCGGCTGTTTCTGCCAGCGCTTTTTCCTTGTGCCTGAGTTCTTTTTCTAGTTGTTTGATTCGCTGTTTATCTTGCTTTTGGCTCGCGCTCCTAACCTTTCTGACGGCATCAGTACGGTCGTTAGCCTCCATACAATTACGTTTCCATTCAGCTACCTGTTCTGCATATATACCTTTCTGGCGACAATATTTAGACAATTCCACCTCATTCATTGAGGCGGTCTCTAGTACAACGGTAAATCTGGCTTCTGATGACCATTGCTCGCCTTGTGATTTCTTGCTCGGCACGTCTAACCCCTTATCTCTGGCTTGTTTACGCCAATTATAAAGCGTTACATCCGAAATGCCCTCATCTTTTGATAACTGCGGTATCGATATGGTCTGCGATATCATCTTCTTAATAACAGATTGCTTTCTTTCTTCTGAATATAATCCCATAGTTCACTCTTTACCGCCTTCCTGTATTGATTATTTGAGGCGACAACTATCCTGACACAGGGGGGTTTGAACGACCAAAATACCAATTGGATACGTTCGACGAGCAGCTCTGAGCGCCGGAGCTTGCGACGGCGACCCCGAAGGGGTCGACACCAAGGATGGTGTCGGTAGAGCAACGTCTGGAACCAAAGCCGAGAGGCCATAGGCCGAATAATCGTCCTAGCACTTAGAATCCCTTCGGGTTTCATCAAGTATTTCCTGAACGCGTTTTACTTGTTCTGGTTGCGCGCCATATAGAAAAAAAGGATCTGCCAATGGTAGGCCCTTTTTGCTTTATCTGCATTAAGGGCTTTACTAGATTATTAAAACATGGGCATATATTGACAAATGCCAATGTTTTAATAATATGTATATATGACAAAGGATACAAAACGACAGCAAGTGATCAACCTGGTTCGGGAGCAGTCGGTCGTTCGGCCAAAAGACCTGATAGATCATGGCCTACCCAAAGATTACCTCTATATTCTGTCCAAGGAAGGTATTATTGAGCGAATTGGACGTGGCATCTATCAATGGCCGGATAAAGACCTTGGTCAATATCAGTCATTGATTGAGATTAGTAAGCTGGCACCAAAAGCGGTAGTGGCTCTGTTGTCTGCACTAAATTTCCATAACATGACCACCCAAAATCCACATCAAATCTGGCTAGCTATCGATCGAAAAGGATGGCGTCCTGAGATATCGTACCCGCCAGTGCGCTTTTTGACTATGTCGGGTGAGGCGCTACATGCCGGGGTTGAGACACATATGTTTGATGGCGCTCCTGTGAGGGTATTCAATCCAGCGAAAACAGTTGCTGATTGTTTTAAGTATCGCAATAAAGTTGGCTTGGATGTGGCACTGGAAGCACTGCGTGAAGGCTGGTCTGCCCGCAAGTTTACGATCGATGAGTTGCTTCGCTATGCTGAAATTTGTCGGGTTAAGAAAGTTATGCAGCCTTATCTTGAGAGCCTGGTATGATTGATATGATAATAGTGGCTGAAGGAAATAACTAATGCCAAAGGATATGGCTGCATCAATACGCCAGAGGTTGCGTGATCTTGCCCGAATTCGCCAGGAAGATTTTGATTATGTATTGCGACAGTATGTCATGCAGCGTCTTTTGTATCGCTTGAGCAGAAGTGAATATGTAGATCAATTTCTGCTTAAAGGGGCGTTGTTGTTTTGGGTGTGGAACAAAGATTTTCACAGGCCCACCCGTGATATTGACTTGCTTAGTTTTGGTAATAACGATGTTCCATATTTAATTGAAGTATTTCAGCAGATCATTGCCATGAATGATGATGATGGCCTTGTTTTTGATGTTGATTCCGTAAAAGGTATTGAAATTAAGGAAGATGCTGATTATAGCGGCGTCCGTTTAACTGGTTTTGTAAATCTGGCTAAGGCTCGTATCCCTTTTCAGATTGATATTGGATATGGTGATGCTGTAGTGCCTGTGGACGTAAAAGCCGAATTACCATCTTTTCTTGATTTACCCTCACCTCAATTACGAATCTACCCGGCATATAGTGTGATTGCTGAAAAATTTCAGGCTATGGTGATGCTGGGGATAGCCAACAGTCGAATGAAAGACTTTTATGATATCGGTGTCATCGCACATACAATGAATCTTGATGGTGGTCTTCTGTCTCAAGCGGTAAAGGCCACGTTCGATCGAAGAAAAACAGAGATTCTAACTGAGTCGCTTTATGTCTTTAGTGACGGCTTTGCTCAAGATAAAGGCAAACAGACTCAATGGAAAGCTTTCTTGAATAAAAGTAATATAAGTAGCAAGACAGACTTTATAGATATTGTTATTGAAGTGCAGAGTTTACTAGAACCTGTTTATCAATCCATCGCTAAACAACAGTCATTCCAACTGCAATGGTTGCAAGATGACTTTCAATGGAAGGGATAACCTGTACCGATTTTCAGCAATAGCTGTTGCGTTACGTGTTCCATACAAGAATAACAATATGCGTGGTTAACTATCAAGTGTTGGCTCGGGTATGAGTTACAATTTTTAAGGGTCCTCCCTGCTGCGAACCCGGTAACAACAGCAGTGTGCTGGTCTACGACTTGCGTCGGGATCCAGGTCCTTTCATGGATTTGGACGAAGATGGTTAGCGCGATCGGTTGTTCACCCGGGCCGAGGATTTTCCGGAGGGTGTGGAGCGGCTGCCTGTGCCCGGCATTGGGAACGATTGAGTACAAATAAGGGCTTCATGCAGCGAGTTACACAAGCCTATAGCAATAGGGAATTCAGTCCCTCCGGAGATGTGGATCTGGCATTGTATGATGGTTTCTTCAGTGACGCAGATCGCCCGCTACTGGCTAGGGCGCGCGACGCTTCACCACTGGAGCTTGCACAAACACGTTTCGATTTTCACGATAAGCGGCTGCTAGAATTAGTATTCCGTTACCGTGCCAGAAATTGGCCAGTCTACGACCGCATATGATTGCGAACGAACACAGAAACACGATTAGGTTTTTATCACAAAAAAAATGAAAAACGCGCTCCAGTCAAGTTCCACTCACGTTCCACAAAAGCGACATTCGGAGACAATGAGAGACAACGGAAATGTTTTTAGAAAGCAAGAAAAACACTGTAATTACAGAGTCTTTAGTGGTTTCTGATAGTATGTGATAGTCTAGTAAAATGGTGCCGAGGAGAGGACTTGAACCTCCACGGGGTTACCCCCACTAGCACCTGAAGCTAGCGTGTCTACCAATTTCACCACCTCGGCATCGATGGTTTTTCAGGACGCGGGGCCCCGAGAGAGCCGAAATTTACCTTTTACAGAGAAAAATGTCAATTAAATCTGTGTAACACACGCTAGTCGTGTAAAATACGGGGATGACAAAGAAATCAAAGAAAGAATCGCTTTATCTGGCTGATCCTCAGGCAGACTCCGAAGCGCAAAAATACGAGAACCCGGTCCCTAGCCGGGAGTACATCCTGCAATGTCTTGAGGAGCAGGGCAAGTTACTCGATCGGGAACAGTTGGGTGATATCTTCGACCTCAATGATGATCCTGATCTGGTCGAAGGCCTGCGCAGACGCCTACGTGCGATGGAGCGCGATGGGCAGATTATTTATACCCGGCGTGGTTTTGCGCCAGTCAGTAAACTAGATCTGATTCGCGGACGTGTGATTGGTCACCCGGACGGCTTTGGCTTCCTTCAGCCCGATGAAGGAGGGGATGATCTGTTCCTGTCAGCCCGGCAAATGTCGACCGTCATGCACGACGACCGCGTCGTTGCCCATGTTGTCGGCGTTAACCGCCGAGGTAAGCCCGAGGGTGCCATTGTTGAGGTGTTGGAGCATGCTCATAAACAGGTTGTCGGGCGTTTTTTCTCCGAACACGGCGCCTGTTTCCTGGTCGCTGATAACAAGCGTATCAGTCAGGATATTATTATTCCTTGTGACCAATCGATGTCAGCACATAATGGCCAGTTTGTGGTGGTGACTCTCACTCAATATCCAGGTAAAAAGCGCCAGGCGATTGGAGAAGTGACTGAGATTCTCGGTGATCATATGGCGCCCGGTATGGAGATTGACGTTGCCATCCGCTCGTATGGTTTACCGGCTGACTGGCCTCAGTCTGTCGAGGAAGAAATCACCGGCATGAGTCCGGAAGTGGCTGAGGATGCCAAGCAGGGACGGCTCGATTTGCGAGATACACCATTGGTGACGATTGATGGTGAAGATGCCCGCGATTTTGATGATGCCGTGTATTGCGAGCCTGACGGTAATGGCTGGCGGCTGTATGTCGCGATAGCCGATGTATCACACTATGTTATCCAGAAAACGGCACTGGACAATGAAGCCAAAGAGCGTGGCAACTCGGTATATTTTCCCGAGCGTGTCATCCCGATGTTGCCAGAGATTTTATCCAACGGCCTGTGTTCCCTGAACCCAGATGTCGATCGTTTGTGTATGGTCTGCGAAATGCATATCGACACGGATGGCGAGATCGAAAAATACCAGTTTCACGAAGCGGTGATGCGTTCACATGCGCGCCTGACCTATAATAAGGCGGCTTCGATCCTGATCGATAAAGACGAACAACTGCGTGAACAATACGCAGCAATAGTGCCCCATCTTGAAAACCTGCATGATCTTTACAAGACGTTTAGACGGCAGCGTACGCAACGCGGCTCTATTGATTTTGATACTGTAGAAACGCGGATTGTCTTTGGTGAGACGAGAAAGATAGAAGAGGTTATTCCGGTTCATCGTAATGAAGCGCACATGCTGATCGAAGAATGCATGATTGCCGCGAATGTGTGTTCCGCACGCTTCCTGTTAAAGCACAAAATTGCCGGTTTGTTCCGTGTGCATGATAAGCCGGATAGTGAGAAAGTGGCGGGTCTGCGTGAATTTCTGGGTGAGTTTGGCTTGCAGTTACAGGGTGGTGAGCAGCCTGATGCGAAACATTATGCCGAGTTGCTGGAACAGGTGAAAGGCCATGTGGATTTTCATTTGATTCAGACCGTCATGCTGCGATCACTGAAACAGGCGCAGTACCAACCGGAAAACTTTGGTCACTTTGGCCTGGCTCTGGATGCCTATTCTCACTTTACTTCACCGATTCGACGTTACCCAGATTTATTGGTGCATCGCGCGATCAGGCATGTATTGAAAAAGGGTAAGGCCGCTAATTTCGCCTATAACAAGGAAGAAATGCTGACATTGGGCGAGCATTTTTCAATGACGGATCGACGTGCCGATGAGGTAACGCGCGATGTAGTGAGTTGGCTGAAATGTGAGTATATGCGCGAGAAAGTAGGCGATGAATTTCCAGGGGTGATCACCTCTGTGACCTCATTTGGTTTGTTTATCGAGCTTAATGATATCTATGTAGAAGGCCTGGTGCACGTTAGTGAACTGGATAATGATTATTATCACTTTGAAGCGAAGGGCCATCGACTCGTCGGTGAACGCACTGGGCATATTTATCGTCTGGGTGATCCGGTAACGATCCAGGTAGCCAAAGTGGATCTGGATGAGCGCAAAATGGATTTTGTTCTGCTGGATCATGAGCAGGCGATAGGGGCTAAAGGCGGTCAATCACCAAAATTGACGGGCAAGAAGAAAACAAGCAGTAAAAAGAAGTCTGCCGGTCATAAAAAAGCAGATAGTAAAAAGAGGGGTGGCAGCAAGAAGTCCCAGGGTAAAAAGAAGTCAACTGCAAAGAAACAGCATTCTGACACGAGATCTTCTGGCAAGAAAGTCAGCAAGAAAAAAACAGCCCCAGTCAAGAGTAAGGCTAAATCCAAAAAAATGCCGGTTAAAAAGGCTGTGAGCAAGAAAAAGGCCACCGTGAAGAAAGCCGCGGCACCTGTAAAAGCCAAGAAAAAGTCGCTGGTGAAAAAGATAACGAGTGCTATCAAGAAAAAAATCAGTAGGAAAAAGACTAAATAAGCAATGAAGTCTGACGCTGAACTTATTGTTGGTTTGCATGCCCTGGAGGCTGCGCTTAAGTATCAACCGCAGGATATCGAGGAAATATGGCTGGATAGCCAGCGTCGCGATGATCGCATCCAGAAAATTATCACCTTGGCAAAAAAATCAGGCGTGAGGATCAACAAGGTGACGCGTGATTATCTTCAGGATAAGTTTCGTGACCAACGCCACCAGGGTGTTGCGGCGAGTGTGACGCCAGGCAAGCCTAAAAAAGAAACCGACCTGGAGCAAATACTGGCGCAAGAATCGCAACCATTCTTGCTTGTTCTGGATGGTGTACAGGACCCGCATAATCTTGGCGCCTGCCTGAGAAGTGCTGACGCGGCCGGGGTACACGCTGTGATCGTGCCGCGTGACCGTGCAGTTGGCTTGACTGCCACCGTCAGGAAGGTGGCCAGTGGGGCCGCTGAGAGCATACCGCTGATACAAGTGACCAATCTGGCCAGGACTTTAAGAGAACTAAAGGAGCAGGGTGTGTGGTTGGTCGGTCTGGCAGGTGAATCAAACGATGATTTATATGCATGTGACCTCAAAGGTCCAGTGGCTATAGTGATGGGTGCTGAAGGCGAGGGGATGCGACGTTTAACTAAAGAGCATTGTGATTTTCTCGTGCATATCCCGATGGCAGGCAGTGTCGAAAGCCTGAATGTCTCGGTGGCTACCGGGATATGTCTGTTTGAGGTAGTGAGGCAAAGAGCAGCAGTAATGGCTTAGCCATTTTGGTTGATAAACAGTGCGGGTGCTGCAGATGGATGAATATTTTAAGCCCGGCGAGGCGATTACTCTATATATCATAGGGATGTATTGAGCTAATGTCGCCGCTGCAGGCATTAGCCCTGTGTATTTTAAGTCGCTGTTAAATAAATAAAAAATTCACTTTCTTCGAGGTGATCGTGGCCCCCGAGTCCTGATTGCCAGACTTCCTAATCCAATGATTGCATTAGTATTTTTTCTTCAGTAGAATACGCGGTCTTGATTAGTCGCATGACGGCTTTCGATTAACTCCTTGTCTTACTCGCTGGAACCCATGTTTAGCGGGGAGACTTGAACCCGTAGGGAGATACAATGAGACACTACGAAATTATATTTCTGGTCCATCCGGATCAGAGTGAGCAAGTACCTGCCATGGTGGAACGTTACCGCGCCACTATCGAATCCAACGGTGGTAGTATCCATCGCCTGGAAGACTGGGGTCGTCGCCAACTGGCATACCCGATTCAAAAACTGCATAAAGCACACTACATTATGATGAATATCGAATGTGATGCTGCTTCACTTGAAGAACTGACCAGTGCTTTCCGATTCAATGACGCAGTACTTCGCAATATGGTTGTGAAGATGAAAGAAGCTGTGACTGAGCCTTCCCTGATGGCCAAGGCGCGCGAAGAAAAAGATAGTCGCAGTTACCGTGATGACTCGGCAGCAGCGCCATCTGATGCAGCGCCTGAAGGCACTGCGGAATCTGAGGGTGTGGAGGTTACTGAAGAAGTATCAGAGACACCTGAAGCATCTGAGACACCTGAAGCATCTGAGACATCAGAAAAAGTTGATGCCTGATACATTGAGTGAATACATCTACAGAGGGCATTAATCGACTGATACTGACAGGCGAAGTGATTTCGGAGCCAAAAACCCGAAAATCACCTGCCGGTATAACGATGACACGTTTTACCCTTGACCATCAGTCCATACAGCAAGAAGCCGGGACTGACAGAAAGGTAGCCTGTCGAATTATTGTGACGGCCTGTGGAGATGTTTTACAGCATGTAATCACTAAAGGTGCGCGAATAGAAGTTGATGGGTTTCTAAGCTATGAAAGCCGGCAACAGATGGAAACCCGATTGATTATTCACGCGCAGCATATTAAAGAATTGAAGTACCCGGAATAAGAGGAAGAATCATGGCTCGTTATTTTAGACGTAAAAGATTTTGTAAATTTACAGCAGAAGGCATTACCGAGATCGATTATAAGGATCTGGCCACGCTGCGTAACTATATTACTGAAACAGGAAAAATTGTCCCCAGTCGTATTACTGGAACCAAGGCAAAGTACCAACGTCAGCTTTCAACAGCGATCAAACGTGCGCGTTATATTGCATTACTGCCCTATACCGACCAGCACTAGATTTTTGTTAAAGTATAAACGGGCGGTTTAAGGTGTCAGGATGCGTGTAATAGCATCTTATATCCTGAAGGGTCCACTTCAGGCAGTATTGGCAGCTACAGTACCCGCAATAGTGAGCATCAGCGCTCCGTTTTTGCTGAAGCTGCTACTGGTGTATTTTAGTGGTGTTGCTATTGCGTTGGTGAGTTTACGCATAGGTGGCAGAAAAGGCCTGGGTATTTTATTGATAACTGTTTTCGCAGTCCTGCTGGCAGGGCAAGTGATGCAGATAAATGTTAACGCTCGACTGGATTTATGGAATTCAGTTTATTTATGGGCTCTGGTGTGGGTGGCAGCAAGTGTCTGGCAGTGGAGTCAATCCCTGTCACTGACGTTTGAAGTAACAGGATTGATTTCGATTATCACAGTCATCATGTATTTCGTGATAGTCGATAATCCTTTCCAGACAAACCTGGGTTTGCTGGAACCCCTGGGCCAGGTACTGAGCCAGCCAGGTTCAGGAATGAGTGCCCAGGAAGTGAATGCCATGTTGCTGTCGGCTGCAACGATACTGACAGGTAGTATCGTTGCCTATACGGCACTGGGGGCCATCATCAGTCTGTTTGTAGCGCGCTCCTGGCAGGCTAAGTTGTTCAATCCAGGTGGTTGGCAACAGGAATTCAGAGCGTTGCGACTGAGTCGCCATGTTGGAATCATGACGATTGCTCTGATAGTCGCGATGGTGTTTTCCAGTCACCTCGGTGAATCGATAGGACTGCTGCTGATTAACATCAGTGTGATTATAGGACTGCTCTATGTCATTGTGGGTCTCGGGATAGCGCATGCATTACTGGCGTTGAAGGACAGCTCCGGTTTTTGGCTGGTGGGACTATATGCATTATTGATTTTATTAAGTCAGTTGGTCGCACCCTTATTAATGGCGCTGGCATTGACTGATATCTGGGTGGATTATCGTACCCGGTTTGCAAAAAAATTGAGCTGACTGCTGCGGCAATAGATTGAAGCTTTGTAGTCAGGTGTTTGGATTAATTACTGTAAGATAGGGTGGAAGCGATGGAAGTCATATTGCTAGAAAAAGTTGAGAACCTGGGTAATCTGGGTGACAAGGTTAACGTAAAACCTGGTTATGGACGTAACTTTCTGATTCCAGGTGGCAAGGCCACGGCAGCGACCGCAGCCAATGTAGCTGCATTCGAGGCGCGCCGTGCCGAACTGGAGAAAACGGCTGCTGAAGCAAAAGCAACGGCTGAGTCCAGAAAAACAGCCCTGGAAGGTGTCAGTATTACGATCCAGTCCAAGGCGGGTGATGAAGGTAAGCTGTTCGGTTCCATTGGGCCTGCGGATATTGCCGAAGCGGTGACAGCTGCCGGTGTTGATATCGAGAAAAAAGAAGTACGCATGCCAGAAGGTCCTATTCGTATGGTTGGCGAATTCGAAGTGGGCTTTCATTTGCATACGGATGTCGATACCAATCTGACGATTGTTATCGAAGCAGAGTAAAGTTTGCTCCGGCCGTTTCCGGTCGGTGGTAATCAATAAAAAATGCCGGTTTTTTTCCGGCATTTTTTATTTCTTTATATTACGCTTTATCGTCAAAAGCTTAGCCTTTGATTTTACAATATTAAAGTCATTTAATCTGTTTGATGGCGTTCTAAAAACAATCACTTAATGAAAGTGAGTAAGAAAAATAACAATGATAAAAGTTGGCATTGGCTATTGAGTCAAACCGGCCTGCAGTGCATTATAGACCTGTCGTTACACAAGAATTATTAATTTCCGTTCCTTAAATATAATCATTTAATAACATGCCAGATCCTGTTATCAATAACACCGTCGTCGATCACGAAACGGCCAGACTGAAAGTACCCCCTCATTCACTCGAGGCTGAACAAGCCGTCCTGGGTGGGCTGATGCTCGACAACAGTGGCTGGGACAAGATTGCCGACATCGTTGCTGGCGAGGACTTTTATCGTCTGGATCATCGCCTGATACTGAATGCGGTCATCTCCTTGTCCGAGGCCAGCAAGCCTTTTGATGCGGTCACGGTATCGCAATGGTTAAAAAATAATGAAGAACTGGAAGAGGCCGGTGGCCTGGCCTATCTCGGACAGCTTGCCCGCGACACTCCCAGTGCTGCCAACATCAAGGCCTATGCCGAGATCGTGCGCGAGCGCTCTATCCTCAGGCAACTCATCGAAGTCGG
>JGI24023J19991_10003148_pt1 | contig 11704 bp, 10 predicted proteins | sample Cruoilmetagenom1_FD_19991 | JGI IMG/M metagenome (IMG submission 19991)
AACTCATCATCCTTACCCGGATCGAAATAAAGTGGCGCGAGAAGAGCATTCATATTAACCTCCGCCCCGGCAGAAACCAGGTAATAACAAAAAGGACCAGCTGACTGACGATTACCAGTATCATGGCGGCAATCAGCCCGAAATAATCCCCCAGCAAGCCGGAAATCCAGGGATACAGCGCCACAGAGAAATACCCGAAAATCAGGAGCATTGAAGTTACCGCTGCCGATTTCTCAGGGTACCATCCGCAGCCGATGGACATAACGTAGGGAATGGTAAAACCGATACACAGTCCCAAAAACCCCGAACCAAGGGTGAGAAGCAGAGCATTACCCAGGAACAACGCGGGTATGAATACGATCAGGGACAGCAGCCCCCCCCAGCGGATCATGAAGATTTCCCCGAAACGCTCTGATAGCCTGGAAACCAGGCTTCGGGACAGGATGATACCGATCCAGAATGCGGAAAGGGCGAAGCTGGACATGAAGGCACCAGAGTTTGTCGAGGCATCGGCAAACAGGGGCATCCAGGTGTTCAGCACACCCTGTACACCCATATGAATAAAAATTATAAGTCCGAGAATCCACATACGGGGGCGGGTGAAGAGTTCAACAAGACCAATGCTTTTCTCCGGAATTTTCGTTTTCTCGGTGCAGCTTTTTTTCCCGTGTGTCATCAGAACAGCTAGGAATAAAACAAATATCACAATAGCTGCAAACCCCAGATACAGAAATGTTTTATTCCAGGTTACCCCACTGTCTGTCAGATAGAAGACAAAAAGCGGTCCGAGAAAAGCTCCTAATCCAAAAAATGTATGAAGAAGATTCAGATAGAGAGAGCGCTTCACACCATGAATATCAGAGATTAGAGCATTGGAGAGGGTATCAAAGATTCGAGTTCCGATACCGAATACGAAAAAAATGGCCATCAACAGACCAAAGGACGGAGCCGTACCTATTCCCAACAGGGTAATCATGAATAACCCGATTCCAATGGCGATGAATCCTTTTTTGTTCAGCCTGTCCCCGAAAAGGCCGCAGAAAATAATGGCAGCCAGACCGGAAACGTTCTGAATACTGACGATAGTGCCCCCCTCCGCCAGCTTTAAACCGTAACGCTGAAGAAAATCCGGCATCAGGGGACCGATCATGGTAAATGACATTCCATACACGAAGAGGAGAAGGTAGAGAACAAGGGTAATGGGCAGTGACGACTCTTTGCTGTTCATGATTCATCATTGTACAGGATTTTATCCCGAACGGTATGTCGTTTTCCCTCGTATTTCCGGTATGATTACAATCAGGGGGAAAACATGAGATTCATAGGAAACCTGTTCTGGCTCATTTTCGGCGGCTTTATCAGTGCCGTTCTCTGGACCCTGAGCGGCCTGCTAATGTGCATCACCATCATCGGTATTCCTTTCGGCCTCCAGGCGCTGAAGCTGGTGGGATTCACCCTCTGGCCCTTCGGAAGAGAGGTTGAAATCGGTAACTTCGGTATCGGCGGTGCTATCGGCAATATTATCTGGATAATGCTTTTCGGCTGGGAACTGGCCGTATATCATGCCCTTTTGGCCCTGTTATTCACCATCACCATCATCGGCTTTCCCTTCGGAAAACAGCACATCAAGCTCACCAGACTCTCCCTGATTCCCTTCGGTACCGCTATCCATCCGGTTTAATTCTCCGGCATACCAATCCACTTTCCTGGTAAGAACCATCACCAAAGCTATAATCAGGAACAAGCCTGCCGAACCGATGAGCAGAGCATAATCTTCAGACTGAAGTGTTACCCAGAGCCAGAGATATGCGGCGGATAGTACTGCGGGAATGGATACAGCGGAATGGCGGTTCCTACCGGTAAGATTGCCGGTAATGCTGCCGGAATAAAAGGAGATAAGTAGTGTTACTGCTGCTGCTGCAATAAGGTAGGAAATATTGAATCCAATATGCTCTGAAAAGGCCAGCAGTAAAAGATAAAACATGATGTCTGCAGCCCCGGCAAGCAGGTACTGCACCGGATGAACACGGAGTCCTCCGAGTATTTCAAAGAGAAAAAACACCGCAAAAGGAATAAGAAGGAATATTACAGCGTATTTTACCGAGCGCTCAATCCGGGTATAGGCCCCGGCAGGTTCCAGTAATTCCACTCGAAGGGAATAATCAACCAGGTTGATTTCCGGATCATTACTCGAATCCCACCAGGGTTGAATGGGACGGCTCACCTCAGGGATACGCCAGCGTGCGTTGAAACCCGTATCATCCAGCTCTCTTTCATCGGGAAGTATGGCCCCCTGAAAAGATGGAGAGGGCCAGTTCCCCGACAGTATCAATTCCGAGTTACGCCCCAGGGGAGTTACTGCGACAGATCCGCCGCCTCCGATTTCCATATTCCAGGAAAATTCTGCCTTGTTTCCGGATGATCCGGCACCTGAACCGGGTATCAAGGTACTGATACCCGAACCGAGAGAAGATAATCCGGCGTCCGGAGTTAATACAAGGAAGTCAGAGTTCCAGCTTAAATCAGAAACAGCCTGTATACCTCTCATATCAGCAATACCGATAACTAACTTGATCTCATCTTTCAGAGGCCGGGCTCCTTCGGGAAAAATCTCTGAACCCGGCATGAGAAAATAACCTGAAGCATCAACAAAGGCTGAGTAAACAGGAACCCTGTATATCCCGCGTTGCCGGTATTCAACCTCCAGCCGGCCTGAAATTCTGATATCTTCTGACAGCAGCGATACTTCCCCCCGGCGGATGTAGCTGTGTATTTTCCCGTCAATTTCCTCGGAAACGGTAAGCTCATAAGGAAGAACCATCAGCGGGCCTGTCAGTATAAGAGAGCCGCCGGCTCCATCAATAATATTCATTTCTGCTTCATAAGCTCTTGATTCACGTTCTCTCACCAGGGAGCGGATCATCGATAAAGGTATCAGAAGTAAAAGAATTATCAGTATTACAACCAAAGCTTTAATAGTGGACCGCAGGCCGGGTTTCCCGGATATTTTCAACATGTTTATTCCTCCATCACACCGATAGTCTATCCCCCGGTTCAGGCGGTGCAGAGGCTGTAATCCGGCAGAAAGAGGGCAAAGTCGGTTCAAAATGGATCGACTTGATTGAACATGCTAAAATAACTCCCATGAAGCATATTGCCATCGTGGACGATGAAGCCGCCCTGCGGGAAAATCTCTCTTATGCCTTGGATAAGGAAGGATACCGGGTTTCAACCTACCCCAACGGACAGAATGCCTGGGACGCATTTCATGAGAATCCACCGGATCTCTACCTGCTGGACATATTGATGCCCCGGATGGACGGGCTGGAGTTCTGCCGGTTGCTGCGCCGGGAAGATACCCGGACCCCGATTATTTTTCTCTCTTCCAGAGATGAGGAACTCGACCGGGTTCTGGGTCTTGAGACAGGGGGGGATGATTATATAGGGAAACCCTTCAGCGTCAGGGAATTACTGGCCCGTATCAAAGCGGTTCTCCGCCGGGCTGATGGAATAGGCCTGGGTGAACCTGCTATTGAAGCCGGTCCTCTCAAACTGAACCCCGACAGCTACAAAGCGGTATGGAATGAAACAGAACTGGTTTTTACCCTGAGCGAATACAGGCTGCTTTCTGAATTGGCGCGGTCCCCGGGAACAGTTCGAACCCGTTCAGCCCTCTACGTTTCAGCCTTCCCCGATGACAAATTCGTTAACGAACGAGCGGTAGACAGCCACATTAAACGTATCAGGCGTAAACTCGAATTGGCCGGTGCACCCAAGAATATCCTGGAAACAATATATGGTCTGGGTTACCGTCTGGGGATTGACGTTTGAAAGGTCTCACCTCCCGGCTGCTGATATTCAATCTCCTGCTGGCCGTATTCCCCATCGGAGCGATTCTCTTTCTCGGAACCTATGAAATACAACTTTTGGAGAGTCAGGAACGGGCGATGGTACAGCAGGGCAGGATTCTGGCCTCCGCTCTGGCCGGTCACGATCTTAAAGTGGAAGCTCATTCCATTTTTGAAAGGCTCAGAGAAAGAACCGATGCTCGTCTCAGGGTTGTGGATGAAAACGGGCTGCTCCTGGCAGATTCTGCAAAACCGGAATCCGATGAGAAAGAAATCTCCAGTAATACAATTCAGGAGAACCCGGAGGCAAGCTACCCTGAGGAAAATGTTATCTACCGTATCGGTGCTCTTCCAACACGCACCTACAAAACACTCTCAGGGTATATAAAACCTCCTCAAACCCCGACGGAAATCAGTGAGTATTACAGCGGCCGGGATATTCTGGATGGTCCGGAAATAATATCCGCCTTGAACGGGCGCTACGGTGCTGCAACCAGAATCTCCCAGGGACAGAAGTCAGTTACCCTTTATTCCGCCATCCCGGTATTCAGAAAAGATAAGGTTATCGGAGCCGTTCTGGTATCCCGTTCCACCTTTTCCATTCTTTCAGACCTTTATCAGCTCCGACTGGATATCGCTATTATTTTTCTGTTCAGTGTGGGTGCAGCGATAATTCTCTCCATCCTTCTGGCAAGAACCGTAACGGTTCCCGTCGGCAGGTTGAGGGATCAGGCGGAAAGCATTCTTGATGAAAGAGGAAAGCTTCAGGCCGGATTCAAACCTCTGGCCGGAAAGGATGAAGTAGCCGACCTCTCCCGGGCCCTGTTCCGCCTCTCTTCACGGCTGCAGCAGAGAACCGACCATATGGAATCCTTTATGGCCGATCTGGTTCACGAAATGAAAAACCCGGTTGCCGGAATCTTAAGCGCATCAGAACTGGCAGAACAAACCGCCGAAAAGGAAACCCTCCGGTTCCTCGAGGTGATTGATAGAGAAGGCCGGCGTATAGAGCGGTTACTGGATGATCTCCGGGAATTAATCAGTGTGGATGTCCGCCTTAACAGAGGTGATCGTGAGATGGTGGATACCGGTACCATTTTGAGAAACCTGATATCAGCCTACCCTTATCACCGGAAAGCAGGTGTGGAAATTGAATTCATTGATACGACTGAAAAAGAATCGAAAGAGAAGGTGTACATTGCCGCCGATCCCGACCGGTTGGCCCAGGCGGTTTTAAATCTGGTGGATAATGCCATATCCTTTTCTCCTAAAAAAGCAATAGTAGAACTCAAGCTGGAAAAAATTGCCGGGGGAAAGAACGAAAAAGGCTGTATTCAAATCAGTATTGCCGATCGAGGCCCGGGCATCCCCGGAGAGGCCACTCAGAAGGTGTTTGAGCGCTGGTACACCGACAGACCGGAAGAGGAATCCTCGGATCATACCGGTCTCGGTCTGGCCATCGTGAAAGGAATAGTTGAAGGTTACGGCGGCAGTATCCGAATTATCCCGAGAGAAGAAGGAGGCACGATGTTTCTTATGGAGTTTCCCGAATGAGCCGCCAGGTAAAACTGAACCCCAGCTGGTATTCCCGGCTCAAAGACGAGTTTAAAAAACCCTACATGGAGGAATTAAGAGCATTTCTTGTCGCAGAAAAGAAGGCTGGAAAGGAAATATATCCTACAGGGGATAATATTTTTGCCGCCATGAACCACACTCCTTTTGAGAGTATCAAAGTGGTAATCTTCGGACAGGATCCTTATCACGGACCGAATCAGGCCCACGGACTCTGTTTTTCAGTCCTTCCCGGAGTCCGTATCCCCCCCTCTCTTATCAACATCTACAAGGAAATGGCTTCGGATATTGGAACGACCCCGGTTAATCACGGCTATCTTCTACCATGGGCGGAGCAGGGAGTTCTGCTGCTGAACTCGGTTCTTACGGTGGAAAAGAACAAAGCTGCTTCCCATAAAAACCGAGGTTGGGAAACTTTTACCGATAGAATCGCCCATATCATCGACTCAGAACACGAGGGTGCAGCTTTTATTCTCTGGGGCTCTTATGCCCAGAAAAAAGGTGCTTTTATCGACAGAAAAAAGCACCTTGTGCTCAGTGCCCCTCATCCGTCACCATTATCTGCCTCCAGAGGATTCTTCGGCACCCGGCCCTTTTCCAAAGTAAATCAATGGCTTATAAGTCAGGGGAAAAAACCTGTGAACTGGCAGCTGCCCGCACAACCTTCAGTTACCTGAGAAAACAACAACTTCGGCACTCTCATCTACAGAGACGGAAACAACCATACCGTCAGCCTTTCGGATAAAATTATGGACTCCAATGGTAATCTCACCACTCCAGAACCCCGATTCTGATTCCATTTCTTTCTCTGGCGGATATTCGGAATACCAGAGGCCTCCGGGCAGGGGTATTGAAACATCAACTGATTGTATCGGCCTGAAACTGTACACCCAGAGTTCCCCGTTCAGTAAATCAGTACTGAGCCTCTTAATATCCAGGTTCCAGGGGTTTCCATTACTCCGGCTCTCCACCGTCTCAACAAATCTCCTGATATTCACGGCGTCCGGTGGTATTCCTGATTCTGCTAGGTTTAGAAGGAAAGAAGCCTCAAAGCCCTGTTCCCAGCTTAAATTAATCCTGGGAGCTCCCGGTTCATCCGCTGATACAACACATCCTGCGGGCTTAATCCGGTAAGGGAACAGAGATTCAGCCATCACCGGAGCCGCTGAAACAACAACAGGGAGCTCCCTGGGAATACAGATTACAGCCATACTCCTCCGGGAAACCCGATTCCGAAGTACTGTACCATCGAATGAAAGCCAGGAGATGTCCCAGAATTCGGGTTCAAGTCCCAGGGGATAGATTAATTGAACTTCATCGGAAGTGCTGATAAAACTGCAGGAGATAAACGCTGCCGAAGAGAACAGAACTACAGCCGCCCTGAAAGAGGTCAACAAAAAAGAAAGTTTGAAATTCCGCTTCATACTACTGTTAACTGCTGGAAAATGCCGGCTGCTTGAGTCTGAAATCGAGATAATTGCGGAAAATCAGGATTACGTATTAGAATTGTCGGGAGATGGAAGACCAGAGGGAATATTTCAACAAACTTGTTTCTGCATTGGAAATCAAAGCTGAAAGCCTGGAACGGACTGCCTTAAAAAATCTGAGGAATCACCTTCAGGAGTTCGAATCCAGTTTATCAACTATATACAAATTTCTGCTCGAAAAGGGCATGATACAGAAGGATCCCTACAGGAATGAGAAGTCGATTACCGAGCTGAAACTTCCCTCCTCTGAAATGCTTCCGGAAATTGATTCTCAGCAGGAGCTCAGCCTCCGCTTCTCCCACTATACCAGCCAGTGGGAATTCCTTGTGAAAATCTTTCATGTCAGTCTGTCGAATCTCAGCCTTAAAAAAGTTCACACGATGATGGATCTTCTCAGCTATATCCGGTGGACCGATTTATCTACCACATCTTCCTATCAGACAACCCGGGGTATCGCCAGAATCCTTACACGGGTTTCTCAAATGAACGATCCCATGGCAGGGAAAATCATATCAAGTTCCGCTTCAAATCTAGGGAAAGTAACTTACAATATTAAAGATGAGCTGAAAACCGTCACTCTCTTTTTAAGAGAACGGTACAAAACAGAAGTTCGGGAAAATATCACATCCCGGATGAAAATCAATGTTGAGCAGTACCGCAGAAAACCCTTGTCCATTATGGACAATGTCAAGTTTGAGTTTTCCCACAAAATGAAGGCAGCCGGTTGGTACAAGGAGCTTATAAGCGAGTTGCTGGAGGAAGATTTCGGAACGGCTGCTGAAAAACTCAGAACTAACGTTCTCGAAATACTGCAGGTAAGTAAAACAGAAGAAAAGAGATCGAAGAAAACCGGTATCGATGAGAAAAAGGCCTTGCTTCAGATTCTGGATACTCTTGGTAGAACCAGTGAGCCGATCAGATCGGCACTCCTGAGGATGAACGAGAACTCCCGAATTCTCAACAGCCGAAAAAAGAGTTTCTCCGAGCGGCTTTCTGAACTCTTCTCACATATGTTCAAGAAATCCGACCGCCGGGTTATTTATGAGATAATCACGAAAGATCCTCGAACGGGATCCGTGAGTAAGGAATCCTTGAATTTCAGCGATTTTTCATCTCTGGCAATCCGGAAGGCCCGGTTGATACAGGAACTTCAGAGTGCGGAATCCCTTCCCCGTAAAAAAGCCGCCGCTGCCGATATAGAGAAGCTTATTAAATACATTGAGACAAACCTGAACGAGCTGAAAACTATCCATCGAAGAATCACCGGTCTTGATAAGTACTTTCAATCCGAAGAAATACCTCCGGAGATAAAAGGTGAAATGAAAAGCTCGAGTCTCAACATGAAATCTTTGAAATCCGCCATTTCTGATACGATAAAAAAATTAAATGATTTCAAATTAAAGAGAGAAGAAGCGGAACAGCTTAAAAAACTGGGAATCGCAGATTGATGTGTTTCTTAACGAAACTCTCTTTCTCTCTCTATATTTTACACAGAAGTAAATTATACCCCGATTTATTCACATCTCAGCAGCTAATTCTATTGCGGTTTTTATCACAATGATTCCCAAGCGAAATGAGCGCAGGGAAAGCATGGTAACATACCCCGCTGGGGATTTATTACCATGCATTTCATGTTCTGAGGAGAAGAGTTTGATTTACGGAAAACTTCCGGTGGAAGGTGCTGAAAACTTCCGCAGCCTCGATAGATACAAAACCACGGATGGCCGAGAGCTCAAAGAAGGGAAGCTCTATCGTTCTGGACATCTTCACGATCTGACAAAAGCCGACACTGAATATTTTACACTGGCAGGAGTCCATTCTATTGCCGATTTCCGGGGTCCTTCGGAAGTTGAAGATGAACCGGATAAAATCCCCGAAGGTATGTCTTACTTATCCTACCCTATTGATATTGCCGGATCCGAACTGCGGGAGAAAATCATCTCTGTGATAAAGGGCGAATCTGATATGGATATGATCGGATACATGCTGGATATCAACCGTCAGCTTGCACTGAATTACAGTGAAACCTACGGAAAATGGATTCACGATATAATCGACAATCCCGATTCATTGCCCCAGGTGTTTCACTGCACAGCAGGAAAGGACAGAGCCGGGTTTGCCGCCGCATTGCTGCTACGGATATTGGAAGTCCCGGAAGAAACCATCATGGCTAATTATCTTGAAAGTAACGACTACAACGCTGAATACATTGAAAAAACCATCAAAAAGATTAAGCTTCTGACTTTTATCAAAAACGACGGCGAGGAGATTCGGCCGCTTCTAGCTGTGGACAGCCGATATCTGCAGACGGCGTTTGATGCCATAGATTCCAAATGGGAAAGTTTTGAGAACTATGAACACCAGGGGCTGAAACTCAGCAATGAGGATATTAAAACTCTGAAAAATCGGCTTCTGGAGTAAACAGCCGCAGATTAACTCGAACGGTAAATCCCGAGATTTCGGTACTCTTCTGCTGCATCTCTGAACGCTGCCTCCGCCTTTTTAAATACAGCCGGATTTTCAGGGAGCAAAACATCCACGTAGAACATGTAACTCCAGGGTTGTCCGGCGATTGGCCGGGACTCCAGCTTGGTCATATCAACTCCGTACTCTTTGAGTACTTCAAGACAATCTGCAAGAGATCCCGGATGGCTTTTTATCGAGAAGGTGAAGGAGGCTTTATCCGCATTCTCCGGCTCTCCAGTGTCCGAAAGAGCTATAACTGCAAAACGGGTATAGTTTCTCGGGTTGGTTTCGATATCTTCGGCGAGTATTTCCATTTTGTGATACTCCGCAGCAGCGGCACTGGCGATGGCGGCGATGGTTGGGTCTTTTTCCCGGGCTACCATAGCTGCAGCACCGGCGGTATCAAAATACGGAACTGCTTCCCAGGCTTTTTTACTGATGTATTCGGCGCATTGGGAGAGGGCTTGAGGATGGGAGTACACCTTTGTAATTCCGCTCTCTACAGTGCCGGGAATAACGATCAGATTGTGCCTGATGCGCACTTTTATCTCACCGACAATTTTCACATCCGGATGACGGGTAAGTAAATCATAGTTTTCAAGGACGCTGCCGGCCAGGGAGTTTTCGATGGGAACCATTCCCCAGGAGGCATCTCCGGATAACACAGTGGCAAAAATATCACTGAAACCCGGTAGGGGCATCGGCTTAACTTCGCCCTCGGGAAAATAATTGAGTATCGCCCTTTCGCTGTAAGCCCCGCGTTCTCCCTGAAAAGCTACCCTGGGTTTTTCACCATTTTTGCTGTTTCCCAGATGAGAGCGGAGTACTTCTTCCTGATGACGCTCCGGCAAACGGGCCATTTCCCGATCTACCGTCGGGCATAGAGCTTCCACATCCCGAAGAAGTTTCTCAAACTGCTGAGGCCAGAGAGACTGAGGCCCGTCACTGAATGATTTATCCGGATTGGTATGTACTTCGACAATAAGGCCGTGGGCTCCGGCAGCAATACTGGCCAGGGCCATGGGAGGAACCTTGTCACGAAGTCCTGTGGCATGGGAGGGATCGACAATAATCGGCAGGTGGCTGAGTTCCCTTACTACGGGAATGGCAGATATATCCAGGGTATTCCGGGTGGCCCGGCCGAATGTACGGATTCCACGCTCACAGAGAATCACATTGTCGGTACCTGAAGAGAGCAGATATTCTGCTGCCATTAACCATTCTTCTATGGTGGCGGCCATCCCTCTTTTCAGTATCACCGGCATTCCTGTTGAACCGACAGTTTTTAAAAGTTCAAAGTTCTGCATATTCCGGGTGCCGATCTGAAAAGCATGAACGTATCGACTCATCTCTTCAACAACGCTGGGGGAAACCACCTCGGAAACCACCGGCAGCCCGGTGGTATCTCCGGCTTCCCGGAGGTATTTCAAACCTTCCACACCCAGGCCCTGGAAAGCATAGGGTGAAGTTCGGGGCTTGTAGGCACCACCTCTAAGCATCACAGCCCCGGCTTCTTTTACTGCCCAGGCACAATCCAGTATCTGCTGTCGGGATTCAACGGCACATGGGCCGGCTATAGCGGCAATCCTGGATCCGCCTATCTTCACCGGTCCGATGCTGACAACTGTATCCCGGGGATGAAACTCACGGGAGGCCATCTTATAGGGTTTGGTTATGGGAATAACCCGGTCTACACCCGGGAGAACTTCAACTTCCCGATAATCGATGAGGACACTGCCTACAGCGCCGAAAACGGTATCCTCTTCACCGACAATTTCACGTACCTGAAAGCCTTTTGAGGAAAGAAACCCGGTAACATTATTTTTTGCAGAATCAGAGATTCCGTTTTTAAGTACTACAATCATAACCCGATTTTACCGGATCAACCGTGGTTCGGACAGACTGGTTCTCAGTTAAAGATAGTCCGGATTTTTCACAGGTTGAATATCCCGGGACATCAGAACACCACCGGAGGCATACTCATCGTAGAAATCCCGAACCAGAGAATCCCGATAAGCAAAAATACGATCGACATATTCCAGAGTTATACTGGGAGCACCCAGGCTGCCCACCCGACCGGGACCGGCATTGTACATCGCCAGAGCGGTTACGGTGTTTCCGGAAAGATCCAGTATCTGCCGGAGATAGGAAGTACCATAATCGGCATTGAGATAAGGATTGTAAAAATCATCCTCACTCAGCGATGTAAAGGTTGAGGAGTTCAGCTGCATCAGGCCCCGGTCAATTGTGCTGTTCCGGTTAACCCCCGCCGCTGAGGCTTGAAAACGGCTTTCCTGCCAGGAGAGAGCCACTACAAGAGCGGGATCCACC
>JGI24023J19991_10003152_pt1 | contig 11698 bp, 7 predicted proteins | sample Cruoilmetagenom1_FD_19991 | JGI IMG/M metagenome (IMG submission 19991)
CTGATACTGAGAGCCTGATGTTCCTGCGGAAAGACGCTGCATGTTGTTGTGCGCGAGAGGGGCAGGAGAAGATGCGCAGGGGGAAAATGGGCACCCATACAAAGAAATGGCAGAGATTGGTCTTGGCATTTTTTGCGGCCAGTCTTACTGTGCTGGTCGCGGGCTGCGGGGACGACAGCGACACGAAAGAGGACGGAGCCTTACCTGGTGCGACTTCTTCTTTGATAGCTTATCGGATGGGGGATTTCCTCATCGTGGAGACAGAAAATAAGAAGATAAAAGAGCAGCTGCTTGCCGATAACACTGCTTCTGCGCTTGTGCGGGATGTGAAAACCGAAAAGGTGTTGCGTGACGAGAAGGAGATCGCGCTGCTCCTCACGTTGAAGCTGAGTGACTTGTCAGGAGTTGTGGGTACGCCTGCGCAGCTCGTGCAAAGCTATGCACAAGGAATCGCGGAGCGAGATGGCGTGTCCTTGCAGGAGACGTTGATGGGGGAGCGTGTGGTGTACCGGGTAGAAAGCCGGAATACAGTGCACTTGCTGCTGGCGGATCCCTTTGAGAATATTGCCTGGTTTGTGAGTAACAAACCAGGCGCGGTACTGGAATTGATCGAGCTTCTTTGGGAAGGCGTGGACGCTGCAAATGCAGACGCCGAGACTGCCGGTAAGGAGAAAGCCGACTCGGGCAGTCAGTCGAAAAAGTGACCTCCGGCCAGGGGAAGCGCGCGTGGAACGGGGTGGGGAAGCCCAGCCGGGCGAAAAGGTGTGCGGGCTCTTTGCTAGTGAAGGCAGGACCCTGTGGATGTTCTCGTTTGTCTGCCCCGTGCCGGGCTGATCACGCTGTCGACTTCCTCGCCGATGAGAGCGTAGCCAATCGCAGGGTCTGTGCTTGAGGCAGCGAAGACCATGCCATACACAGTGCCGTCACGGGCCACCATGGGGCCGCCACTATTGCCGGGGCGCACACGTGTCACGAGCTCATAGATTTCGCGTGTGACGGAGTTGTCATCGTAGATGTCACGTCCGTTCGCTGTCAGGGTTTGTTGTACCCGTCCGGGTTTTGCGACGTATGGGCCGTTTTCGGGGTATCCCAGAATCGCGACGGAGAGGTCGTCCGGCGCCGGAGCAGCCGTGAACGAGACGGGAGGAAGCGGCAGGTTCGGGACGTGAAGCACGGCGATGTCGCGTTTGGAGTCGAAGGCGACCGGCACGCCATCATAATTTTTTATGATGTCGCCCAAGTTGCGATTGCGTGAGGGAAAACGCGCTTTTACCTGCACTTTTTCTGTAACTCCCGCGATCACATGGGCGTTTGTTGCCACGTATTCCGGGGCAAATACCCAGCCGCTGCCTTCGCTTCCGCGTCCGCATGCTTTGCCCAAGAGCTTGACGGTGGAATAGCCGGTTTCCTGAACGGAAGAGGCGATCACAATGTCGGTTTCGAGGGGGGAGGTCTGACGAATCGAAGGCACATGAATGCGGTCGAAAACAATGGGGAAGTCTGTGGCACGGAATGCCTGACGGAAGGTGGAGAGCACATCGGGAGGGGGCGGAGAAGACTGCACGACGCGCATGAGAAAAGAGGAGCGCATTCCGTCGGCGATGGTCGCGAAGGGGGCTTCTGCCAGGGGGAGTGCGACGAGCCAGGCGACGAGGGCCACTCCTACCATAGAAGTGACGGTGCCTGCCCCGGCGTCAATGCCGCGCGCGAATCCTTGGGGGACTTTGTCCCGCAGGCTGCCCCCAATCATTGTGCCGCCGATATGGAAGAGGCTTACAACGAGAAAGAGCGTGCCAATGGCAAGGGCTGCCGAGGCATTTGGGTCTTCGAGCACGTCGGCCAAGAAGACTGCGCAAACTGCTCCTACTGCAAGTCCGATCGCGAGGCTTCCCAGGGTCACTGTTTGTACGATGAGGCCCGAGGTCCCACCCCAGATTGCAGCGGCGAGCAATGCTGCAATCACGACGATATCGATCCAGCTCAGAGGGGGCTCCTTTATCCGTGAACTGTGCCTTTTCTCTCACGACACACATAGCACACTTCTTTTGGGCATCTTACCGTTCTGAGCGCAAGGAGGTCCGGGAATGAGCTTGGAGTCATTACCTTTTGGCAAGATAGTCTGCATAGGGAGTGGAGACGCTGATCGTTTCCTTGCTTCTGTTGCCATTCTCTGCGGGAGGCCTTTTTTGGCCTGCCGGCAGAGCGAAACGCATTGATATTCTTTTCTTGCCAGTGTCTTGCCAGTGCTGGCGCAAGGGGGACTGAGCTATGTCTGATGAACCTGTTGTCTTGACGGAGACCCGAGGTCATACTCTCATTATTACTTTGAACAGGCCGAAAGCCCGCAACGCGGTGAACGGTGACGTGGCGAACGCGGTTGAGGCCGCGATGGACCGTCTTGAAGAAGACGACGATTTGTGGATTGGTGTGATCACGGGGAACGGCAAAGTTTTTTGCGCTGGTGCCGACTTGAAGGTAGTGAGCTCGGGTGCCGGCAACATTATGACGCAGCGAGGTGACTTCGCAGGATTTGTACGACGCGAACGTCGCAAACCAGTGATTGCGGCATTGAATGGCGACGCCTTGGCCGGCGGATGCGAAATCGCGATTGCCTGTGATCTCATTGTGGGCGCAGCAGGTGCCCGCATGGGTTTGCCCGAAGCAAAACGCTCCCTTTTGGCAGCGGCCGGTGGTCTGGTGCGGCTGCCACGGCTGATTGGGGAGAAAATGGCAATGGAGATTGCCCTCACAGCAGATCCATTTACCGTAGAGCGTATGTATGATTTGGGTTTGGTGAATCGGGTCGTGCCGCTCGATGACGTGCTCGACACTGCACTCGAGCTTGCCGACAAGATCAATGCCAATGCCCCACTTGCGGTGCGAGGTTCCCGCGCAGTTGTGACTGGCACACGTTTCCTCAATGAGGAGGAAGCCTGGGCATTCACCCTGAAAGAAATGGCACCCATTTTTGGTTCGGAGGACTTCCAAGAAGGCCCTCGCTCCTTTATCGAGAAGCGCCCCCCAAAGTGGAAAGGCAAGTGACCCTGTAGGGAGGGCATGGATGACGTGTGACCACGCGACTCCGCACGCGTGCACACGACTCTGTTTGAGTGCACGCAGGGAACACTGCTCCCCACGCGCTTCATCGGCCTCCTGCTGTCCGCACGCGGGCCTCTTGGGGTCGTTGGCGAGCGTTGCGGCTTTTCCCAATTGCGGCTCCATCTGAGTCCTATCGTCGGCACGCGCGCCTATGCGGCCCTATCCGGGAATATTGCCTGATGTTTGCGGGGCAATCGTGGCAGTCATGGCAGCATCGCGCGCGGTTCTTCCCGAGGCTGTTTCATGACTTGTGGCTGATCTGCGGTCTTGTGGGGGGCCGGATCTGGTGAGGATCCGGCCCCTCCTGTCCAGTGTGTGCGTGTGCGGTACAGGTGACGCGCGTGTTTTTTCACCGCACGGGGCAAGTCGCACTGGGCAGGTTGCAGTGGAGCAGGTCGCAGGGGACAAGCGGCTTTGCGCGCGGTGTATTTTCAGAAATCTTTGCAGAGATGTGCTGTTCACAGGGGTTTTTTTCTTGAGGAGTCCTGCTGCTTCACATGCAGGGGTACGCTCCACAGGCTATGAGACTTCTTCTTCTTGACGGCAACTCGCTGGCTTATCGAGCTTTTTATGCTCTGCCCGACAGCCTTATGACGCCCGAGGGGCAGCCGACGAACGCTGTGACCGGCTTTCTCAATATGTTATTGCGCATGCTGCGTGAGTATTCTCCCGATTATGTGGCAGTGGCGTTCGACGAACGTACTCCCGAGTTCCGTAATAACATGTATCCGGCCTACAAGGCGCAGCGTAAGGAAACCCCGGAGAGTCTGCGCAGTCAGATGGGCATTATTCGGGAGCTTTGCCAGGTGTTACGGCTTCCTGTGCTTTCTTCGCCGGATGTCGAAGCCGATGACATTATTGCCACGCTCGCGCGCCAGGCAGCCGAAGCCGAGGTTTACGCGGAGATTGTCACAGGTGATCGGGATCAGTTCCAGTGTGTGACAGATCCGTTTGTGCGCGTGCTCTATACCCTGCGGGGCATTTCCGAAGTCGGTGAGATGAATGAGGATGCAGTCGCGCGCAAGCATGGCGTCCTGCCCTCGCTCTACTTGTCTTTGCAGCCTTGCGTGGTGACCCCTCTGACAATCTGCCTGGAGTCCCGGGCATTGGTGATAAAACAGCCGCCAAGTTGTTGCACAAGTACGGGAGTATTGAGGGTATTTGGGCGCATGTTGAAGAACTGACGTCGAAGCAAAGGGCGAATGTAAAAGACCACTGGTCCCAAGTGGAAATGAACATGAAGATCATGGAACTGCGCACTGATCTTGATTTTCTTCCCCCTCTGCAAGACCTGCGCATAGGGAGCTGGGATCTTGACGAGATTACGCGGTTCCTCAAGAGCTTGGCGCTGAAAGCGGCGCTCGAGCGCGTCATGGAAATTGCCGGCAGGTATGTTCCCGAAGGGGCTGTCCTGCCCGTGCAGGACGCGGATCTGCCAGAGCTTGCCCTCCGCGTTGTGAGTGGGCCGGCAGAGCTTGTGCAGGCAGCACGCGCGCTTGGCCCGGGGATTGGCCTTGTTGCGCAACTACCTGAAGGCAGGCGGCGTACGGCCCCGCTTGCCTGGGCTGTGGCTGCTCCTGATGGCAGGGTTGTGTGGGCGCCCCATGTTGCAGACGAATTAGACGCCATGGCGCCCCTTTTTACTGCCGCGACACCAGAGTTTCACAGTCATGCGGCAAAAGAGATTGCGGCGCTCTGTTGGGCGTCAAATATCGCGATGACCGGGCTCGATATCGATACGGAAATTGCCGCTTTTCTCGTGGATTCCAGCATGTCTGATTTTTCGCTGGGCGCCCTGTCGGAGAGATTTCTGGGCGAGGGGCTTGAGGACACAGAGGCAAAAAAGGCGAATCTCTCTCTGGATTTTGGACCTCTTGAGGGGGACAGCGCCGCCAGTACCCAGTTGGGCAGGCAGGCATGGGCGGTGTCTCGCCTCGCGCCGATCCTGCACGAACGGCTTGTTGCTATTTCCTCCTGGGAACTGTACACCGATGTCGAGAGGCCGCTTGTCGGGGTGCTGGCCCGCATGGAGGAAACCGGCATCCTACTCGATGTGGGATACCTGGCAGACCTGTCAGAAGAACTCAAAGACCGCATTAAAACGCTCGAAGCCAAGATCCACGAGCAGGCCGGACGGGAATTCACGGTGAATTCTCCGAAACAGTTGCGAGAAGTGCTCTTCGACGAGATGGGCCTGCCGCCCGGAAAAAAGACGAAAACAGGGTATAGCACGGATGCGAGCACGCTGGAGCGCCTGCGCGACGAACATCCCATTGCCGAAGCCCTGCTGGAGTACCGCAACTTGGAAAAGCTGCGGAGCACGTATACCGATGCCTTGCCGCCTTTGGTTGACCCTGTTGATGGTCGACTGCATACTCGTTTTCGGCAGACGGGGGCAGCAACCGGCCGCCTCAGTTCGGAATCGCCGAATCTCATGAACATTCCGATTCGCACGGAGCAAGGCCGCCGTATCCGTCGTGCCTTCATTCCTGCCGAGGGGTGTGTGCTGCTCACCGCGGACTATTCCCAGATTGAGCTGCGTGTGCTTGCGCATCTTTCGCAAGACGAAAAGCTGATCGAGGCATTCCAGCTCGCGACGGATATTCATGCCGCCACGGCCGCGCGGGTTTTTGGGGTACCGGTCGATGAGGTGAGCGGCGAACAGCGTAGCCGGGCCAAGGCAGTCAACTTTGGACTGTTGTACGGGATGCAGGCCTTTGGTCTTGCCCAGCGTATGGGGATATCTCACGCGGAAGCGCAAGAGCTGGTTGACACGTATTTTGCCCGGTTTCCCTCCCTGCAGTCTTTCCTGGATGAACTGGTCGTGCAGGCAAAAGAGAAGGCGTACACCACAACAGTTCTTGGACGTAGGCGTGTGTTACGAGAACTACAAAGTCCCAACTTTCGCATTCGTCAGATGGGCGAGCGGATGGCCTTGAATGCCCCAATGCAGGGGTCTGCTGCAGACATTATGAAGGTCGCGATGGTGCGCCTCGACGCGGCCCTCACCGCAAGGGAGTTGTCGTCGCGCATGCTTCTCCAGGTGCATGACGAGCTCGTGCTTGAAGTGCCGGAAGACGAAATAGCAGAAGTCAGGACTCTGGTCGTCGAAGTCATGGAAAATGCCTGTTCACTTGCAGTTCCGCTTGTGGTAGAGGCGCATACGGCAAAAGACTGGGCGGGCGCAAAAGGGTGAACGACCTTATTGGAACTGCGTGATACGGGAGCGATAGGGGGGACTCGCGTGCCTTTCTTTTTGCGGAGATCAATTTTTCTCTGATATTCGAGGGAGATACTGCAGGGGATTTAAACGGTTTCGCCGAATCCTGACGCGCGAGGGGGGAAAAAGCACAGTCTTGTGCGCTGTCTGCGCGCGCCTTTTTTCTCAGTTTTTTTGGAAAGCGAACCCAATGTCTACCCTGATGTCCACCCCATCACCTGTCTTGGAGCGTCCCGTGTATCTCGCTGGTGTAGGAGGGGCATTGCCACCCTATTCCTATACGACAGCAGAACTTGCACCTTTTTTTAATGTTGATGAAAAAACTGCAGAGCGTTATCAGGCAGTGACCGGCGTGGAATCTCGCTTTTCGGTCGTGGATTTTCCTGGAGGACGCCGTCAGACCTGTTTGAATGAGACGATTGCCGCGGAAGCCGCGCAGATCGCGCTTGATCGGGCCGGTATCACCCGGGACAAAGTCGACTGTGTCATTACCGCGACTTCTCTGATGGACTATTTGATGCCGACAATCGGAGCACGGCTTCTCAAGCTGCTCGGCATCAAAGAGGCGATGACCTACGACTTGTACGGTGGCTGTGCCCAGTTCATGCACGGCGTCATGATGGCGACAAACTTCGTGCGATCCGGTATGGCCCAGACCGTGCTCGTGACAGCGTCCGAAACCATCACCAGCTTTTTCCGGCAATTCCGTCACCCTGTGGACACCTTTATTTTCGGAGACGGCGCTGCCGCCTGGGTGCTGACTTCCCTGCCAAACGGGAACAGCATGGACCCAGTTTTTGAAGTGAAAGAGACCGCGGCCGGCACGTTGTCGGAGTTCGACGGGGAATCCACAGAGATCATTATCCACCCGATCAGTGGCTACAAAGAAGATTTTGACCTCTACCATGTGGATGACTATTGCGACGAACGTATGGCAGCCCTTGACCACAACCCTCGCGGGAATGAATACCGGTTCATTCACAATTCCAAGCTGGCTCGCAAAGTGGCGTCATACGGAATTATTGAAGGACTCACGCGTGTCACAAAAGAGACGGACGTCCACGAGGGACTACTCGTTCCCCACCAAGGCACTTTGCCCGTTTTGAACGACCTGCGAAAGAAACTTCCCGAAGGCTGGACACCTCTTGTGAACCTGCAAAACCGAGGAAACATCTCGAATGTGTGTGTGCCACTTGCGATGCATGACCATCCAGACAAGATCCGAGAATCGGAACATCTCGTCTGTGCAGCTGTAGGTGTGGGTTTCTCTTTTGCGGCTGCCCGTTTGCAGCGCTGCGACGGCTGAAAAAGACACCGGGCCCTCAACCTGGCGCGTGAAGCGCCTTTCTCGCCGGCTTTTCCCCGACTTCCACAGTATGACCGGATTTTACCGGCTCTTTCGAGGGGACTGCAGGTCCGCGCCCTTTTCTCTCTGCCCTCTCCCTTTGTGGACGTGGACGTGGGCGTAGGCGTGGACGTGGACGTGGATGCAGATGGGGTTGTGCAATGCCCCCAACGTGTTCTCGAAACGGCGCGCGTCAGGGAAAAGAATCTGCCGGCGGTGTGTTCTTTTTTGGCAAAGCTGACGGGGGAGTGACTTACCTGGAGACTTTTCCGGAGATGTCTCCGGTGGCTTTTCTAGAGATTTTCTTCAGTGGCTTCTCTGGTGACTTGCCTGGTGACTTGCCTGGAAGTGTCTCCGGAGAAATCTTCAAGGTTTTCTGCAATATCGGGGATGATACCGGCAAAGGCAGCTTCTGCTGCTGTCGCGCTTGCCGGAGAAGTTATCTCGGCCCAGGGTCCGGCAAGAGTTTCCACTCCGACAGTGATGCCTGTGCGCCGGGCTTCTTCGAGCCCGCCAAGTTGCCCGTTTGTCTGTTCCCAATCTCTGTGTTGTGGGTCGGAGGTCGGGACAGAGGTCGCGTCGGAGGTCGGGATAGAGGTCATGTCGGAGGTCGCGTCGGAGGTCGCGTCGTAAGTCGCGGACAGGGTGTTGAGTGCCCGACGTGACCACACGCCGATTTTGCCGTCCCACCCCGCATGTGTTGCCCCGGCTTGTTGTGCGCTGTCTGTGATGTCCGTTGTGCTGCCCGTCATGCGTCGTTTCCCGTCGAAGCACACCCATTCGGTGACAGGAGCGTCACGGTGCGTGTGCTGTCCGGCTTTTCCGGTATTTACGACAGTTGCGAGGATGGCATCTTGGCGTGTTTGCCATGCTGTTGCGAGGAGCTCATAGTGAGATGGGGGAGCGAGAATGCCGGAGAATGTCAGGAAAACCCCTTCCTCAAGCGTGTCGGTAAGCGTGTCGGTTCTCTCGGGTGCTTTTTCTCTTTGCAGTCCTGTGTCCGGCGGGTCTGTGCGTGGCTCTCTTGCTGATACTGGGCCGGAAGGCGTGCTTGTCTGGCCGGGGAGTATCTGATCGAGCAGGGGGAGGACGCCGGTGAGGAGAAAGGCAAGACTGGCTTTTGCCGGTCCGTTGTTTGTCGAGTGCAAGTTTTTTGGGCTGCCCCTTTGGGCTATTGCGGGCTGAGAAGCAGGCGGAATGGCGGATTCGGCAGTGGATCGCAGAAGTGCTGTGGGGGGAGGGGCAGGGATGGGGCGGAAGTGCACTGTGATGTCATATTGTTTTGCGTACAGTGCGAGATCTGTCTGGTGTGCTGGATTTTCTGCCCTACGTCTTTGTGTTCGGCCGTTCGTGGTCCCGACCAGAACATGCTGTACCCCGACCGCGCTGAGTGCTCTGATTACCTGGTACATCTGCCCGTGTTTTCCTAGGTGGAAGAGGGGTTCTGCTGTTGTTGTGGGGTTTTGTGATGTTGTTTCCTGTGTTTTTGTAGGCGCTGTATGCTGGTCCTGTCCTGTCATATTTGTGTCGAAGATAATCGCCGCGACTGGGCGTTGACGCGTGAGGGTTCTGCTTTTCATGGACGACTTCTCTTCTCCTTCTACGGGATCAGGCAGTTCTGGACAAGAGGTCCCGGAGCATTGGTACCAGCCTATTGCCGACTTTCTCGGGACCGCGTATTTACGGAACGCTTTCACTTACGGGACTGTTGCGGAAGTGGATTTTCTTGCGCCACGCCTCTGTCCCCCAGGTTTTTCTTGCTCCGAGGAAGCCGTAAAAACTTCAGAAACCAGGCAAAATCCCAAAAAAATGCCATGTCTGCTTGATGCCGGCTGTGGTCCGGGCCGCCATGCCTTGGAGTTTGCACGCCGAGGGTGGAGTGTGCATGGGGTGGATATTTCGCCGCGTTTTATAGAACTTGGGCGCGAGGCCGCGCAGGCAGAGGGGCTGGATTGCACTTTCCGTTTGGGAGACCTTCGCCGGCTTGATGTCGAGGCAGCTTACGACGCTGTTGTGTGTCTTTGCCAGGGAGGATTTGGTCTTGTGGGTGGAGGTCTGGACGGGGATCTGGAGATCTTGCGCAGACTTTGTCGCGCCCTGCGACCTGGTGGCCGTCTTGCCTTGTCTGCCTTCAATGCCTTTTTTGTCGTGAAGTACCCGACAGAAGACAGTGAGCTTTCCGGCCTGGAATTTGATCCGGCGACCGGGCTCCATCAAGAGATCGCCGAGTTGCGGGATCCGGAGGGAAATACCCGACGAGTACACGCGACGACCTGCTGCTATACGCCGCGTGAGCTACGTGCTTTGTCGCGACTTGCCGGGCTGCACGTGATCGATGTCTATGGGGTTTCTCCTGGCGATTACGCGGAGCGTGCCCCTTCCGTCGATCTGCATGAGTATCTTCTCTTGGCGGAGCGTCCGCTTGAGCCTGTTTCCGTGTGACATGTCCTTGTGGCGCGCCCGTGTGACACGCCACTGGTTTCTTGCGGGAAGCCCGTCGAGTCGTGCGGGCGTTTGCAAGGGCGCAAGGGCGTGTTTTGTCAGTCGGAGGCGAGCAGCGCGTTGACGCCGCCAGTCGGTCGGCCACGCAGCGCGTTCAAGAGAAAAACGAACAGTTTTCGTTCTGTGAAGAGGAGAATTCCTCCGTAGACGAGGCCCATCACAAAAATCCCGGGGATTGCGCTCCATTTGTCGCTGCCCAGGCTCTCATGCAGAGCGAAGCCGATGGCGCCTGCGAAAAGGGCGGCGGCGATTTGTTTCCAAGCGGCCTTCAAGGCAGAGACGTTTCCGAGAAGCTTGCGCGCGTAATAAGAACGAATGGCGTACATGTAGAGGCCGGTGGTGATGACAGAGACGTAGATGCCGAATTCCTGCATGTCGAGTAATTTGTCGAATACGAGGATGAAGACGAGAAACAGAGGAAGGAAGAACAACAAATAGGCCGAGACCAAGAAAACTGGCTGGGTGTTGCCCTTTGCCCGGTAGTAGAGGTCCCAGTCGAAGGCGAGCGTGCCGAAGATGAAAAAAGTGCCGACGGCTTGGAAGAGACCGGCGCTGTCGGCCCATTCTGCTCGCCAAAACAGGACAAGGTCGGGGGCGAAAAGCCCCAGTACAACTGCGAGGGGCGCGGAGAGGACCATCATAAGGCGGTTGGTCACTTGGAAACTGCTCCGCAGACGATCAATATCAGTGCCGAAGCGGACAATTGCCGGGTAGATCGCGAGGGCTGCCCGCATGTTGAGGCGGTAAGAGAGTTCGACCACCCGCCACATGCGTTGGAAGTATCCGGCAAAGGCGAGGCCAAAGAGGATTTCAATGGCGTTCACTGACAACAGGTAAAAGACCGCGATACACACACTCGATGCCCATATCGGCCATCCGAAGCGAAGGTATTCCTTGAAAGCCGGGGGGTCCCAGACGAGCTTGGCACGATATCCCTTGCCTGGCCAGAGGGTGGTGGCCATCACGATCATGTTGATCGGCATGCCAATCACCAAGGCCCAGACGCCCCAGTCCAGGACGATGGCCGTGAAGAACATGACGCTGCTGGTGGCAGTTTGTTGGGCAATCAAGACAATGGCCCGCCGCCGGTAACGAAAGTCTTTTAGGAGAGTCCACTCCGGCAAGGCAAGCGCCCCCGCGAACATAAAGGGCATATACATCCAGATGAGCCAGATGAGCTCAGTATCGTTCTTCCATTGCCCGACGATCGGGCCAATGATGCCAATCAGGATTGCTCCGCCGGCACCGAGTAGGAGCTCAAGCGTGAGGGCTATGCCGAAGGCGTCTTCCCGGGAACGTGTTTGGTCTTGTACGACCTTCATCCCAAGCGAAAAGTCGCGTAGCATGCCCGCCAAAAAAGTGAAGGCCGCTGCGATTGCAAACAGGCCATATTCCTCAGGACGTATCCATAAAGGCAGCAAAAAGGCTTGAAGAAAGACCGCGCCTTCTTGCACAAGCATGGCGAGCCCATTCCAGAGGGCACCCCGGCTCACCTGGGTTGTCATCCCTGTTTCGGCATCGGACGCGCTGTC
>JGI24023J19991_10003153_pt1 | contig 11692 bp, 7 predicted proteins | sample Cruoilmetagenom1_FD_19991 | JGI IMG/M metagenome (IMG submission 19991)
ACCCCGACTTCGGGCATGGCAAAGCGGGTGTTTTCGCCAACAACGCGATGGGTGCCATAAAACGTAATGCCGACGCCACCCCCCATTACCACACCATCGATCAGAGAGATGTGCGGCTTCTTCAGCTTTTCGAGCGCCCAGTTGTTCTTATATTCGATGCCGTAATGGCTGAGCGTGGCATCAACTTGACCCCGCTCATGCCACTCATAAATTGCGCGCAGGTCACCGCCGGCACAGAATCCCCTCGGATCGGCGGACCGCATCACAATGCAATAGATGTCGATATCGTCGCTCCAGACTTTGTATTGCGGCGCGATGCTAGCCAGCATGTCGTAGGTAAGCGCGTTCAAGGCCTTCTTGCGGTTCAGCGTTGCGATCCCGCAGCGATTGGCCTTCTCGAACAGGATATCTCTATTGTCCGTCATAATGGGGCTAGCCCTGAGGCTCGATTGGCGCTGGCGAAAGAAAAACTCGAAACGGCGGGGCCAGAGCTATACATCGCTTCCATGAATTCACAAGACGCACTTTGCCCTGGAGATCGCTCGTGACCTCGGACCTATTGGTGCGAGCCCAGGCATCGTTGCCAGCACTCTTGGCGGCCGCCTTAGCGCTTGCGCTATTTCATCCGCTCCCCGCATCGGCCCAGGGCTCGTCGCGCTTCGACTCCATGTTCGACGACGCGCGACGTTTTCTCGATAAGCAGCTGAAGAAGCTCGACGACATGCCGCAGCGCGGCGCCGTTCGCACCAGCACTGTCCCGTTGCCACCGCGCAATCCGCGCCGCCCGACTGAGCTTGCGGAACCAAATGCTCAGCCGATCAAGCCAGTACAACCAATTCAGCCGCCGGAGCCGCCGCAACAAACCGGTGACGCTGGAGAGAAAACTCAGCCGCCGCCGGCCATAGATCGGCGCAAGCCAAATCGACGCACTAGACAGCCAAGCGAGTCGCCGCCAACAACCAGCGCGCCCGAACCGTCTCGCCGCCATAACGAAGACGAACGGCCTGAAACTGTCCAAGCCCCAAAGGCCAGCAAGCCCGATCCCATCGAGCGGCACGAGACCAAGGCGCCGGTTGGCGCTGCCGATGAACCCGATGCAGCAGAGCCCGAGACGCCAGGTCAAGGCGAAGAGGCCACCGAGACCGCCAGTGCCGAACCGTCGCCCGATGTGCCAATTCGCAATCCAGCCAGAACCGGCGAGTACAAGCCGCCGCCACCCCATCCAAGTGAGATCGAAGCGCCCGATTGGACGGAGAAGCAGATCGCCGAGGCCAAGGCTCGATGCGACAATCTGCTATCCGATGAGATTCTAAAATTCGAGCGGTTGGAGCCTATTCGGACCGGTATCTGCGGCACCCCTGCACCGGTTAAGCTGACCAGCGTTGAAGCCGGGACCACCGTGAAGATTGCGCCCGCCGCGACGTTGACTTGCCCGCTGGCCGCCGCCTTGGGCCGCTGGATGAAGGACGTGGTTCAACCGGCGGCGAAACAGCATCTAGGCTCACCCATCGCCTCGATCAGAAATGTTGCGTCCTATTCCTGCCGCAACCGCTATGGGGGCGCGCGGCGGCCTTTGAGCGAGCACGCCAAGGTGAACGCCATCGACATCGCCGCGTTCAAAACCGAAAGCGGCGAGACGATTGTTTTGCTGAAACACTGGGGTCTGATGATCGAGCCTGAACCGCCGGTGCCGCCGGTTGATCCGGAAGATTCCGCTGAAAAGGAAACCGACTCATCGATGCCGGCGAGCGATGGCAGCAGTGCCGACGAAACTGACAAGGCGGCAGCCCCAGACGATGCCAAGCAGAGCCGGGGTTCACCGCCCGATGAGAAAACCGCCAAGTCCGAAGAAGCGGCCAACTCAGGCGACGATGCAGACGCCATGCCCGAAGACGAAGAGCCTCCGGTTCCCAAGGCGAAGCCCAAGCCTCACCCAAAATCGCTGTTTCTGCGAGCTATTCAAGATGGTGCCTGCGGAATTTTCGGAACCGTATTGGGGCCGGAGTCCAACGCGGCCCACCGCGACCATTTCCATTTGGATGGCGCTGAACGGCGCAAATCCTACTGCGAGTAGCGCTAAGGCGCTCTAGACGTTCCGGCGATACTGGCCGCCCGCTTCGAATAGCGCCTGGGTGATTTCGCCCAGCGAGCAGCAGCGCACCGCGCCCATCAGCACTTCGAAGACATTGCCATCGCTGGTCGCGGTCTTCTTGAGGCGCTCCAGCATTTGAGCGGACTCTTTCGCATGGCGCTTTTGGAAGGCGCGCAGGCGCTTGATCTGGCTCTTTTTCTCCTTCTCGGTAGAGCGCGCGAGCTCGGGCGTGGGGCGCTCGCCTTCGCCCTGGGGGTCGATGAAAGTATTGACGCCGATGATCGGCAGACTGCCGTCGTGCTTCATCGACTCGTAATGGAGCGACTCGTCCTGGATCTTGCCCCGTTGGTAGCCCGTCTCCATGGCGCCCAGCACGCCGCCGCGCTCTGAGATGCGTTCGAACTCCTTGAGCACCGCCTCCTCGACCAGATCGGTGAGCTGCTCGATGATGAACGAGCCCTGATTGGGGTTCTCGTTTTTCGCCAGGCCCCATTCCTGATTGATGATGTGCTGGATCGCCAGCGCGCGCCGCACGGACTCGGATGTCGGCGTTGTGACCGCTTCGTCATAGGCATTGGTGTGCAGGCTATTGGTGTTGTCGTAAGTGGCGATCAGCGCTTGCAGCGTGGTCCGGATATCGTTGAAGGCCATCTCCTGGGCGTGCAGCGAGCGCCCGCTGGTTTGGGTATGGTATTTCAGGCGTTGGGACCGCTCGTTGCCGCCATATTTGAAGCGCATGGCGGTCGCCCAGATCCGCCGCGCCGCCCGGCCCATCACCGAATATTCCGGGTCCATCCCGTTTGAGAAGAAGAAGCTCAGATTGGGCGCGAATGAATCGATATCCATGCCGCGGGCCAGATAGGCCTCCACATAGGTAAAGCCGTTGGCGAGCGTGAAGGCGAGCTGGGAGATCGGATTAGCTCCCGCTTCCGCGATGTGATAGCCGGAAATCGATACCGAGTAGAAGTTCGCCACCCTGTGCTCGACGAAATAATCCTGAATGTCCGCCATCATGCGGAGCGCGAAATCGGTCGAGAAGATGCAGGTGTTCTGCCCCTGATCCTCTTTCAGGATGTCGGCCTGAACGGTTCCCCGAACGGTCTGCAGCACCCAGCCCGTGATTTCTCCGGTTTCGACCTTGCTCGGCTTGCGCCCCTTTTCCTTTTCAAACTTTTCGATCTGCTGGTCGATTGCGGCGTTGAAGAACATCGCCAGGATGGTGGGCGCGGGCCCATTGATGGTCATCGAGACGGAGGTCGAGGGGTCACAGAGATCGAAGCCCGCATAGAGCGCCTTCATGTCGTCCAGTGTCGCGATCGAAACGCCGGAATTGCCGACCTTGCCGTAGATGTCCGGGCGCTCGTCCGGGTCCCAGCCATAGAGCGTGACCGAGTCGAAGGCCGTCGAAAGCCGTTTCGCCGGTGAATCCTTGGAGAGCAGCTTGAAGCGCCGATTGGTGCGGAACGGATCGCCCTCGCCCGCGAACATCCTTGTCGGGTCCTCGCCCTCGCGCTTGAACGGAAAGACGCCTGCCGTATAGGGGAACTTGCCCGGAACGTTCTCTTTCAAGCGCCATTTTAGAATCTCGCCCTCGTCCTCGAAAGCGGGCAGCGCCACGCGGGGAATCCGGCTGCCCGATAAGGTCTCCCGGGTGAGTTGCGCCCGGAGCGTCCTGCCGCCACTTTTCTCCACATATTCGTCGCCGCTATAGGCCCGTTTCAGGTCCGGCCAGGTCTCAATCAGTCTCCTTGCGCGCGCATCTAGCCGTTTCTCGCGTCTGGCTAGCTCCTTTTTTAGCACCCTCGTGTTGCCGCCCGCCTCGCCGACCATCCGCATGGCTTCCCGGAGCTGCTGGCGCTCCCGGGCGACCAAGACTTGGTGTTCGATCACTCTAAGATAATCGCGCACCTTCTCGGCGATCTCACCCAAATACCACTGACGTTGGGGCGGCACCATCGCGGTGCCGGGCTCGCTGCTGCGGATCGCCAACGGCTCATGGCTGGATTTCCAACGGCCGAGCCCCTTCTCTTCGAACAGCGCGAGCAGCTTTTGATAGAGCGCGGTGACACCGGGATCGGCGAAACGCGAAGCGATAGTGCCGAATACGGGCATCGCGTCGGCGTTTTCGGCGAACAGCTCGTGATTGCGCTGATACTGCTTGGAGACATCGCGCAGGGCGTCGGCCGCACCACGCCGGTCGAACTTGTTAATCGCAACCGCGTCGGCGAAGTCCAGCATGTCGATCTTCTCGAGCTGGCTGGCCGCGCCGAATTCGGGCGTCATCACGTAGAGCGAGACGTCGGAAAAGGGCACGATGCCCGCGTCGCCCTGTCCGATGCCGGGCGTCTCCACGATCACCAAATCATATTGGGCCGCCTTGCAGGCCGTGATGACATCGGCCAGCGCTAGCGGAACTTCGCCCTCGGCGCCCCGCGTCGACATCGAGCGGAAAAACGTGGCCGGCGATTGCAGCGCGTTCATCCGGATCCGGTCGCCCAGCAGCGCGCCGCCGGTCTTGCGTTTCGAGGGATCAATCGCGATCACCGCGATCCGTGGCTCGTCCGAATAGACTCGAAAGCGGCGAACAAGCTCATCCGTCAGCGATGACTTGCCGGCGCCGCCAGTGCCGGTGATGCCGAGCACCGGGACGTCCCCGCGTTTTGCAGCGGCCCCACGCAGCGCTTGCAGCAGTGCCTTATCGGCCGCGCCGGACTCGATTGCCGTGATGACACGCGCCAGCGCGCCATCGCCCCCTGAAGCCAACGCCTCGATGCCGGTCGGAAGCTCTGCGCACAAGTCTTGGTTCGCCCGGGCCAGCATGTCTTCGATCATGCCCTTGAGGCCCAGCTTCTGGCCGTCTTCGGGCGTGTAGATGCGGGTGACGCCCGCGGCGTCCAGTTCCTCGATCTCTTCGGCAACGATGACGCCTCCGCCACCGCCGAAGACTCGGATGTGGCCAGCGCCGCGCTGCTTCAGCAGCTCGATCATGTATTTGAAATATTCGACGTGGCCGCCCTGATATGAGCTCACCGCGATGGCGTGGGCGTCTTCCTGGATCGCGGCGCTGACGACGTCTTCGACCGAGCGGTTATGACCCAGATGAATCACTTCCGTTCCAGCGGCCTGCAATATTCGCCGCATGATATTGATCGAGGCGTCGTGGCCGTCGAACAGGCTCGCCGCCGTCACGAAGCGGATCGGCGTGTTGCGGCCTCGCCGTTTCGCGCCTGGCTCGCGCGCCGGGGCTGATGCCTTGCCCTTCCCTGACTTTGCGACCATGACGTCGCTTGCCACGGCTCAGACTCCCTTTATTACGCCGTCCATCCCGCCAACCCATAGCAATGTGCGGGGCTGGGCTCAACGATGGTGCCAGCAACGGTGTTCTGCATTAACCAATATAGACCGGATTACGGGTCTGGGGCCCGGATCGGCGGAATCATGGTGACTCGCTATGGTAGCGGCTCGGAACGAGTGATAGCTTTGCGGCCATCGCTTGACACCGCCCAACGTGCTTGGAGGCGAATATCGCTTCGAGAAAGACCGTATCGCTGAGCGCCGCGCGCGCCAAACGGCGCAAAGCCCTTGAAGCTGGCGTACCCGACGCTGCCGTGCCCGGTTTTCCGGCCACCAGGCTGCGCCGAAACCGGCGGAGCGCTTGGGCGCGCAATCTCGTTCAGGAGAACCGGCTCCACACCGCCGATCTGATTTGGCCGCTCTTCATCGTGGAGGGCACGGCCAAGCGGGTGCAGGTCGATTCCATGCCGGGCGTCGAACGGCTGACCTGCGATTTGGCGGTGGAGGCGGCAAAAGAGGCCGCCGATCTCGGCATCCCGGCCCTCGCCCTGTTTCCCTACACAGACCCGGCTCTTCGCAGCGAGGATGCCACGGAAGCCTTCAATCCTGAAAACCTGGTCTGCCAAGCCTGCCGAGCCATCAAGGCGGACGTGCCCGAGATCGGCTTGATCTGCGATGTCGCACTCGACCCCTATACCAGCCACGGCCATGACGGTTTGATGGTGGGCGACGAGATCGACAACGATCAAACCCTGGATGCGTTGGTGGCCCAAGCGCTGAACCAGGTGGAGGCGGGCTGCGATGTGGTGGCGCCCTCGGACATGATGGATGGCCGCGTCGGCGCGATCCGCCAGGCGCTCGAGGAGGCCGGTCACAAATCGACGCAAATCATGGCTTATGCAGCGAAATACGCCTCCGCCTTCTATGGCCCGTTCCGGGAAGCTGTCGGCTCTTCGGCCATGCTGAAGGGCGACAAGCGCACCTATCAAATGGACCCCGCCAATACCGACGAGGCACTGCGCGAAGTGGCGCTCGACATCGCGGAAGGCGCCGACATGGTAATGGTGAAGCCGGGCATGCCTTATCTCGACGTCCTCTGGCGCGTGAAGGAAACGTTTGGCATGCCGACATTCGCCTATCAGGTGTCGGGCGAATACGCGATGCTTCAAGCCGCCGTGCAAAATGGCTGGCTGGACGGCGACCGGGTCATGATGGAAAGCCTGATCGCGTTCAAGCGCGCCGGCGCGGACGGAATTCTCACCTACTTTGCGCGCGACGCGGCCCGTGTCCTGAAGTCGGCCGGCTGAGGAGTGACCGTGGGCCAGCGCGCTCCCATCAGCTCAAATGCCTTCTGCATCGGCCTCGAAGACATTCAGAAGGCAGCGCTGCAAATCGCCGGTCAAGTGCTGCGCACGCCGCTATTGCCGTCCCCGCAGCTTTCACAAATCACCGGCGCCGAGGTCTGGGTTAAATATGAGAATCTGCAGGCCACCGGCTCATTCAAAGAACGCGGCGCGCTGGTCAAGCTGGAGAGCCTGACCGAGGCGGAAAGAAAGCGCGGCGTGATTGCGATGTCCGCCGGTAACCACGCCCAGGCGGTCGCCTATCACGCCAAGCGGCTCGGCATCCCGGCCGTGATCGTGATGCCGGAGCCTACCCCCTTCGTGAAAGTCGGCAACACCGAGGCCTTAGGCGCCGAGGTCGTGCTAGCAGGCGAATTGCTGGTGCAGGCAGCTGAAAAGGCGGAGCAACTTGCCGCCGAGCGGGAACTCACACTAATCCACCCCTATAACGATCCCTTTGTCATAGCTGGTCAGGGCACGATAGCTCTGGAGGTCCTAGAAGACGGGCCCAGTCTCGATATGCTGATTATCCCGATCGGTGGCGGCGGCCTGATCGCGGGCAATGCGATCGCGGTCAAAGCGCTCAAGCCGGAAATCGAGATAGTCGGTGTGGAATCGGCGCACTACCCTTCGATGTATCAGGCGATCCGCGGCGAGTCGATCGAATGCGGCGGCCAGACGCTGGCCGAGGGTATCGCCGTGAAGACCCCCGGGACCCTCACCCTCCCCGTGGTCGAGGCCCTGGTATCCAACATTGTATTGGTGGATGAGGACCGGCTGGAACGGGCCATTGCGCTCTATCTAACCCACCAGAAAACCATGGCCGAAGGCGCCGGCGCTGCGGGTCTGGCGGCCATGCTGGCTGAGCCGGATCGCTTCAAGGGCAAACGGGTCGGCCTCTATCTTTCTGGCGGCAATATCGATCCCCCCGTGCTGGCCTCGATCATGCTGCGGTCGCTGGAGCGCGAGAACAAGATCATCTCACTGCGCATCACCATCGACGACCGGCCCGGCATTTTGGGCGCGATCACTACGCTGCTCGGCGAGGAACACGCCAATATCCTGGAAGTCTCCCACCGGCGCATGTTTCTCGACGTTCCGGCCAAGGGACTCTCGGTTGATTTCATGATCGAGACCAAGGATGCGGCCCACTCGGCCGCCGTGATCGCACGGCTCGAAGTCGAAGGGTTTGCTGTCGTTCGGCTGAAAGGTTCCGCCGGGGCAGAGATCGATCCGTAGCGGGCCCATTCACCCAATATCAGGCCGCGCAGATCATGGTTCCGGGCTTCGGAGCAGTCCCCGAATCTAGATATTATCCCAATAAATTCATATATTTACGGAATCGTACTTGCCGTATCTCCGAAATATCCCCATCTCTGAGATGCGGACCAACAGGAGATTATTGCGATGACAAATCGGGTCAAATCCGGCTCTGGGCATACCAGCGAGCGCGATCTCGTTTCGGATTTCAGCAGTCAGCCACACGCTTACGACCCCGACACGCAGGCGGAATATTTCGACGGCGTGTTAGGGCGTCGAACCATGGCCTTCATCTTCGACGTCACCATCGTGCTGTTCCTGACGCTTGCCGCGTACGTCTTTCTTGCGGTCGCAGGCGTTTTTACGCTGGGGCTCGCGTGGCTGCTGCTCGGCATTACCTTTCCGGCCGTCGCGCTCGGCTATAGCGCCTGGACCATGAGCAGGCCCTCCTCCGCCACGATCGGAATGCGGATGTTCGATCTGCAGATCCGCACCTGGTACGGCGATCGAATGAATGGGCTGCTCGGTGCGTTTCATACGCTGGTCTATTATTTCTCGGTGACCATCCTGACGCCGTTCATTCTGCTGGTGCCGTTTTTCAACGATCGCAAGCGCTGCCTGCACGACTACCTCACCGGAACGCTCGTGATTAATTCCGAGATGCGGGCTGACCTCATCCGCGAGGCCTATAGGCGCTAAGCTGCGCCCTCATCCCCGACCTAAAAGCTGTTGATTGCGCTGGATAAAAAGCGCGACAAGGCGGTGATGCCCGCTGCATTATCGGCGCATGGTCGCCTTTAGCATCGAAAATGGACCGATGTGGATGACGTTCGCCGTCATCCTAGGTGCAATCATTCTCTTCGCCCAAAGCCGCGTTCCCATCGAGGTTTCGGCGATGGGCACCGTAACCATCCTGTTAGTTCTGTTCTATCTGTTTCCAGTTCAGGACGACAACGGCCACGCGCTACTCAGCCCCACGGTCCTACTCGCCGGTTTCGCTAGTCCGATTCTGTTCACAATCCTCGCACTTTTGATGATTGGCCAAGGATTGTTTCAGACGGGCGCCATCGAAACGCCTGCCCGCCTAATCGGTGATCTTTCCGTTCTGGGCCCGACATTGGCGATTGCAGCCGGACTTCTTATCGCCGCCACCCTAAGCGCCTTCCTCAACAACACGCCCGTGGTGGTCATTTTCATTCCCATCCTGGCTGCCCTAGCCACCAGGCTCAAAATGTCGAGCGGGCGCGTTTTGATGTCTCTCAGCTACATCACCATCCTGGGCGGTATGACGACGCTGATCGGCTCGTCTTCGAATCTCGTAGCGGCAGCTGTGGCGGAGGCCGCGGGCGCTGCGCAAATCGGATTCTTCGATTTCACGATCCCGGGACTGTTCATGGCTTCGATCGGAGCGGTCTATGTGATTTTTGTCGTGCCCCGTCTGATTCCGCCCGCGCCGACGATGGCGGAAAAAATCGCCGACCAGAGCGGCAAACAATTCGTTGCCCAGGTCGTCTTGGCGCCGGACCATCCCTGGACCGGACATGGGTCCTCGGGCGGATTTTTTCCTCAACTCAAGGACATTACAGTGCGCATGATCCAGCGCGGGAAAAGTGTCCTGCTACCGCCATTCGACGAAATCGTTCTGCAGCCGGGCGACATCGTGATCATCGCTGCTACCCGCAAAGTTTTGGCCGAAACTTGGGAAGACGAAGCTTTGGCCGGACTAAGCGTTGTGAAGACGCCCGACGAGGAACCGATTGCCGATCACAGCCGGAAGGCGCCTATCAGGCAAGAATTGCAGATGGCAGAGGCCATGGTCTCACCGGGCTCCCGGCTGATCGGGTCCAGTGTCGAGCAGGCCCATGTCCATGGCGATACCCAATGCATTGTACTGGGAATCGAGCGCCGCAGCCGGATGACAAGGGAGCCGATGAACCGGATTGGATTGGCAGCGGGCGACGTGCTGCTGGTGATTGGAACGCCCGAGGCTTTGAGACAGCTCGGCGCCGAGCGGCAGCTCTTGCCGCTCTCGCGCTCCGTCGAGGAACTCCCGACACCACATCACGTTAAGAGAGCGTCATTCATCTTTGCCGCAACCGTCGTGGCCATCAGCAGCGGCATCGTGCCGATTGCTGTCGCTGCACTTTCCGGAGCATTCGCAATGGTCGCCACCGGTTGCCTGACCGTCCGTCAGGCAGCCCAGGCATTCGATCAAAAGATATACCTGCTGATCGGCGCAGCCTTCGCCATGGCAATAGCCCTGCAGGAGACGGGGGGCGCGAAATTCCTTGCATTGAATGTCGTGGAAACGTTTGAGAGCATGGGGCCAGCAGTGTTGCTGTCGGCACTGTTTCTGCTGGCCGCGATCCTGACGAACTTCCTCTCCAACGCCGCGACAGCTGCCTTGTTCGCACCTATCGTGGTTCACGCGGCCGCGGAAATCGGAGTCCCTCCAGAGCCTTTCATCTACGGGCTGATATTCGCCCTCAATTGCTCATTTGCCACGCCAATTGCCTATCAGACCAACCTGATCGTGATGGGGCCCGGCCATTACCGGTTCAAGGATTTCATGATCGCGGGCACGCCCTTGATCCTGATCCTGTGGCTCGCCTATTCTGTGTTCGCGCCGCTCTATTACGGATTCTAATGAGCGGCCTCGCGGAACCCGGTAGCAACAATCTTCTGAGCAAGCGTGACCGAACACAAAAAAAACTTTCCGCAGTTCTATCTGACCGCGCCCCAGCCCTGCCCCTATCTGGCGGGAAAGCTGGAGCGTAAGCTCTTCACACATCTCACCAGCGACAAGCCCGAAGGGCTGATCGATACGCTGCTGAAGGGCGGCTTCCGGCGCAGTCAGAACATCGCCTACATGCCCTATTGCGAGTCCTGCAATGCCTGTGTGCCGGTGCGCATTGTGGTCGCGGAGTTCAACGAACGGCGCTCCTTCCGCCGGATCAGCCGGCTCAACCAGGATATCCGGGTCGAGCGCCGTTCGGCGACGCCGACGGCCGAGCAATATGGGCTATTTCGCGCCTATATCGATTCGCGCCACGCCGATGGCGGCATGGCGGAAATGTCCATGCTCGACTATGCGATGATGGTAGAGGACGGTCTGGTCGACACCTTTGTAACCGAGTACCGGACGCCGCCCCGCCGCGGGGCAGGCAAAGGAGACTCCAAAGCGCCGCTGATTGCGGTGGCCCTTAGCGACCATCTGAGCGACGGCATCTCAATGGTCTACAGCTTCTTCGAACCTGGCGTGCCCGAGCGCAGTCTTGGAACCTATATGATCCTGGAACAGATCGAACACGCCCGCCAGTTGGGATTGCCCTATGTCTACCTGGGCTACTGGATCGAGGGATCGCGGAAGATGGGCTACAAGACGCGGTTCCAGCCCCAGGAACACCTGACCAGCGAAGGTTGGATCCGCTCCTAGCCGCTTATACCAACGCGGCCATCCAGGGTGAACTTCGATCTCACCTACCAGCTCATCCGGGGTAGTGGCGCTTGTTTGGAATTTCCATCAACACCAGCTAGGCGACCGCCGGCTCGGCGATGAAAAAAAGCCCCGCACTTACACCGCACCAGCTAGGCGACCGCCGGCTCGGCGATGAAAAAAAGCCCCGCACTTACACCGCCGCAACGTCTGTCGCAGTAGCGCATGGCCGGAGGCGCTCCGGCGGCTCGACGGTTGTTTTGGGAG
>JGI24023J19991_10003154_pt1 | contig 11686 bp, 1 predicted proteins | sample Cruoilmetagenom1_FD_19991 | JGI IMG/M metagenome (IMG submission 19991)
GGTACTGCAGAGATTGATATATCGCTAAGCGATATCGAGCAGGTTATCGACGCCGTTCGTGGTGTGGTCACAGGTATCGATGCCATCGTTTCAGCGCCAAATACAGCCTTTCCGGCTAACCTGGTTAGTGATGACTTCAAAGCAAAATTCCCGCAACAACTCGTCAGTTATCTCGTTATTACCTATTTGCGTCGTCATCGTCCCGGGCTGGGATTTGCGCTGCAGGCACTGGGTGTTACACGTAAGGGATACGTTGCTGCCAGTGGTAATCGTCCATCCTTTGTTGAATATAATCTGGATTTTTCCTCTATTCCAAAGGTCCTTAGTGATCCGAATAACCTGATGATCAATGCCTTTGCCTGGGGTACCGATGACTTTGATTTTCGCGCATTGGCTTCCCAGATAGATAACCTGGTTTCAAGCATTGGACTGCGCGTAAGCATGGAAGAGCTGACGCCTGAGGCTGCCGGGCATCTTGAGGGCAACGTGGAAATTCAAGGTGATCCAGTGCGTCAGGCGATGCGCATGATTTTCTTTGAACGGGCAAGAAACAGCGGTTTACTATCAGCCGAGCTCAGCCTACTACCCATCCCGAGGAAGGGAGCAGCTAAACCTGGCTTCGCATTAATGCCTGCTTTTAGTGGTACCCTTGATCTGCGTATGCAATTGGGTCCTACCATCGGAGTCACGATTGGCAGTGATCTTGATCTGCAAGGTGGTGTTGGACTCGTGTTTCGTCCGGATACCGGGGTAGATGTTATCCAGGGTTTTAATACGTCAGGCGTACCTGTTCATGCCAAGGGCTCGGCGCGAGTCGAAGTCGAGTACGCCAGAGAAAATAAGACCCCTGTCATTATCCTGGGCAAGGGCAATGGTACACGATTGCAAGTGGACTCGGTTAGCGGGGAAGGTGGTATTGCCCTCGATGCCAATGAGGGGGTAGAGGTATTTACCGAGCTTGAGGCAAACGGCCTGGCATTCGTTTTTGATCCTTCAGAGTCGGATGGATTTATTAGTTCAATTCTGGGCGGTCTTGCAACCACTATCGAGTTTGATCTTGGTTTGGGTATGTCCTATCCCCGCGGCCTTTATTTCCGTGGCACCTCTAATCTGGAAATCCAGGTACCGGCGCACATATCGCTTGGACCCATTGATATTCAGGGCTTGACCATTGCACTTAACCCGCAAGCCGACAAGTTACCCATTGATCTCGGTGCTACATTCAAAACCCAGCTTGGGCCACTTGCCGCAGTGGTTGAAAATATAGGGCTGCGCACTGATCTTGCATTCCCTGGTAAAGGTGGGAATCTGGGGCCCGTCGATCTCGACTTCGGTCTTAAGCCACCCAATGGAATTGGTTTGTCGGTTGATGCTGGTGTGGTCAAGGGTGGCGGCTATCTCTACATTAATGTAGAGAAAGGGGAATATGCTGGCGCTCTTGAACTCAGCTTTTTGGAATTTCTTACACTGAATGCGATTGCGGTGATCAATACCAAAATGCCCGACGGGTCAGACGGCTTTTCGATGATAGCGATCATCAATGTCGAGTTTAATCCCGGCTTGCAACTCGGTTTTGGTTTTACCCTGATTGGTGTAGGCGGCCTGCTTGGGTTGAACAGAACCATGGACCTGGATGCGCTAGTCGAGGGTGTGCGAACCGGCAGTCTCGATAATGTTGTTTTTCCGACCAATGTCGTAGCCAACGCGCCAAGAATCATTTCTGACATGAAGGCATTTTTTCCTCCGGAGAACGACATCTTCCTGGTCGGGCCAATGGCCAAGTTTGGCTGGGGAACACCAACCCTGATCAGTATGTCACTTGGTATCATTATTGAAATACCTGGGAATATCGCCATTGTCGGTATCCTGAAGATTGCACTTCCCGACGAAAAAGTGCCGCTGATCATTATTAACGTTGCATTTATGGGCGCCATCGAGTTCGATAAAAAGCGTGGCTGGTTTTTTGCCAATCTGTATGACTCCCGAATTATCTTTATGCCTCTTGAAGGTGGCCTGGGAGTGCTGGCGCAGTTCGGTAATGATCCGAATTTTGTGGTGTCGGTGGGTGGTTTCCATCCTTCCTATAACCCACCCGCGCTTCCATTTACTCAGATCTCCAGGGTTGCCATCAACATCCTGAATACTCCGGTCGCCAAGGTTCGTATCGATGCTTATTTTGCGGTGACCTCGAATACAGTGCAGTTTGGTGCCCGTGCTGAACTCTACTTTGGTGTCAGCATCGCCAAAGTGGAGGGTCATATCGCCTTTGATGCGTTGTTTCAGTTCTCGCCGTTCTATTTTATCATTGCGATTTCAGCATCGCTTTCGGTCAAGCTTTTTGGAGTTGGCCTGTTCAGTGTACGTTTTCGTGGTTCGCTCGAGGGTACTTCGCCGTGGCATGTGGAAGGTACGGGTAGTATCTCCTTGTTGTTCTGGGACGTTGAGGTCGATTTTTCACATACCTGGGGAGACAAGAAAAATACATCCTTGCCGCCGATATCTGCGATGCCGATTTTGATTGCGGAGTTTGAAAAAGCAGAAAACTGGATTGCCGANCCACCGAAATCNAATAAGTTACTGGTGTCATTGCGCGATGTGGGTGAGCCTGGCGTACTGGTANTGCATCCTGTTGGTTCACTCAAGGTGACACAAAGAGCAATTCCCCTTGATTTAACCATAGACAAGATCGGTGCCCAACGTCCGGACGATGCTAATCGATTTAGCATCAGTGCCAACACNACGGGTATCGAGAAAAAAGGTTCGCTATATGAGTCTTTTGCCATCGCNCAGTTTCAGGATATGGGAGATGGAGAAAAGCTGAACGCAGCAGACTTCGAAAAAGAACAGGCAGGAATGGAGCTTTCCATNGAGGGAAAACAAACCAAGTCCAGCCTGGTGACAAAGCNTATAGCGCGATATGAGCAGATTATTATTGATAATAATTTCAAGCGCGCGGTCATCCATTTTGTCACTTTGGTGCAGGGANTGTTTGGTCATTTTCTTGCCAATAATGCAGTGTCGAAATCATCGCTGTCGTCCAAGCATAAGAAGCAGCTGCATCTGTTCGACGAAAAGATTGTGGTTAAACAGAATGCTTATGTAGTAGCCAATATAGCTGACAACTCTCCTGTTAGTGAGGAGACAGTTGCCTTTACGTCACGAGCCAGTGCGACAGAGTTTATCAAATCCGAAGCAGACAAAAATCCAAAGAAAGCCGGTCAGTTTCATGTCATCCGTTCCCACGAAATGAAAAAGGTGGCTTAATAGTATGAGTGACGAACTCGGCACCTACAGTTTTCTACCCTGGTTGCGACATGGCATCGCTAACAATATATTGTCTGATGACCTCGACAGTTCGGTCAAATTGCGCGCCGCTATCCAGGTTGAATTGGGTATCACCGGCAGGGCAGTCGGTGATGGCGACGACCTGGTAGCAAACGTATCGAGAGATGTTGCGCTATATGGTCCCGGGGATATCGTTGGTATAGATCAAAAGGCGATTGTTAAAAATGAGCCGCGACACTGGATCACCAACTTTGAACCAAACTATCTACCCTATATAGAATTTTACGACGAAGACTTCCCGTGGCGGTATACCCCGGCGGCGCCGGATACTGGAAAACACCGACTTCGTCCGTGGTTGATGCTGGTTGTGGTCAAGGAAACCGAATTCAAGGAGGGAGCTAACGTCAACGGAAGCCCTTTACCAACATTTAGTCTCGAAGTAGATCCGGTGACTGTATTTCCGCCTGCGGAGCAGCTTTGGGCATGGGCCCATGTTCATATCAATAAGGATATGATCAAGGATGATGCTCAGGTGTCCAGCACAGATATGGATACCGTGATTCCGCAGTTTGAATCCATGATCAAGAATAACCCGGACCATGCGTATTCGCGCATAGTCTGCCCGCGCAAGCTTGATGCCAATACCAGTTATCACGCTTTTTTAATTCCGACTTTTGAAAGTGGTCGTCTTGCAGGATTGGGACAGGAGCAGGGCTTAGAAAATCCTGCGTTTTTTGCAACACTGTCGGCGTGGTCGCAATATGAGGATCGACCGCAGTCAAGCATTTACCCTTTTTATTTTCGTTGGTATTTCAAGACCGGTACAGTAGGTGATTTTGAGCATCTGGTGCGGTTGCTCAAACCAAGACCGCCCGATAGCCGTCTTGGCAGACGCGATATGGATGTCCAGAGACCGGGGTCCAACATCAGCGGCATTGTAGACGAAGAACTTGACGGAGTGCTGCGTCTGGGTGGGGCGCTGAAAGTCCCCGATGAGGCATTAACCGCGAAGGAAGAAGAAGAGGCGGAGAAGTATGAACAATGGGACAATGCACCGTATCCTCATGGTTTTCAGTCCGAGCTGGCGGCATTTATCAATCTCTCCGAAGACTATGCCGAAACGGATCCGGTCAATGCAAATAGTAATGCTGATGCACTGGGCGAGGAGATTCGTAATGACCCTGATCCACTGATTACGCCACCGTTATATGCACGTTGGCATGCGTTGACTGATCGTTTGTTGTTCGAGTCGGATGGCAGTAATGTACCGCAGAACGAGAACTGGGTACACGAGATGAACCTCGATCCAAGATGGCGAGTCGCGGCCGGATTCGGTACCTCGGTAATCCAGGATAAACAGGAAGACTTTATGGACGCAGCCTGGGGGCAGGTTGGTGACATCATCGAGGCTAACCGTAAACTGCGTCAGGCACAGTTGGCCAAGGCAGTGTCCTGGATCTGGTACGATAGTCACCTCAAGCCATTGCATGTAAAAACCATGGAGCGCGGTCTTGTTCTCATGCGACCGCTGCAAAGACGTGTGCTCTCAGGCGGCGTGACGGTTCATCACGCCATTGAACAAAGTAATATTCCACGCGCAATCTTGTCGCCGGCAGCGCGTCGTATGGTGCGGCCAAGAGATCATATTTCGGCGAAGCTTGGATTCGATAGCGTAGATGGTACAGTCAACATGTTGACACGGATCAACAACAAGGAGGTGAGTGCGGCACCAGAGAAAGTGACCGGAAAGAACGTGCCAACGATCGAAGATACCGCTGCAAAAATGCGTCCAGATAATATTTCTACCGCTATTCAGGACTGGCTGAAAGATAATCCCTGGGCAAAGTATGCCGTGTTGGTGATCACTATTGTACTTGCGTTATTGCTTTTCTTTTTATTACCAGGGGCCGGTTTTGTACTTGGCGCTTTGTCGATCGCGGCGGGAATAGGGGCTTACACCTATTTAAATCGGCTTGAGAGCAGTATCCGTGAGGCAGACGCAATTTTGCCCGAGGACCAATCACCTGAGACAATAGATAATCTGTCCAAATATCCGGACTTCAAAATTGCAGAATTTGGAACTATAGTTGAACCCACTCGTGGTGATACTGATAGTGGAGATGCTCAACGATTCAAAACTGCGCTCAAAGATGTTCACCTGATTATGGCAGCCAGTGCACAGCTGGGTGAGATTCCACAAAAAATCACCCTCGACCTTCCGGCATTATCAGCGGCAACATTCGCGGCAATCAATCCGGAGAAGACCATACCGGAATTTACCCTCGCTGGCCTTGTGTTTCCGGCACACATCATTGGCCTGATAGGAGAGACATTCAAGGAGGCGATGGCGTATCCGAAATTCGATACTCCGATGTATCAGCCTTTACTGGATATCTCTACCGAACACTTCCTGCCCAATATCAAGTACATCAAGCAGAACACTATTACGCTGTTGGAAACTAATCAGCGGTTTATTGAGGCTTATATGGTGGGACTCAATCATGAGTTCGCGCGCGAACTCTTGTGGCGTGAGTTTCCGACCGACCAACGCGGCAGTTATTTTCGCCAGTTCTGGGATGTCAGTGGTGTCGTCAATAGCGAAAACCTGAGCGAAGAAGAGTTGACTGAAAAACTGAAAGATATTCCACCGTTGCATCTTTGGTCCAGGTTTTCTTCCCTCGGAGACCATGATCATCGTGAAGTGGGTGGCGATAACGAAGAAGAGGTCGTGTTGGTGATTCGTGGTGAGCTGTTGAAGAAATATCCGACCGCAGTTATCTATGCACACCGTGCAAAGTGGCAGGTCAACGATGATGGCGAGATTGATCCCAAACAGGAACGCATTCTGGATACGAGCGGGGATATGGATGTGAAGATCAAACCACCATTATACGAAGCCAAGGTTGAGCCCGATATATTCTTTTTAGGTTTTGACTTAACTGCGGAAGAGGCCAAGGGTGGAACTGGACGTGGTAGCAATACTGACCCTGGTTGGTTCTTCGTGATCAAGGAACGACCTGGAGAACCGCGTTTTGGCCTCGATATTTCTCGCGACGGACCGCTCAATGTCTGGAACGACCTTGCCTGGCCAGACGTGCTTGGCGATGGTGATAATGGCTTTATTCAAATCACTGGCGCAACCCCGACCAAGGTGCTGCAGGATCCGGTAGCACCGGAATTACAGGAGAAAAGAGCGCAGTACGAAGAGGACAAGGGACTAAGGTGGCATGCGAATACCAATGCTGCAGAACTCGCCTATATTCTTTACCAGGTGCCGGTTTTGGTCGCTGTGCACGGTAGCGAAATGCTACCGCACTAACGTCGAATGGAGTGGGAAGGAGGTATCCACGCAAATGGCTGAATTCAACGAAATACGGGACCAGTTGCAGAAGGCACGGAGTGGTGTGTTTGATGTGTCGAGACAGCTATTTTCATTACGGCAACAACTTCAGCGATGCAAGCGCCAGAGGAAACAATTCGAACGTTTCGTAAGACCTGCTGGCGCTACAACAGGGGATACTGACAATACTCTAGCTGAGCTTGATGCTAAGGTTTCTGCTTTGGAAAAAAGTATCGAGACTCTTGAACTAGATCACATTGCTCTTGTTGCCGAGGAAAAAATACACTTTGCAGATTTTGAAATATTTACCGATCCAAAAGAAAAAATTGGTGAGTTTTCCGACCAGATACCTATTTTACTTTTCCCGCTTCGTATCGAGACACGATTCAAGCCTTCCAGCGAACTTGACAGCAGATTATCCGAGCTCTGGGTACGCGTGTATCCGGACGATATAGCCATTGATGTTTTTGAAGACACACTTTCCGAATCAGAATTGATCAAGGCCCAGTCGTATTGGGTGAACATCTGGCGAGCTGGAGGTATTGAAGCTGATGAACGCGCTGCGTGGCGAACGCTGGTCAGTTCCCATGGGGCAGGCCGCGCGTTCTGGATCACTGAGAACTATCAACCCCTTAATTTGAGCGACAAGCCGGCAAAGGATCCTGAAATTCTTTCCATTATCCTGGTTGTGGCATCTGAGAGTGTTTTCAGTGAAGTAGAGAAAACAGCTTTGGGGAATTTTTGGGAAACGGTGTGGCGTGACGATAGCAGTGCCGCTATCGATTCAGCCTTTCAGGACCTGGTCACTGCGGTAGGCGAGAACCGGGCCATCGAGTTACGGGAGACCACACTGCCGGTTAATTTTTCTGATTTTCCCCCAGACGAAATAGATCGTGCCGATATCATGGTAAGCCTCATGTTTATCGTTTTCCCGGCAGCAGACGACCTGCCCATTCGGGAAAATACCTGGGCTCAGGCGCCGCATACTAATATTTTGCCGGACCGCCTGGTTTTTCACGGATATCAGGATGGGGAACTGACCGAAGTTCTGGGAAAACAGATTCCGTCTCCACTTATTATTGGCCCCGATCCATCCGCCAGTGAAGAAGATCAGTTGCAACTGGAAGATGATAACCTGAAGTTAGGCAAGGAAATGGAATGGGTTGCGGATTTTGACAAAGCGGTTTCAATCGGTATGGGTTTCCGGATCCCGCTGGATCCCATTGCATTCAGAACCGGCTTTGACAAAGTGGTGATCCTCGGGATTCGTTCGAGCGCCAGTAGTGAAAACGGACAGGAGTTAGTGGAACAGTTGATTGCCCACCATCATCACTCCCGTGCTGGTTTTTCAATCCTGCCACAGGGAAGACCGACTAATAATGTTGAAGGTGATACTGCTGATTACAATTGGATGGAAGATTCGGATGTCAGCTTTGATCATTATTTCCTGAATCAGGATATTGAAGATCCTGATGGCTGGTTCGAGAAAAAAGATGGGCGCTGGTTGGCGGATTGCCTTGGTCTGGATCCTGCTAAATTAAGGCAACTACCACATTATAAACGCACCGATATCGGTGATGCACGGGCAATGAATACGGCACTGTGGCCGACAACCATTGGCTATTTTATGGAGACCATGCTGCATCCTGTTTTTGCAGAAACCACGGTAAAGCAGGCCCGCGAATTCTTTATCAAGCATGTTTCCGCGCGCGGCATGATGCCAGCCGTTCGTATTGGTAAACAGCCCTATGGAATTCTGCCCGCCACCCCGCGTTCAAGAATGAACTGGCTGGTGGATCGTTCCACTGGTGACAGTGATGCAAGACCGCCTGCTTCCGCAGAAATGCGTTTCTTGCGTCAGCTTTACCAGTTGCTGAAAAAGGTAGAGAGTGACTGGAGCCCGCTCGCCGACCAGGTTTCCTTTATCGGTAAAAATGGTGATGCACATCAAATTATGCTTGATGTACTCGGCTTGCATCCCGGATCAGTAGAACACTATCAACGTTATGCTGAAAGCTTCCAACAGCTGTATAACCGAATGGTTTTGCAGGGTGCTGGCGGGGCATTTATCGCGCTGCTGATTGCCCTGGGCTATGTCAAAAGCGGGCTGGACTTACTTGAGGAACTTGGCCATAAACAAAGCGATGGCATGGAGACCCCGGATATTCTTCAGAAACTGTTCCTGAAGAAACCGAATCTGCTAAAAGGCGATCTGATAGATGATCGCCCGCTTTCTGAGTCTGACATTATTCGGGCATATGCCGACAGCGGTGGTAACTATATTGACTGGTTGCTGGAATCAGCAAAAACGTCTCATAACACACTGCGACAACAGAAAGGATTTATCGACAATAGACCGCCAACCACCTTGCTTTACTTGATGCTGCACCATGCCCTTGACTTGAGTTATATCGAAGTTAGCCTAAACTTGTTCGCCGATGTTGGGGTGTTAAACCAGCAACAGGTCGTTGAAGCACGACGCGAGAAAAAGTTTCTGCATGTCGAACAGGCCCAATTGGCTGTAGAAGAAGTCAATGGCAGCAGCCGTTGGCAATATCTCTATCAGCCATCGGAATTGATTACAGGAGACCAGGTTCAGACTGTTGGAGATTTTATTCCCAAGGTTTTGACGAGCATGGTAGCAACGGAATACCTTAATCGGCAACTCACGGCACTTGAACATCTGAAAGGTGCATCCACAGCTTCTTTGGAACGGGTATTTACTGAGCACCTTGATCTCTGTACCTACCGTTTGGATAGTTGGATTTCCGGATTGATGAGCGTTCAATTGTCGAAAATGCGCTTTGACCCGAGACCAGGCCCGGAAGTTGACCTTGATGGTGACGGCAGTGTTGATGCTGAAGCAGATCAACCAATTGATCTGGGAGGCGAGGGTAAGAGTACTAACCGTGGGTTGTATATTGGTGCCTATGGCTGGCTTGAGAATGTACGTCCAGAACATAAATCATTGACGCCAGTAGAATTACCCGATGATCTTGCTGACGTGTTTTTGCGCGACGGTGAGCAGCCGCTTAGCCGTGACAACAAGAATGCCGGTTATATTCATGCGCCGTCGCTCAATCATGCGGTGACTGCTGCGATCTTGCGTAACGGTTATCTTTCAAACGCCGCACCAGATAATCCGGGTAGTCTTGCTATTAATCTATCTTCTGAGCGTGTTCGCTTAGCGCTTTCGATAATCGAAGGGATGCAGGGCGGACAGAGTATGGCGGCGCTCCTTGGTTACCAATTCGAGCGTGGGTTGCATGATCGACATGATGTGGAAGTGGATGAATTTATCTATGACCTGCGGCTCGCATTTCCATTAAACGCCAATCGGTTCTCGACAACGAAGACACTCAAGACAGATGAGTTTGGGCGCCGTATTGGAATCAGGAAACTGGAAGCGCGCAATGTTATAGACGGACTGTCGATGATTGAGCATATTCGTAATAAAGGGATTTCCACCTATCCATTTGGTCTTGAAGATATGCCTGCAGCAAGTAACGCTCAAGCAGAAGCGATTAACGAACAAACGGACCGAATCGCTAACATTGCCGATGCAGTTGCCGACTTGGCCATGGCGGAGAGCGTGCACCAGGTAGCTCAGGGTAACTATGATCGTGCGGGAGCGACCCTTGACACCTACAGTAAAGGCAAATTTCCGGCGATGCCAGATGTGATCAAAACGCCACGATCAGGTGTGACTCTAACTCACCGGATTGGACTGCATCTCGAAACTGGTCTTGACCCGGCCGCTGCAGTTAATACGACGCCACGTTCTAAAGCAGATCCTGCGATAAACAAATGGTTGGCCCAGGTGTTGCCTGCTGCGGCAAGAATTGCCTGCGTCATCAGGATAGTGAATCCTGATGATGAAACTTCGGTTCGCCATGTGGTAACGCAAAACGATCTTGGATTAACCTCAATCGATCTTCTGTATAAAGGAAATATCGAAAATAAAAAAGCGATGACCATACTCGATGACCTGATTGAGGCGCATGTTATTTCGACGCATACACCTAGACCGAATCAGCTGATAGAAATTTTCTATCGGGAGAAGGCACAGGACATTGCAGATCATGTATCTTTCTTTGATCTTTCTGCCATGCTAAGGAGCCTGCGGGCGCTGGTTCTAAATTCCCGGCCACTGCGTGCCAGCGATATGGCCTTAACCGATGAAGCATCGGAGGAAGGCGATATCGATATATCTATTGATGCAAACAGGGCAGTACTGATTCGCGATGAGCTGGCCAATCATAATAACCTACTGATCAATTTTCGAGATACATTACAAGCACGAATTGAAGCGGAGCAGGAAGAGCAGGTTATCAATGAAATCGACCAATCCATTACAGACTTTGCCGCAGTGGTGATCCAGATATCAGCGTTCCTGGAATCTGAAACCGGAACCGGTGCTATCTTCGATACAAGACAGACTGTATTTGTTGCACTGCTTGATAGACTCGGATTGTTGATTGATCGATGGGACAACAAGCTTGTCGAATTTGACGATGCAATTACTACCTATACGACGTTATCAGGCGATGTCAGTGCTGACCGAAAATTTATTGAGTTACAGAAAGCGGAGCGCAGGATCGCTACCGTGCCAACCGACCCGTTGCCTATACAACCCGATGACTTCAGGGATGATCTGGTCAATATAAGGAGGCCGGCGTTTGTTTCACGTCTCGATGCAATGAAAGTGTTGCATGTGAGCGCCAATGCACTGGGCGACCTTTATAATGCGATTAATGCAACAGTCGTAGCCAACCAACCATTCGATTCTACCGGGGTTGATCTTGAAGAAGAAAAACAAAAGATCCTTTCCCTTGCCGCTGATCTTTCTGCCCGTTCAAGTTTAATCTCAAACCAAGCCGAGAAAACCCTATTGTCAGCTTCCAACAGTATCGACACTGCAGCGGAGGCGGGTAATCCGCAGGAGAAGGTAGATGCGCTTACGGTTGCGATCAAGACACTGCTCGGCGATGACTTTCAGGTCGTACCTGATTTTGGTTTAACCGATGTGCAGGGAGATGAATGGGGTAATGCCTGGGGGCC
>JGI24023J19991_10003156_pt1 | contig 11682 bp, 14 predicted proteins | sample Cruoilmetagenom1_FD_19991 | JGI IMG/M metagenome (IMG submission 19991)
ATTGGCCTTCCGGCCGCGTCGCGGGGCTTGCCCGTAGTCTCGCTACGCGCTTCACCCCGCTCCTAACCGGAAGGCCAATACGCCCCATGAAATGGGTCCGTATCAGTGAGACTTGGTATTAGGCCTTAACGCATCTTAAAGGCGATAGGTCCAGGCTGCGACGAACCAGGGACGCCCCAGGGACACTAAGGATAAGCGATGAAGATCGACCGTGTCTCTTCCATCGGGACTCAGCCGTCACGTCGCACAGAGCGCGGCGGCAGCAGTAAATCCAGTAGCTTTTCCAAGGCCCTAGGCAGCAACCCAGCACCGGCTCAATCGTCGGTTAGTGGCGGTGGCGCCTTGAGTCCGGTGGATGCGCTATTGTCGCTGCAAGAGGTTTCCGGCGAATCCAATCGGCGGGCTGCCGGTCGGCAGCGCGGCGAGGACTTGCTCGACCGCCTGGACGAATTGCGCCTGGCTCTACTCGACGGCCGGTTGCCGCGGGCGACAATCGAGCGGCTGGCCGCCATGGTCAGCGCCGAGCGAATCAAGTCCGACGACCCCAAGCTGGCCGAGGTTCTGGACGAAATAGAGCTGCGGGCCGCCGTCGAGTTGGCGAAACTGGAACAGTAATTCGCCGGATTCCGCCGTTTTTCGGTTTGTCTTTTGATTTCAAATGTCTGTGAGGATCGCCTAGGCGCGTTCTGATGCTTGTCCCGAGAAACAAAATTCATATACTCCGCGGCGAAATCGATCCCTTTCGAATGGGAATTGGATGAAGAAGCCACCGTCTTTACCGGCTCGCTACCGGCCAACTGCAAAAGAGCGGTTCATGAACCCGGTCATGGCCGAGTACTTCCGCCAGAAGCTGTTGCGTTGGAAGCAGGAGCTGCAGCTCGAGTCGAGCGAGACGATTCAGGAGCTGCAGACCGAATCGCTGCACGAAGCCGATTTGGCTGACCGCGCGACGCTCGAAACAGACCGGTCCCTGGTNTTGCGGACCCGGGACCGCGAGCGGAAGCTGATCTCCAAAATCGATGCCGCTCTGCGCCGCATCGAGGATGGGTCATACGGATTCTGCGAAGAGACCACGGAGCCGATCAGTCTGCAGCGCCTGGAGGCGCGACCGATCGCGACCCTGTCGATCGAGGCGCAAGAGCGGCACGAGCGCCTGGAGCGGACCCACCGGGACGATTAATACCGGTATGGCGACAAGAAAAGAGCCCGGTGCTTTAGTCGCACCGGGCCTATTTTTTGCTGATTCAGGATTAGAAGGGCCAGAGAACGTCGAATATCTGTTGGCCGTAGCGCGCTTGCTGCACGTCCGTGATGTGGCCTCGGCCGCCGTACGCAATCCGCGCCTCGGCGATCTGATCGTAGCTGATGGTATTCGTCGAGGTGATATCCTCGGGCCGGATCATGCCGACCACCTGTAACTCGCGCACCTCGTAGTTGACGCGCACCTCCTGGCGTCCGGCGATAACCAGGTTCCCGTTGGGCAATACCTGGGTGACCAGGGCGGCGACCCGCAGGTCGATGCTCTCGTCTCTGTCGACGCTACCGGCGCCCTCCGAATTGCTAGCGCTGTCTACATCGACAAGATTGGTGGGATCGATCGCCTCGGGCAATATGGCGCCAAGGCCGGTTTCGTAGCCCAAGAAGGCATCGGCCGATGCGTTTTCGGCGTTTGTGCGGCTGCGCTTCGTCGTGTTCGAGATCTTCGCGTTATCGTCAATCTCGATGACCACGGTCAGAATATCGCCGACCTCCGTGGCCCGCTGATCCTTGAGGAAGGCACGCGAACCAGGCCGCCAAAGAGAGTTCGGCTGGCGCACGATCACCTCGGGCGCCGGCATAGGCATCGAAATCGGCTGATTTTCGTGCAGGACAGCCGGGTTCTCAACCTTGGTCAGGGGCGGCTCCTGGCCGATCTGCGACAATCGGGTCAGGGCGTTGCACCCGGCCAGGCTAACGGCAATGAGGACGAGTGCCGTGGCCCTGACGGCGTGCCGAGTTGCCCTCGGCTGCGCTTCGACGGACATCATCACTTCGTCTCCTTATTCATTGGCCGAGCTCAATGTTGTCTGCACGACACGGACCGTGCCGGAGTCGACAACAGCGGCATTGATGATTTTATTCGACTTCGTGTTCATGACCCGGATCACATCGCCGGAGGCGCCAGGCTCCAGGGCGCGTCCTTGAGCACTCAGCGATATGCGCGGCGAATCGAGACGGATCGTGATCAGGCTGTTTTTGGCGACAACGACGGGCGCCCGTAGCTCGCTGGCGAGCACCGTATCGCCCGGACGAATCGGCCGGCGCGGGCTCATACCTACCAGGTTTTGGGCGTCGACGATGATGTCGCGGCCGAGCCGGTCGGCGCGGGTGCTGCTCCATTCGATATCGCCCTTGCGGATGACCTCGCCTGGCTCCACCCGGCGGCGCAGAACCGGAACGTCGGTCATGGCCACGACGCGTCCCGAGATATTGGCCTTGGCCAACGGTATCCCGGTAGCGGGAGCAACGATCAGGGCCGTGAATCGGCCATTGGCGGGATCGTGGCTGAGACTGGCGATCGACAGGGACGGCTCCGCGTCACTGGGCAGATCGAGCCGTACCCCGGCTTGATCCAGGACCAGCGAGAGCCGCCCGGTCACGCCTTGGCGTGCCAAGGCATCCAGCATCTCTGTTTCGATGCGCTGGCTATCGATCACCTGACTGGCGCGCTCGACGACGGCGCGGTCAAGCCGCGAGGTCGGCTGCCATGGCAATCCGTAGGCCTTTGCCACGGCGGCAAGCCAGCGGGCGCTAACCTCGACCTGCTTGCCGGGTGCCGGCGCCCGCGCGATGGCGGTAGCGCCCTGCGTGCCTGTCCCCTCGAAAAGATCGCTCAACAGCACAACCGGGCCGTCCACGATGACGTGGGATTTCATCATCACCGGCGCCGCCACCTCGGTCGCGGCTGCCAGCGCCGTGGGGGCAAGCAGGATGAAGACGATGGCTACGAAGATACGACGCATCAGATTACCTCTAGTGTTAGCGGCGGTTCAGTTAGCGAAGCTGGGCAGCGGCCTGCATCATCTCGTCCGAGGCCTGAATGACCCGGGAATTCATTTCGTAAGCGCGCTGTGCCGTGATCAGGTTGGTGATCTCGGCGACCACGTTTACGTTCGAGGTCTCGAGCGCGCCCTGCTGAATCGTACCGAAGCCCGGCGATCCCGGTGCAGCCAGCGTGGATGTGCCGGATCCCGGGGTTTCCAGAAACAGATTGCCGCCGATTGCTTGTAGGCCGGCCTCGTTAGGGAAGTTGGCGAGCTGAATCTGGCCGACGTTGGAGGAGGTGAGCTGACCGTCAATGGCCACCAATACGTCGCCTTGAGCGTTGATCGTAACGGAAATCGCGTCGTCCGGGATGGTAATGCCGGGCTGCACGAGATAACCGTTGGCGGTCACCAGGTCGCCCTCAGGGCTGCGGCCCAGGGCGCCGCTGCGCGTATAGCCGGTTTCGCCCGACGGCAACTCGACGGAAAAATAGCCCTTCCCGTTGATCGCCAGATCGAGATTGTTGTCCGTGATGACCAGGTTGCCTTGCTCGGTGATTCGGTAGGTGGCGGCGGGCTTTACGCCGAGGCCAATCTGAATACCCGAGGGCACGACCGTGCCGGTATCCGACGACGTGGTGCCGGGGCGCAGCAGGTCTTGGTAGAGCAGATCGTGAAATTCCGCCCGCTGGCGCTTGTAGCCGGTGGTGTTGATATTGGCGATGTTGTTCGAAATGACCTCGACGTTGAGCTGCTGGGCGAGCATTCCCGTCGCGGCGATGCTTAGTGATCTCATAATGCTTATCCTCTCCTGATCCTCAAGCGTCGGCGACCAACGCGTCGATGGCCTCGAGAATGCGTCTGTGTTCCTGGTCCGCAAGCTTGCCGGCAGACTGGTAACTGCGCACGGTTTCGATCATGCGGGTCATCTCGGCGATGCCGTTGACGTTCGAGGCCTCGACCATGCCCTGCACGACATCGGACTCGCGGGTCGCTTGCGGCTCCTGACCCTTGGCCTCGTACAGGCTGTTGCCGATCTTGGACAGGGCCGCCGGGTTCTCGAATGTGAAGACCTCGATGCGGCCGATCTCCAAGGCATCGGCCGAAACAGTACCGTCGCGGGCGACAATGATGCTGTTTGCGTTCGGTGGCACCGTGATAGGGGCGCCGCCGGCGCCGAGCAGGGGATGGCCCTGCGAGGTGATTAACTGGCTCTGGCTGTTAAGCTGGAAAACCCCGTGCCGGGTGTAACGCTGTCCCTCGTCGGTCTCTACGGCGAAATAGCCGTCGCCGCGGATGGCCAGATCGAGCGGATTATTGGTGTTGGTCAGCGGTCCTTCGGTCATATCGCGGAAATATGCGACGTCATGAACCAGGCTGACGACCTGGTTTTTTCCGGTCGATTCAACCTGTTCTTTGAAAATCATGCTTTCCGACTTGAACCCGGACGTGTTGAGATTCGCCAGGTTGTTGGATATGGCATCCATCTGTCGGGCAAGCACGCTTTGGCGTGTAAGGGCAACGATTAGCGAATTTTCCATGGCTTAACCGAACTCTCTCCTGCCTATTCGGCGACACCCATGCACGTCCGATGCCAATTCGAAATGGCGCGGAATGGCTGTTGTTTTGGAGGTTCGGCCGGGCACCAGCGCCACCAACGACCTTGTATCTGGCACAGCTTGCCGGGTAGTTCTTGCCGATTCCTGATTTGGCCAAAGCCCCGAATTCGGGCTGCCTCAACGAGTTCTTAACCGCGATTGGTTAATCTGCATCCTCGTTAAATATCTGGAAAAAATAGCGAGTTTTGCAGGGATGACCGATCAGACCGCGGCGATCGACGAAGCGCCGGGCGGCGAGGGCGAGGCTGAGGGCGAGGCGCCCAAAGCCAAGCGCAAGCTCTCCGGCAAGAAGATCGTCCTCTTCTTCGTCGTGCCGATGTTGCTGCTACTGATGACGGGCGCCGGAATCTATTTCTCCGGATTGATCGACCCGTTCCTTGGCGTCGATGAAGAAGATAAGGAGTTGCTCGCCGAGGAAGAGGCGGGGCCGTCCGCCTTCTATGACCTGCCGGATATGCTGGTCAACCTAAACTCGACGGGTCGGAAGAAGAGTTATCTGAAGATCTCGGTAAGCCTCGAAGTGGCTTCGGAAAAGGATATCGCCCATTTGGAACAAGTCCTACCGCGCATCGTTGACAACTTTCAGGTCTATTTGCGCGAACTTCGCATCGAAGACCTGCGCGGATCCGCCGGTTTGCAGCGCTTGCGTGAAGAGTTGTTGCTGCGCGTTGTCACCGCGGCGCAGCCGGTAGTCGTCAGAGACGTGCTTTTCCGCGAAATGTTGATCCAGTAGGGCGCGCGAGATGGCAGAGGACGCAGATATCATCGAAGAACAAGAAGGCGGAGGTGACGCCGACCAGGAAGCCATGATGGCCGAATGGGAGGCGATGGCCGATGAAGACGCCGAGGGCGATGACGGGGGGGGCGAAGGTGTCGTCGGTTCTACCCGCGTTCTTGACCAGAACGAAATCGACAGCCTGCTTGGCGTGGACGCCTCGGGCGGTGAGGATGGCGACAAGTCCGGCATTCAGGCGATCCTCAATTCGGCGCTCGTATCGTACGAGCGCTTGCCGATGCTCGAAGTGGTCTTCGACCGCCTCGTGCGGATGATGTCCACCTCGCTGCGTAACTTTACCTCCGACAACGTCGAGGTCAGTCTCGACAACATCAGCTCCGCCCGCTTTGGCGACTATCTCAATTCGATCCCGCTGCCGGCCATGCTGGCGGTCTTCAAAGCCGAGGAATGGGACAATTTCGGCCTGATGACCGTCGATAGCGCCCTGATCTATTCGATCGTCGACGTGCTTCTGGGCGGCCGCCGCGGCACGGCGGCCATGCGCATCGAAGGCCGGCCCTATACAACTATCGAGCGCAATCTGGTCGAGCGCATGGTGCACGTGGTGCTGGGCGATCTATCCGCCGCCTTCGACCCGCTGTCGCCAACCACCTTCCGCTTCGAGCGTTTGGAGACAAATCCGCGTTTCGCCGCCATCGCCCGTGCCGCGAACGCGACCGTCGTGGTGACCCTGCGCGTCGACATGGAAGATCGCGGTGGCCGCATCGAATTGCTGATCCCGTACGCGACCCTCGAGCCGGTGCGCGAGCTGCTGCTGCAGATGTTCATGGGCGAGAAATTCGGTCGAGATTCCATCTGGGAGGGCCATCTCACCTCCGAGCTATGGCAGACGGAGGTGAATCTCGAAGCGGTGCTCGACCAGGTCGAGCTACCGCTGCGTGACATCTTGAACTGGACCGAGGGCAGCCGTTTGGAACTCAATGCGGCGCCGAATACCAAGATCGGCATGCGCTGCGGCGACGTGTCCATGTTCAACGGCTATATGGGGCGCAAGGGCGCGCACATCGCCGTTCGCATTGCCGAACGAATCGACTTGGATGGCTTGACGGAGGTTGAATGACCGGTGGCCTCAGTCTACCCGTAGCCATCGATGCGTTGATCGCCGTATTGCTTGTCGCCACCATCGTCTATGCGGTCGTGCTCAACCGCAAGTTGGTGGCGCTGCGCAACGCGAAGGTTGAGATGGAGGCTCTGGTCGCCCGATTCGCCGAATCCACGGCACAGGCGGAAAGCGGCATCCAAACGCTGAAGGCGCATGCCAACGAGTCCGGAGCGTCTTTGGATGGCATGGTCGGCCGGGCACACGGCCTGGCTGACGACCTGACGTTTTTGATCGAGCGGGGCAACAGTCTGGCGAGTCGGCTTGAAGGGGCGATTGAGTCGGCCCGAGTGACGAAAGGGCCTGGCGCCGCACGGTCGGATCGGCCGCAGGGTGCGGGTGCCAAGCCGGAAACGGCGAAGGTGCCACCCGCGGCCGAGGTCTCACCGGAAGAAGCGGCCTTACTAAAAGCCCTGCGCGGCGTTCGCTAGAAGAGTCGGGAGGAGAGAGCACCATGCGATTGCGTCTTTTGCCCGTTTTGGTTTTAACCGCCAGCCTAGCGCTGACCGTGCGGGTCAGCGATTTATGGCAGGGCGTCGACGGCATGGCCCGGGCGCAAACCGCCGAAAAAGTTGCCGAAAAGACCGCGGAACAGGCGGCCGCCGATGCTAAAGACGCCGATGCTAAAGACGCCGATGCTAAAGACAGGGCCGCCACCGAAAAAGCTGCGAGCAAGCCTGCTCAAGCGGCACCGCCCGTGGCCAAAGCGGCTGCGCCCAAGGCTTCCCGTCCTGGTGCCAATCCCGGCGAAACGCCGGCGCCGATGCAAGTTGCCCGAACGGAGGACCTGCCATCCGATCCGCTCTTGATGACCGATGAGGAAGTTGATCTTTTGCAGGCCCTCGCTAACCGGCGCCGGATCCTCGATGAGCGCGACCGCGAACTCGGCGACCGCGAGGCGCTGCTGGAGGCAGCGCAGCGCCGCATCGAAGAAAAGGTATCCGGCCTGGAGGCCCTGAAGAAGAGCATCGAATCTCTGCTGGTGCAGCAACAGGACGAGACAGAGACACAATACAATAGCCTGGTGAAGATCTACGAGAACATGAAGCCCAAAGACGCGGCGCGTATCTTCGAAGAGCTGGAGATGGCGGTTCTTATTCCGGTCGTCGAACGCATGAAGGAACGCAAGACGGCGCCGATCCTGGCCAAGATGAATCCGGTGAAAGCCAAGGCGATCACCGTCGAGTTAGCACAGCGCCGAAATCTGCCGGAAGACGAGCAAAAGTCCGAGCAAAAATGAACCCTATTACAACTTATCGTTTACGCTGTCTTAACCTGAAATCGGTAGGGTTTCCACCGCATTGCAAAGGGCTTGGTGGATTTGCCCTGCTGTTACAGGAGTAGCTAATGGCTGCCGTTGATATGAACATGCCGATCCTGATCGTGGATGATTACAAGACCATGCTCAGGATTATCCGGAACCTGCTCAAGCAGTTGGGATTCAACAACGTCGACGAGGCCTCGGACGGCAGCGCGGCGCTTCAGAAGCTGCGCGACAAGGACTTCCATCTGGTTATCTCCGACTGGAACATGGAGCCCATGAGCGGCCTGCAGCTCCTGAAGGAAGTGCGCACGGACGTCAAACTGAAGGAAACTCCCTTCATCATGATCACGGCCGAGAGTAAGAGCGAGAACGTGATCGCTGCCAAAGAAGCCGGCGTAAGCAACTATATTGTGAAGCCTTTCAATGCCGCGACGCTGAAGGGTAAGTTGTCTACGGTCCTCGGCAACTTCTAGGGTGAGTCTCGGCCATGCTTGCGCCGATGGCTCATGATGACGTGGAACGCCAGCTTGCGGAGCTCCGCAAGCGCCGGATCCACGTAGACCCGCAGGATATTCTCGAGGTTGTCGAGAGCGTCATGGGCTCGCTCCATGGCGACCACTCCAGCCTAGACAGCAAGCTCCATTCCGACATTGAGGCCTTGGCCAGCTACATTAGCACGGTGAAGGCGGAGATCGCCGAAATCCGCGCCGATAAGATCAACGCGGAATATGTGCCGACCGCTAGTGACGAGCTGGGCGCCATCGTCGGCGCCACCGAGCAGGCGACAAACAGCATTTTCGAGGCCGTCGAGCTCATCGAGGAACTAAGTCAGGAAATGTCGCCTGACATGGCCGAGCGGGTGACGACCGCCGTGACCGGCATCTACGAGGCATGCGGCTTTCAGGACATCACCGGCCAACGCATCACGAAGGTCGTCAAGGCGCTGCAAAGCATCGAGGAAAAAGTACAGGACCTCTTGATCGCCTTTGGCGAGGAAGCCGGTGAGGCGCGGCGCGAAAAGACGAAGGAGCCTGAGGTCGAGGCTGCCGAACCCGACGACAAGTCATTGATGAACGGCCCGCAGATGCCGGACAACGCCAACAGCCAGGCCGAGATCGACGCCCTCCTGGCCAGCTTCGATTGATGTGCCATGACCGGTGGGGTGCAGGTCAAGCGCGAGGGATCGGGCGACAGCGCTATTGTCTTGTTGCTGAGCCTGAAGCTTATTTTGCTGGCATTCTTCATCTTGTTGAATGCCCTCTCGGACTTTGAAGAGGCGCGGACCCACCAAGTCATCGACAGCGTCAGCAAAGCGTTCCACGGTCAGCTCGAACCGGTCAATGCGCCGGCTCTGCTTAATGGGTCGCCGGGCTTGCTGCCCGAGGCCGAAGCGTTGATCAACGACGTGGGTAGCCTATTCGAGTCCCTTGTTCCGGCCCAGCGCAGTGTCCGCACTGCGCGCACCCGGGCCGTGCACATTGAATTGCCCTCCGTCGCTCTCTTTAGGATCGGCAAGGACAACCTTCGTCCGGAGCGCAAGGCTCTCATCCGACGCTTGGCGAAGGCCTTGCTACAGCGGAGCGCCCGAGACCTGGTCTACAAGCTGGAGTTCCTGCACGGCATTCCGGGGGACGGCGCGACAGGTGCATCGCGGACTCAGGAGATTCGCCGCGCCTCCGGTCTTGCTGCGTTGTTGATGGAAGAGGGATTGGCGCCCGAGTTGCTGTCGATCGGTGTGTTACCCGGCCGGTCCGGCCGGGTCGAGTTCGTGCTTAGCGTTCGCGACGAAACGTCGGGTCCGGACGGGACGCCCTCCGGCGAACAGGAGGGGGCGCAATGAGCACACACGAAACGCCGCCGGCGACACCGAATCCGGTGACTGGCTCACATTTCGCCCCCGAGCCGCTGCCGTTTCGGCGGTCGTCATCCAATAACGCCTGGATGATCACATTCACCGATCTCATCGCCCTGATGCTCACATTCTTCGTGCTGCTCTTTTCCATGTCGCAGCTGCAGCAGCAGAAGTGGCAGTCTCTTGTAGAATCGCTAGCGAGCAATCTGAGCGCCACCTACAGGACCGAGACGGCCAAGTTCGCGGCCGACTATCAGATAGCGGTACCGATCGACCCCCCAGCCGCGGATCTGGACTACCTCGAGCCGATCCTGCGCGAACACTTTGCTGCGGACCCTATGCTCGAGGGTGGATCGATCGATCGGGTCGAGGGCGGCCTAATTGTTTCCTTCCCCGACGAGCGTCTCTTTGTCGGCAGTACCCCCGAGCTGACGGCGCGGGGTGCGAAAGTCATCTTCGCCTTGGGTAGTGTCCTGCGGAACCTGGACAATGCCGTCGACGTGAATGCGAACATTCGATCGAGGGCAACAATCGTGACCGCGGACTGGGAAACCGCCCTGGCGCGGTCGGTAGCGGTGGTGCGCATCCTGGCGCAAAGCGGCTTCGCCGGTTCGGCCGTCGCCCGCGGCCTGGGCAGCGAAGACAAGCCAGGCAGTCGTGGCCACAATGCGGACGGACTCAACCTGTTGGTGCTTGAGGATCAACGGGGATGATTGAGCGTCTCATACGTGCGCTTGTCATCACCGCGGCATTATGTGTCGCGGGCACTGTCGCGGCGGCAGAGCGCGTCGCTGTTCGGGTCGGCGAGCACCCCGGATTTTCCCGNCTGGTCTTCNGTTGGCCTGGGCCCGTGGGTGTCAAGCTGGAGCAGGNGCCCGGACGGGCAACGCTGCATTTCGACCGGGCTGCCGAGCTGGATCTTGCGCGTTACAAGGCGGACCCACCGCCCGGCATCCCAAGTCTTTCCGTGGCCGACGAGGCGCCGGGCATGTCGGTTGCCATTACCTTGGCCGACGGCTTCCGGGCGCGGCTTCTGGAAGTTGATGGCGTGGTTGTCGTTGATGTCCTACAGCCGGGGACGCCGCTGGACGCAGCGCCGGCGAAGCCCGGCAACAAACAACCGGACCCGACCNTCGCGTCGAAAGAAAGCGCCGGCAAACCCGCTGCCGATAAACCCGCCCCCAAGAAACCGGCCCCCAAGAAACCGACCCCTAGCAAATCTACTGACGTCAAGCCGCCGGCCGCGCCGCGGCCGCTGCGCAAGCCGACCCAAACCGTCACCGCGGTATCGCTTGAGCCGGTGACGGTCGCACCGGCGTCCTCGCCATCGGCGCCGGGACAGGTCACCTCGGNGCCAATTCCGCCCCTTTCGGCGCAGTCCGGTTCCGACCCAAGTAGCGGTCCGATTTCGCTGCTGCCGCCCACGGCTACGCAACCGGCCGACACCCCAGCGGAAGCTACCGCAGATACCGAAGCGAAAACCGAGCCCGTGCAGAACGCTGCGGGAGTCGCCGTGCCCTTACCCAAGGCGCGGCCGCTCCGCCGGGCGCCGGGGGCGAAGCCGGATCTGTCGGACCCTGCCAACAAGACGGCGGCCACGGAGTCACAGCCGCCGGCAAGCCCGCCGGTTAGTCGACCCACGGGAGTTACCAGTGACGGTGCGGCCGTCATTATCGATACGGCGACCGCGCCGGCACGCGCTGTCGATCGCGGGGTCCCGGTGCCGTTGCGCTTTGACTGGCCGGAGGAGGTTGCCGCCGCTGCCTACCGACGCGGTGCATCGCTGTGGCTTGCCTTTGACCGGCCTTTGTCGCGTGATCTGACCGTCGATCTGGCCCGCCTCGCACCACAGTTCGCCCCGTATGAGCAATTCTCGATCAACGATGGAACTCTCATTCGCATGGCCGCTCCGCCAGTGCTTGTGCCCCTGATGCGCAAGGAGGGCAAGGCCTGGATCGTCGATCTGTGGTCCGCGGATCGTGCCGATGTGCCGGGCATCGAGGTCGCGGTGGATGGCGCCGCGCAGCCG
>JGI24023J19991_10003157_pt1 | contig 11681 bp, 11 predicted proteins | sample Cruoilmetagenom1_FD_19991 | JGI IMG/M metagenome (IMG submission 19991)
TAAAGACGGCTTTAAGCAAACCGAAATCGGCTTGATCCCTGAGGATTGGGAGGTGGTGAGATGAAAGTAATTGCAGATGCTTCCATTCTAATTCATCTTTCGGCAATTGGGAGATTCCATCTATTAAAGGAGCTGTTCAAGGCAGTGGTGATCCCTGAAGGGGTTTACACAGAGGTAGTGATAGATGGATGGGGCCTCTCTGGCTCCCTAGAAACATCCCAGGCGATAAGAGCAGGGTCTATAAAGGTAAACCAAGTTATGGATAAGGAAAAAATTAAAGAGAAATCGCAAGAATATAAGGTGAGTACAAGTAATGCTGAGGTAATTCAATTGGGAAAAGAGATAAATGCTGAGGTTGTGTTAGCTGATGAAGAGGAAGTAAGAGAAGCAGCAGAGGCCACTGGATTCAGAGTAAGAGGCTGCTTAGGTATATTGATGGAAGCGGTCAAAAATAAAGCCGTATCCCCTCAGCAGGCTATTGCGGATATTGATAGCTTGGTCAAATCTGGCTACCGCGTAAGTGATGACATAGTTAATGAGGTAAAGGATGCTTTAAGGAGGTGGAGCAAATGAAAGCTTTTTTGATGATTCCAGAAAGAATAAGGGAGAGATTCTTACAAGAGATATTGAATATGTATGTAGAGGGTGAATTATCAGCAAGCAGAGCCTCACAGATGCTTGGCATACCAAGGGCAGCATTCTATAGCCTTTTAGCTGAGACGAACACTCCATTGCCCCAGAAACTCAACCAGAGCATCAAGTGGGAAATAGAGGAATTACTAAGGTAGAAAAGTGGAGGAGAAATTCAAGCAAACCGAAATTGGCTTGATCCCTGAGGATTGGGAGGTGGTGAGGTTGGGGAAGGTGATAACTTACCAGAAGGGTCAAAAGCCAAATAACTTGAGTTGATGAAAAGCTTAGGGAGCAAGGCGGATTATTGACTTAATAGGGGTAGGAGATTGGAGCGGATGCTCCAATCTACCCATAGAAGCACTAAGTCTAAATCACATAGACAAAATCTTAAACATCGCCTTTGGCAACCGGGCTTCAAAGAGGAGAATATATGCCCAAAATTTCTAAAGTCTTAGTCATTGGCTCCGGCCCTATCGTCATCGGGCAGGCGGCGGAGTTTGATTACGCCGGAACTCAAGCCTGCAAAGCCCTGCGAGAGGAGGGAATAACTACAATTCTGGTTAACTCCAACCCAGCCACCATCATGACCGATGAGGGCATTGCCGATATTGTCTATATCGAGCCACTTGCCGTAGAAGTATTAGCCCGCATCATCGAAAGGGAAAGGCCCGATGGCCTCCTGCCTACCCTAGGAGGACAGACAGGATTGAACTTGGCAGTAGAGCTAGCTGACGCTGGTATCTTAGCTAGGTTTGGCATCCGATTACTGGGAACACCACTGGAGGCCATCAGAAAGGCAGAGGAACGCTCTCTATTCAAGCAATTGCTTGTTGATATCGGCGAGCCAGTGCCCCAGAGCGCTACGGTAAATTCGGTAGAGGAGGCGCTCAGGGTGACTCGAGATATCGGCCTTCCCCTGATCATTCGCCCCTCTTATACCTTAGGAGGAAGTGGCGGAGGCATCGTCCATACCGAGGAAGAATTAGCCACAGTGGTAGCCTCGGGGCTTTCCGCAAGTCTCAGTCGGGAGGTGCTGGTGGAAAAATGCCTCCTGGGATGGAAGGAGATTGAGTATGAGGTGATGCGAGACGGGGCTGATAACTGCATCACCGTATGCAACATGGAGAACATCGACCCCATGGGGGTGCATACCGGAGACAGCATCGTGGTGGCCCCTAGCCAAACCCTGTCAGATAAAGAATACCAGATGCTAAGGTCAGCTAGTCTCAAGATTATCCGTGCCCTTGGCATTGAAGGTGGTTGCAACATTCAGTTTGCCTTGGCTCCTCATCCTTTAGTGGCTATGAGGTGGTCGCCACCAGACAATGAGCCCCCAGATGCTTACTATGTCATTGAGGTTAATCCCCGGGTTAGCCGCAGCTCAGCTTTGGCTAGCAAAGCCACTGGATACCCTATTGCCCGGGTGGCTGCCAAGATTGCTGTGGGCAAACGATTAGATGAGATCCCCAATAAGGTAACTGGGAAAACAATGGCCGCATTTGAGCCAGTATTGGATTATTGTGTGGTCAAAATCCCCCGCTGGCCGTTTGATAAGTTCGCCAGCGGAGACCGTACCCTGGGTAGTCAAATGAAAGCTACCGGAGAAGTGATGGCTATTGACAGGTGCTTCGAGGCAGCGCTTCAGAAATCAGTACGCTCTCTGGAGTTTGGTGGGAAGCTACTTCTCTGGGAAGACCAGAGATGGGGAGATGATTTTTATCCATTGCATCCCAACGATTTGCGGCTGTGGGCGATCATGGCCAAACTTAGGCGGGGGGCAAATCCTGAAGAGCTATCAACCTCTTGTGGCATTGATCCTTGGTTTATGGCTAAATTCCAGAACATTATCCATATGGAGAAGCGCCTCCTCTCGGAGCGGCTAACCCCCCAGCTTCTTAAGGAGGCAAAGAGACTGGGTTTCCCCGATGCCGAGATCGGCACCTTGGCTGATAGACTTCCCGAGCAGGTGCGACAACTTCGTAAGGAGTGGCAAATTTGCCCGGTATATAAAATGGTGGATACCTGCGCTGCCGAGTTTGAAGCATCCACACCATATTTCTACAGTACCTATGAGACGGAAAACGAAGCCCACCCCCTGGAGGGGCAGAAGGCAGTAGTTATCGGCTCGGGGCCAATTCGCATCGGCCAGGGCATTGAATTTGACTATTGCAGCGTGCACTCAGCTTGGGCCCTCCAAGAGGCAGGGATTAAGAGCATTATGGTGAACTCCAACCCAGAGACTGTATCCACCGATTTTGATCAAGTAGACCGCCTTTATTTTGAGGCTTTAGATGAGGAAAGCCTACGAGATGTTCTAGATAATGAAACTCAATTCTCCCCCCCACCTTCGATTGTGCAATTTGGGGGGCAGACGGCAATCAATCTTGTCGAACCCCTCAGCCGAAGTGGGATGCCCCTTGTCGGCTCTAGCGCTGAAACCATTGATATCGCCGAGGATCGCCATCGCTTTGAGGATTTCATCGACTGTTTAGCTATCCCCCAGCCCCCCGGCGCTGGCGCTACCTCCAGCGAAGGAGCTCTGGCCATTGCCCAGGCTCTCGGCTATCCGTTGCTAGTACGCCCCAGCTATGTGTTAGGGGGTAGAGCAATGGAGATTGTCCACAACAGGGATGAACTCATCCGCTATATGAGTGGAGCTCTCCAGTTGGGAGATAAACATCCGGTACTCATCGATAAGTACCTCGCCGGTAAGGAGGTAGAGGTAGATGCTATCTGTGATGGGGAGAGTGTCCTTATCCCAGGAATCATGGAGCATATTGAACGGGCGGGGGTGCATAGTGGGGATTCTATAGCTGTCTACCCCGGCATAAACCTAACCCAAGAGGAAGTAGACACCCTGGTTGACTATGCGGTGCAGATTGGCTTAGAACTTAAGGTCAAAGGGCTAATGAATATCCAGTTCGTGATCATGAGAGAGAACAGCTCATCTGTAGTCTATGTGCTGGAGGTTAATCCTCGGGCCAGTCGCACCATCCCGTTTATTTCCAAAGTCACCGGAGTGCCTATGGTGAGGATAGCTACTAAGGTTATGCTGGGCGTAACTCTCAAGGAGCAAGGGTATAAGACAGGGCTGTGGCCAAAGCAAAAATTAGTTGGCATCAAAGCACCGGTGTTTTCCATGTCGAAACTAGCTGGAGTGGATTCTTACCTGGGTCCAGAGATGAAGTCTACTGGCGAGGTGATGGGCATCGATTATTCCTTTGAGGCTGCCCTAGCCAAGGCACTACTTGCCGCCGGCTTGATGCTCCCCCCCAAGGGGGCAATTCTCCTCAGTATTGCCGATCAAGATAAAGTTGAAGCACTACCCCTGATCAAAAAGCTCCATCATCTAGGCTACCAACTCTATGCTACTGAAGGAACGGCAGCGATGATCGAGGTAGCACAGATCGAGGTAGGGCTAATCACCAAAAAGCTGAATGAGGGATATCCCAATGTGGTAGATGTTATTCAACAGGGCATCGTCTGTAGTGTAGTTAACACCATTACCGGGGAGCAAATTCCACTGCGAGATGGCTTTTATATCCGGCGTGCTGCGGCAGAGAAGCGGATTCCTTGCTTCACCTCCCTGGATACTGCCCGGGTAGCGGTTGAAGCGCAAGGTGTTGGAGGGCAAACCTTCACCGTTCAGCCCCTAAGGAAATATCTGGGGGAATTATAAAGGTGGTTTGGTGAACCAAGCTCTCGCCCCCATTCAAAGTTGTACTGAACTTTTGTCTCGCATCTATCTTATGGAGGTAGAGGCCGCTGAGATTGCCTCGGCGGCATACCCAGGGCAGTTTGTTATGGTACGCACCGGATGGGGACACGATCCCTTGCTGCGACGCCCACTCAGCATCCACCGAACTAACGGTGGGCAAATCGCCTTTCTGTTTAATGTAGTGGGGCGGGGAACAGAGTGGCTGGCGCATCGCCGCCAGGGTGATTTTTTAGATCTACTCGGCCCTTTAGGTAAGGGCTTTTCTATCCACCCCGATTCCCACCACCTTCTCCTAGTAGCCGGGGGAATGGGTATTGCCCCGCTAGTTTTCCTGGCTCAAGGAGCTCTTGCCAATGGCCACTCGGTGACTTTGCTCTTAGGGGCGAGGACAGCTTCATTGCTCTACCCCAAAGCTTTGCTACCCCCTGAGGTTGAATTAGTCCTGGTCACTGAGGATGGCTCAGCAGGTAAGCGGGGGCAAGTTTCGGATCTTGTGCCTGATTTCAGCCCCAAAGCTTCCCAAATTTTTGCTTGTGGGCCTGTCCCTTTGTATCAAGCCATGGCAACTCAAAACCAAGTAAGAGAAAGGCCAATTCAGGTCTCCCTAGAAGCAAGGATGGGCTGTGGGCTAGGAGCCTGCTACGGTTGCACTATAAAAACCAGAGGTGGCTTAAAACAAGTATGTAAGGACGGGCCTGTATTTGAGTTGCGAGATATACTCTGGCAGGAGGTAAGGGTATAATAAGAGTTGGGGGATGAGTGCGATGGTAATTACCAGAAGAATCAGCCTTCAAACTTCGGGATGCTGCGATGTTGTTGATATCACTCGTCAGGTGGCCAAGGAGATCGCCGGGTCTGAGGTGAACAGTGGGACGGTGACCCTCTTCTTAGCCGGGTCGACGGCGGGGGTCTCTACCATCGAAAATGAACCGGGGCTAATCTCCGATTTCAAGGAAATGTGGCAGCGGGTTATCCCTACCGACATTCGCTATCGCCATGACCAGGCTTGGGGGGAGGGCAACGGATACTCTCATGTGCGGGCTTCCCTTTTAGGTGCTTCATTGACCATCCCGTTTAGTAACAAGACTCTGACCTTAGGTACCTGGCAGCAAATAATTGTGGTGGATTTTGATAACCGCCCTCGTTCGCGGCAGATTGTGCTCCAAATCATGGGGGAGTAGGTGGAGAGGCCTTTTAGAGTATGGAAGGATGTTTATGCCATCGGGGGAAGCGATTTATCTCATCCTGCTGACTGCTGCGTCTACCTCATCGATGCCGGAGAACTGATCCTCATCGACTCCGGGGCGGGGGAAAGCTTCAATCGACTTGTAGATAACATTGAGGCCCTGGGGGTTTAATCCCCAAAAGCTCAGCGCAGCAATTGCTACTCATGCTCATATTGACCATATTGGTGCGCTACATCAGTTCCAAGAAGAGTTCGGCGTCAAGGTTATTGCCCACCAACTGGAAACGATTCATATCCCCGGCCACACCGCAGGGGGTATCGCAGTATATGTAGATATGGAGAAGAGAATTCCTTTCGGCCAAGATATTCATGGCCCCTATTTCTTTCCCGGGGCCGACCCAGGGCAGGCGAAGATTTCACTTGAGCGGCTTATCGATCTTGAGGCAGATATCCTCTGTGAAGGGCATTTTGGTATCTACCAGCCAAAAGCAGTAGTTAAAAGATATATAGAACAATATCTTTTCAGTTTATACTAAAGAATGAACCATGACCTTATCTATCAGCTTGAACAGCATCTCTGCGAGGATGTTTTGCAACTACTCCATGCTGGAACTGAAATAGCCAGCGAGCAAGGGCAGTCTCTATACCTGGTAGGTGGAGTAGTGCGCGACCTGCTCCTGGGGAGAGCTAATTTCGACCTCGATCTGGTGGTAGAAGGTGATGCCATAAAATTGGCCAGCTTGCTGGGGCAAAGGGAGGGGGGTGAGGTTGTAGTTCATCCCCGCTTTGGTACTGCTAAATTCCGCCGCGGAGGGCTGGCTTTTGATCTGGCCACCGCCCGCGCCGAGACTTATTCCCGTCCGGGCGTTTTGCCCGCTGTACACCCTGGCTCAATAGAGGATGACCTTCGGCGGCGTGATTTCACCATCAATGCCATGGCGATTAACCTCAGCGGAGATAGCTTTGGCAAGCTCATCGATCCCTATGGCGGGGAAAGCGATCTCAAGCTCAAGCTCATCCGCATCCTTCACCAAAGAAGTTTTATTGATGATGCCACCCGCATCCTGCGTGCCCTTCGCTATGAGATGAGGCTTGGCTTCCAACTTGAAGCAGGTACTGAGGAGTTGCTGCGCCGTGATGTGGCAATGCTACACACCATGACTGGGGAGCGAATACGACACGAGCTAGAGCTGATCTTAGCCGAAGAGCGCCCGGAGAAAATACTGCACCGGGCTGAAGAACTAGGTGTGCTCAAAGAGATATACCCCACCCTTTCGGGCGATAGCTGGATTATGGAGAAGTTTGAGCAAGCTCGCTTGGGTAGTTATCCTTCTCTCCGTGCTATCTATTTCTCTCTCCTTGCCAGTCGCTTCAGCCCCCAGGAAGGGGAAGCTTTTATTGAGCGTCTGAAGATTCCTGGGGCGATCGCCCGGATAATCCGAGATACCCTCTCCCTCAAGGCAGGCCTCAGGATTCTGGAGACTCCCAAGCTCCCCCACAGTGCTATTTATCGATTACTCCATGGCTATTCTAGCCAAGCAATCGTAGCTGGTGCCCTCGCTTCAGACTCAGCATTAATTCGGCAAAATCTTGAGCTTTACCTGAATAAGCTGCGCTATGTTAAACCATCGCTAAATGGGAGGGCTTTACAACAAATGGGGCTATCACCTGGTCCCCGCTTAGGTGAGATACTGCACGCCCTTGAGGAAGCTCGGCTAGATCAAAAGGTAAAAAGCAAGGATCAAGAGGAAGAGCTAGTTCGCCGCTGGCTAAGCGAATGAGGTCGGAGGATAAATTGGAGAAGACGCTCCTCACTTCAATGAGGAGAGGATGTGACGAGTTCTGAGTTGGAAAGCCTCCTCAAAGGTTCTGGCACCCAGGATTTTTCTCTTTAGGCCCTCATATGGCGGAAAAGCACCACCATAGCCGATAACCCTCCTAGCCTTGGCTACCATTTCAAGTTGCTCCTTTGTCCAATTGGGTGAAATGTATCCGTCTTTTGGGCCGGGTTCCAATGCTTGATACCTCATCGGATAGGAAACGACTCCCCAATTTAGAAGAGCCCGGAGGCGTTCTAGGAAATCCTCTGGGGTATCCAGATAGTTATAAAGGCAGTAGACTACAATTTTCCTCCCCCTTATTCCCAGGCTGTTTAGAAGATCGATAGCTTGTTTTAGCGGCTCCTTAATTCCCATACTATCATAGGCTAATCTTATTATGGGAATTTTAAGCCGCTTAAGGCTAAGAGCCACCTCTTCAGTTAACAGCCTAGCATCGAGCCCTTGGTTGAAATCGACTTCAAGCCCTGTTTGCTCAACTTCGGCAAAGATATTCTCCCAATAAGGGGAAGCAAGAATATTGTTGTCCCACAGAATCACCTTCTTGTGACCTGGGTATATGAGGTGCTTGATAGACTCCCTGGCTTCAAACTTTGGCTCTAGCTGCGGAACGGAGCAAAAAAGGCACTGCCTGATACATCCTCTCGACGAGAATAGTATGCTGGATTTCCATTGGGGAATGAGCCAGTAGGCTGGCAGTAGGTCGTCAAGTTCTGGAATTACACCTTCGCAGATTTCAATTCTGTCTCCGAAGCTTTCCCTGAGATGATCCTGGCAGAGAGAGGCATAAATTCCACCGACTATCACTCTCGCCTTCTTGTATTCATTACCATAGAAGCGGACCACTTCATGAACTGGCTCCCAGGCATAAGTGAACAGGCTGGTGATGTATATTACATTGGGGTCAAATCCATCTGCTGAGGTGCCACTTACCAGTTTGATTGAGTCTCCTCTTTGCTGATGGTGTGCAGCTAGCTTGAGAAGGCCTAAAGGGGGGTAAGCAGTGTGATATTTGTGGGATCTCTGTGGCTCAACAAGCAGGACTCTCAAGGGGTGAGCCTGGTTCCCAATTTCGTGTGTATCAAATGTAGAAGGTGCCAAACTTGATGTCATGATAGCTTTCTAATTTGTTTATAAATCTCGTCCCATGATTTTACACGGATGATATTACTGGGCACTTCATTCCGAGGCTGGTTATAGGGCTGATCTAACAGAAAGACGATATCGCAAATATACGCGAGCTTTATAGCCTTCTCTAAATCATCTTCCACAAAATATTTAATTTTGTACTCTCTTGATTTGAAGAAGCGGTTGCGAGTATGGCCCCGCGGATCTGGAACGTCTTCGTTTCCTTTCTCGATGATCAACCTATCATATTTGAGTTCATGCTTCGCAAGCCACAATCTTGTGACTCGGTCGATAGGCTTCCCATGAATAAGGCTTGCCGTCTTCATTGCAAGCCTTGATCCTATGGCTCTTCGTTGCGCTCCATTCTGCAAAGATGGAAGAGGTGCCTTTTTCCATTTCTTGTTTACCTGCTTCTTAGGCTTCTCCTTCATCTTCTTGGTATTGGGCCAGGGGCGGTAAGTGAAAATAAATATCTTGAATTTGAAAATATTGCGCAGCTTTTCTAGATTGTTGGAAGCGCCTTCTTCCACTGGCATAGATGTCCAATACTCAGGGTCATTGAAGACTGCCTTCTCATCATCTTCCGAAATATTTAGACTCTCACACTCGTGAACGGGGATTGCAGTAATCTCATCTGGGCGAATTTCCTTACCTACATTCTTCTTGAGCAGCTTGCAAAATTGCTCCCGATGTCGGGTCAAAACACCATCGACATCGATACCAATGATGTATGATCGCAGATATGCTCTTTCACGGTGTCGGGCGTATCTATAGTAAAGCCCAAAATGGCCAGCTAGAAAGGCAAAATTTACTGGCCAAACCCAAAGAGGTATGTTAGATAGCATGTTATCTATTTGGTTGGCTTCACCTTCGAAACTGAAGCCTGCTAGGGCAAAGAAAAGATATAACGTATTAAAGACCGCGATTGATAACACTACCGGCCAAAAGTACATTTTCTCATGATAGGCAGGGTGATAAGTACTCTGCGGTAGAACTCGGGTGCGCAGCCCAATGTTGATATCTAGTGCGGTCCTATCATAGAAATACTTGCGTATACCATTTATTGTCCTTGCATAAAGAATCGCATCCATTCTGAGATTTGCCATGTACAATAAAACGCCGACACCGGGCAAGAGAAACAGCTAAAAGAATTACTGACAGAGGTATCCTAATAGAGAGAATGGTCTCTATCGTCTCTGAGCCACTGAATATGCTCACAAGAACGGCAATAAGAGATATAGGAATTGACACTATAACTAAATAGTTTCTGAAGAAAGTCGAGATAGTGTCGATAGTTTTAAAGTGGGCTTGGGCAATATTTGAGTATTCAGACAAGAGGTATTCCTTGAAATCTGACTTCTCAGGAGTATCAGGCAGCTTGCTTTGAGTATCTTCTTTTATCAAACTATCTCCTTAAGAGAGTTTTGGATCTCTGCCAGTTCTTCTCTAGATAGTCCCCAGATTTGGGCGGCGAGTTCATCAATGCGTTGCTCAATTTCCCTCAACTTTTCTCCATCACCCATTGCTGTAGCCTGATGAGCATTCTCAGAGAGGCTAGCTAATTCCTGATGAACTTTGTCAGCAGAATTGAATTTGGGGATATGGATGTTCTGGAGAACATGCATCGAACCCATGCTTTTGCCACCTATCTGTGAATAGGAAGATGTTGCATATTGGAAAATTACGGAATTGACCATCGCAGCAATATAGTGAGCCTCTTTGTGGTTCTTGCAAGAAACCATTGTTATCGTCTCTTGCGGAATGATGGGTTTTTCCTCCAAGATGTTTACGATAGCAGCTTCAATCTTGGCAATCCTTGTCCACACCACCTTATATGCGGCGAAGGTGTAATCACCAACATCGAACATAGAGTAGAATGGGGCATCTGAGCGAAAATACCTCTTGTAGGCTGCCCGCTCCCTAAGCACTACTTCAAACCTCTTTAGGTATTGGTAGGTCTTGGGATAAGAGGTTTTCATCTCATCTTCAGGAATAGCATTAAGCTTCATTCCAAACTCGTGAGTCACGATAACGTAGGCTGATGGCTCAGCCTGCCACTTTTTGACATCCCTACCTCGCAGCAAGGAATAGAGGAGGTCAGGCTCAATGGCCATCTGAACGCTCTCCACTTTGCGCTTAGCTCCTTCAGTGATATTGGAAATGAGCACCAGGCCATCGGGCCTCTTATTTACAATATCCACCCAATAGACACCATTGGCGCCACCGGTATTAACACCTTCATGGGCAACATAGTCAGATTGCCCTAAGACCTTTTTCACTGCCCTGATTGCCTTTGGCTTTCCCGTGAGCCAAGGGGACGTCAAATCATTTTCATCCACCGGTTGAGCGGAGAATTGCTTTCTTTGGGTCATCTGGAGAACATCTTCAAGCTTGGCACTTTGAGCGATGGATTTGCCTTTAGCCGTTTTTCTCCAGTAAAGGTAGGAGGGCATGGGATATTTAGTGACCCTGCCCTTCTGAAGGATAACCACGCTGGTTCTATTGGAGGCTCCCTCAAAAGGTTGAAGCTCTACCATGTCGTCGACATGTAATACCTGAATCGGTTTACCATCACCCAGCCTGAAGCGGCGAAAGCCCTGACCAGCGCCAGCAGTCTTGAACACCGACTGTGTAATCAAAAAACCAAGCTTGCCATCTTCCTTGAGATATTTATCCGTAGCCACGTAGGTCATCAGGATTGAAATATCATCCTTTGCTTTACCCAAGATAGCATCAAATCCCTTATAGGAAAATAGGTTATGCTTTTGCCACAGGTTAGAAGTGTCTTTGCGGTAATTTTCGGGCAAACTCTCCCAGTTTACCCAGGGAGGATTGCCAGCGATGTAGTCAAATTCGCCGTTAAACAGGGGAGCAAAGGCATTCTTTATAATCCTTGCCCAGATGCCGTTTATGCCTTGCTGCTCAAAACCGAGGAGCTTATCATAAAGCTGGTAAACGACTTCGATATCACGGTCATCTCGTCCAGGGATGAGAGGAAGCCTGTCGGTGAGCATGTTTATAAATTGCCCGCGGTTCAGGTTTAGCTTAACTGCTTCCTCCAGGAAATTTGCCAGCGGGTCAATGTATCGGGCTTGAACCAGGCTCTGGGGCAGGAAGAGGGGACCGACTGCAGTATTAAACCTCAGTATCCCTTTGGTAAACATGTCTTGTCCCTCCT